>Ga0315280_10002117_pt1 | contig 32653 bp, 29 predicted proteins | sample YL17G06_40_MG_FD_203697 | JGI IMG/M metagenome (GOLD analysis project Ga0315280, IMG submission 203697) | Sediment microbial communities from Yellowstone Lake, YNP, Wyoming, USA - YL17G06_40 | ecosystem: Environmental > Aquatic > Freshwater > Lake > Sediment | place: USA: Wyoming | collected...
AACAGACCTGAGAAGTTGAGATTCCTCGACGAAGCAGTCGCCGCGGGCAAGCGCGCCGTGGCGCTCGCGCCGGAGCGCGTGGAGGGCCATTTCTGGCTGGGGGCGAACTACGGCCTGACCGCCGAAGCGAGGAGCTTCGTGAGGGCCCTGATGCTTGTTGACTCGATCCGCCGCGAGATGGAAACGGTCGTCCGCCTCGACCCCGACTACGAACAAGCCGCCGGACAGCGTAGCCTGGCCCGGCTGGATTTCCGTGCGCCCTTCTTCAAGGGCGCCGACAAACGGCGTTCCATGAACCTGCTCGAGAAATGCCTGACGCGCTATCCGGAAAATTCCCTCACTATGCTCTACCTCGCCGACACGTACCTTTCACTTGGCCTGCGCGACGAGGCTCGTGAGCGGCTCGAAAACATCCTCGCCCTCTGCCCCGACCCCGTTTACGGACCCGAGCTCGCCGAGAATCAGGCCGAGGCCCGCGAAAAGCTGGCAAAGGATTTCCGCTCCGGGAAATAGACGAACCAACCTGTTTCTCGGGCCGGCCCCCGCGATCTGCGCGCCACGGCCCGCGGGCGCACCTGTGCTAAGATTCCGGGGCGACAGCGCGAACGACACGCCCAACGGGCGGCATGGCCTCAAGCGAATTCAAGACACTCTGCGAACTCTTCCTCAAGGCCGTTGAGGAGCACCAAAAGCCCGACGCTTTCCTGGTCAAGACGGAGGGGCAATACCGCGGCACTTCCTCCCGCGAGGCGCTCCAACAGGCGGCGGGCCTGGCTGCGGCTCTCGCGCGCCTGGGGGTCGTGCGGGGCGACCGCCTTGCGATCCTGGCGGAAAATCGCATCGAATGGGCACTCTCGGACTATGCCGCGCTGGGCCTCGGCGCCATCGTCGTCCCGATCTATCCCACCCTGCTCGAACCCGATCTGGAATTCATCCTGCGCGATTCGGAATCGAAGGGGATCGTCGTTTCCACGGAAACCCAGCTTCAGAAGGTTCTGAGGGTCCGCTCCCGCCTCCCGGCGCTGAAGTTCGTCCTGACGATGGAGCGAGTGGAGTTTTCGCTCGCCAGGGCTCAGTACTGGCACCATGTGGTTCGCGACGAACTGAACCGGGCGACCGATTGTGTCGCGCCCTTCCGGGCCAGAGCGCTCGAGGCCAAGCCGGACGATGCCGCGACGCTGCTTTACACTTCCGGGACCCTGGGCGAACCGAAGGGCGTCATCCTGACGCACGCGAACATCACCTCCAACGTCCGGGCCTGCGAGCCACTCTTCTCGCTCGGCCCACGGGACGTGGCTTTCTCATTCCTGCCGCTCAGCCACGTCTTCGAGCGGATGCTGGATTTCTTCTGTTTCTGGCGAGGGGTCGCAATCGCTTACGCGGAAAGCATGGAGGCGATGCCGCACAACCTGCTCGAGGTGCGCCCGACGCTGATGGCGGTCGTGCCGCGCGTTCTCGAAAGGATTTATGACCGGGTCATGGACGTAGTGCGTCAAGCGCCGCCAGCCAAGCAGAAGCTCTTCGGGTGGGCCCTCGAAGTGGGCCGGCGGTGTTTGCCCTTTGAGTTCGATAACCGGAAACCGCCGCTCTTTCTCCGGCTCCAGCACGCGGTGGCGAACGCCCTCGTCTATTCCAAGGTGCGGGCGCGGATGGGCGGGCGGGTCCGGTTCATGATTTCCGGCGCGGCTCCACTCGCGCGCGACCTCGGGGAATTCCTCCACGCCGTAACACTGCCCGTGTACGAAGGCTACGGGTTGACCGAGACCTCACCCGTCATCGCCGTGAACTATCCCGGCCACGTCAAGCTGGGAACGGTAGGCCCGGTCATCCCGGGGGTCGAGGTGAAATTGGGGGAGGAAATTGCAGCCGAGGACGACGGCGCCGGCCGCGAAATCCTGGTGCGGGGGCCGAACGTTACGCCCGGCTATTACCACAACGAGGACGCCAACCGCGAGGCGTTCGAGGAAGGCTGGTTCCGCACCGGCGACCTCGGCGAGCTGGACGCGGAAGGATATCTGCGCATCACGGGCCGGAAGAAAAACCTCTTCAAGACATCCGCCGGAAAATACGTTTCCCCGGACAAGATCGAGAACCTCTTTCAGGGCCATCCTTACGTGGCGCAGATCGTCGTACTGGGTGAGGCGCGGCGGTTCGTGGCCGCGCTCGTCGTGCCCCATTTTGGGCGCCTGGAAGAATACGCCCGCGGCAAGGGGATTGCCGTCCGGAATCGGGAAGAGCTCGTTGCCCACCCCGCCATTCAGGCTTTCCTGCAACATCAGGCCGATGAGGCGGGCCGCTGGCTTGCGCCGCACGAACGCATCCATCGCGTGGCAGTGCTGCCTCGCGAGTTCAACTTTGAGGCCGGCGAACTCACACCAACCCAGAAGATCAAGCGCCGCGTGGTCAGCGAGCGCTACCACGAGGCCATCGAGAAGATGTATCGACGCCCCGCGCCCCAGGTTTCGCCTGCCGCTGGACCCCGTCCGCCAGCCTAGGTCACCTGGCATTGCCAGGCGCAAATCTATGTCTCCCGGCATGCACAACGCCGCCACGCACCACTGACTACGGACATTCTTCCGGCGAATTGCAATTCAACCCTCCACTTACTAGAATGGCCGTGAGGACACAAAACATGGAAAACGACGTTTTGCGCATTGCGGGGAAGGAATTTCGTTCGCGGCTAATTGTGGGCACGGGAAAGTACCGGAGCTTTCAGGAAATGGCACGCGCGCATGAGGCTTCGGGCGCGGAGATCGTCACGGTGGCGGTCCGGCGCGTCAACCTGACGGACCGCACGAAGGAGTCGATGCTCGATTACATCGACACGAAGAAATACTTCATCCTGCCGAATACCGCCGGCTGCTACACGGCCGACGATGCCATGCGCACGGCGCGCCTGGCGCGGGAAGTCGGGCTCTCCAATTGGATCAAGCTGGAAGTGATCGGCGACGAGAAGACGCTCTTCCCCGACAACTTTGCGCTCGTCGAGGCCACCAAGGTTCTAGTGAAGGAAGGTTTCGTCGTCATGCCGTATACGAACGACGACCTCATCGCCGCCCGCCGCCTGATCGACGCCGGCGCCGCCGCCGTGATGCCGCTCGGCGCGCCCATCGGCTCGGGGCTCGGCATCCAGAATCCCGCCAACATTCGCATCCTGCGCGAAATGATCACCAGCGTGCCACTCATCGTGGACGCCGGCGTCGGCGTCGCCTCGGATGCCGCCATCGCCATGGAACTCGGTGCGGACGCGGTGCTGATGAATACCGGCATCGCCGCCGCGCAGAACTCGGTGCTGATGGCCGAGGCCATGAAGCACGCCGTCCTCGCCGGCCGCCAAGCCTACCTCGCCGGCCGCATGCCCAAGAAACTTTACGCTACCGCCTCCAGCCCGCTGGAAGGCGTCGTGCGGTAAGGTCTGGCGTTCCCTTTCAAGCCAAATCGGAGACTTTCACGATCACGTGACCAAGGCACTAAGAACAGCATTTTTGTGGCTTCGTATCTTGGAGGTGTGGCGAATCTTTCTAAGGTTCCCTGACAGCGCGCATCGGATCGAGTGCTTGCGGATTGTCGACGGCGGAGAGGTCGCCGATAGGCTCGCCCAGGTAGGCATCGCGGATGGCGCGGCGGACGATCTTGCCGCTTTGGGTTTTAGGAAGCTCCTTCACGACGTGAATCGAGCGGGGACGGAACGCGGCGCCAAGCGATTTCGCGACGTGGCTACGCAGTTGGCCGTTGAGTGCCGGGGCAGCTTCCGCACCGCCCTTCAGAACCACAAAAGCCACAATCTTCTCGCCCGTAACTTCGTCCGGCGCGCCGATCACGGCGGCTTCGGAAACCGCCGGGTGCTCGACAAGCGCCTGCTCGACTTCCGCCGGGCCGACCTTGCGGCCGGCCACGTTGAAGGTCTCATCGGCGCGGCCGTGGAGAAACCAGCAGCCATCTTCGTCCACGCTCGCCCAATCGCCGTGGTACCAGACGCCTCGGAAGCGCGACCAGTAGGTCTCGATGTAACGCTCCGGCGCATTCCACAGGCCGCGCGTCATGGAAGGCGCGGGTTTGGTGCAGACCAGATAGCCCTTCTTGCCGCGCACCGGCTGGCCATTGTCATCGAATACTTCCGTGGCCATGCCGGGCGCGGGGGCGCCCAGCGTACAGGGCTTGAGCGGCTGGATGGGGAGCGGAAACAGAAAGCAGCCGATGATTTCCGTGCCGCCTGAAATGTTGATGATCGGGCAGCGGCGCTGCCCCACGTTTTCGAAGAACCACATGTAGGAAGTCTCGTCCCACGGCTCGCCGGTCGAGCCGAGCAGTCGCAGCGAACCGAGGTCGTGCCGACGCACCAGTTCATGGTTCCTGCGCATCAGCAGGCGAATCGCGGTGGGAGAAATCCCCAGCGTCGTGATGCGGTGCCGCGCGATCATCTCCCACAAGCGGTCGGCCTGCGGATAATCAAACGCGCCATCATAGAGAAAAATCGTGCCGCCGAAGTGGTGATTGCCGAGGACGGTCCACGGACCCATCATCCAGCCGATGTCGGAGAGCCAGAAAAAGAGGTCGTCGGGCTGATGGTCGAAGCCGAGATAGATCTCCTTTGCGGTTTGCACGAGCGCCCCCGCGTGCGTGTGCACCGCGCCCTTGGGTCGGCCCGTCGTGCCGGACGTATAGAGGATGAGCGCCCGGTCTTCCGAATCGAGTGCCAGCGAGTCGTGCTCCGCCGGCCGATCCGTCATGAGGTCATGCCACCAGATATCGCGCGCCGAGTTCCACGGCACTTCCCCGCCCTTGTAGCGGAAGACAATGACCTTCTCCAATGCGCTCGTGTTCTGGCAAGCCTGGTCGGCCTTTTCCTTCAACGGAAGATGATTGCCGCGCCGCTCGAGGAAGTCCGCAGTGAAGAGCACGCGCGTGCCAGAGTCCTCAAGGCGTGTTGCCACGGCATTCGGACCAAAGCCGGAAAAAATCGGGACGACGATGACGCCGAGTTTGAGGCACGCGTACAGAATGACGACGACTTCCGGCACCATGGGCATGTAGAGCGCTGCGCGGTCGCCCTTGCGCAAACCCAGCGATTCGAGCGCGTGCGCGAGGCGGCTGACCTCAGCGTAGAGCTCGCCGAAGGTCAGCTTGCGAACCGACCCATCCTCGCCTTCCCAGACGATCGCCAGCCGCGAAGCCGCCGCTCCTCTGGCGTGCCGGTCGAGGCAATTCCAAGCAATGTTTAGCTTTCCGTTGACGAACCACCGCGCCCACTCGACGCCACGCGAAGTATCGAGGACTTGCGTGTACGGTTCGTACCAATCGACGCCCATCTCTTTCACGAACTCGTCATAGAACCTCTCGGGTTCGTCGCGCGAAAAGCGCAGGAATTCCTCGCCGCTTGCGAGCCCCAGCCGCTTCATGAACCGGAAGACGTTGGTCTGCTCAATGAATTCCTGACCGGGTTCCCAAATCCACTTCGCTTCGCTCATATGCCCCGTTGATTTGATTCTAATACGGAGGGAATGGGTTGGCACAGCTCAGATCGGAGCGCGCGCACGCCCCGCGCGGCAAATCTACTCCCAGCTCCCTATTCGCGATTCGCAAATCGCTAATTCCTACTTCTTTGCTTCGGCAGGCGCCTCTTGCTTGGATTCCTTCTCGGGCAGGACGTAGATGATCTCGCCCGGGCGGGCAAGCTTCATCTGCTCGCGGGCAAGTTTTTCGATGGCCTTGGGATCGGACTTCAACGCTTTGATCTGCTGTTCGAGTTTCTGGTTCTCTTCCTGGAGCTGCTTGACCTGTTCCTGGAGAGTCTGCAATTCCTGACGGCGGCGGCGTAGGGCCAGGTATCCGTGGTCGCCGAAAATTTCATGAACGGTGAGGACGATGGCAATGAGCACCAGCACCAGCACCGCCGTGCGGCGGAAGCGGGCGTCTTCCCAGCGAAAACTCATCATGGGTTCGTAACAAATGTCTTGGCCGCGCCGGCCAGCCGATCGCGTTCCGTCTCCGAGGCGGCCTCGCAATAGACGCGCACCACCGGCTCCGTGCCCGAGGGCCGCATCAACACCCACGAGCCGTCTTCGAGGATCATCTTCAGGCCGTCGGTGCGGTCGATCTTCGCCACCTTCTGGGAATCGAACCGGTCCCAGTCGTGCTGGAGCTTGTCGAGGAGCCGCTTCTGAACGTTGGGCTCGAGCCGCAGGTTGATGCGCACGGGATAGAACGCGCCCACCTTTTTGAAGAGCGCCTCGAGCTGCTGCTTGATGGATTGCCCGCGCCGCGCCACCGCTTCCGCGACCAGCAGGCAGGCGATGATGCCGTCCTTCTCCGGCAGGTGGCCGCGGATCGAAAGCCCGGCGCTCTCCTCGCCGCCCAGCGCGATCTTGTCTTCCTTGATCAGCTCGCCGACGTACTTGAAGCCCACGGGCGTCTGGAAGCAGGGCACGTTGTGGTATTTGGCCACCGCGTCGATCAGGTGCGTGGTGGCGACGCTGCGGCCGATGCCGCCCGGGAACTTGCGCACTTCGATCAGGTAATCCGCAAGCAGCGCGAGAATGTAATTGGGCTGAATCCACGTCCCGTCAGCGTCGACGAAGCCGAAGCGGTCGGCGTCGCCGTCAGTCGAGACGCCGAGAGCGCAACCGTGCTCCCGCACAAACTGTGAGAGCTCGGCCAGGTTCTTCTCGCTCGGTTCGGGCCCGACACCCGAGAACATCACGTCGCGAAAATCGTGCAGCACGGTGAGCTCCGCGCCGGATTCGCGGAGCAGTTCATCGAGGTAGCCTCGCGCGGTGCCGTAGAGCGGGTCGTAGGCAATCTTCATGCGCGCCTGGCCGATGACCTTGAGATCAACCTTGCGACGCAGATCGTCAAGATACGCCGGGCGCGGGTCGGCCGGATGCCGCAGGGGCTCCCCAAACATCGGCCCTTTCAGAGAAAGCTCGCCAGCGAGGACTTTCGCTACGCGGCTCTCGATATCCTTGGTGACTTCGGGAAGCGCCGGTGCGCCGTCGGCACTGGAGAATTTCAGGCCGCTGTACTCGGCCGGGTTATGGCTAGCGGTGATGTTGATGCCGCCCGCCAGCTGGTTGGAGATGATGTGATAGGAGATCGCGGGAGTCGGGTCAGGCCGCTGCGAGACCCAGCATTCGACGCCGTGCGTGCCCAGAATGTCGGCCGCGGTGTCGGCGAAGCGCTCGGACATGAACCGCGTGTCGTAGCCGACTACGACGTGCGGTCGCGATGATTTTGCGAGCAGGTGGTGAGCGATTCCCGCCGCTGCCAAGCGCACATTGGCGATGGTGAAATCGTCGGCGATGATGCCGCGCCAGCCCGAGGTCCCGAACTTAATCGGGTTGTCTGCCATCGTGCGGCTATTGTATCTTTGAGGCCCACGCTGCGCAATCCTGAGGAGGGCTCGTGACCGATAAAATCGTCATCATGGTGACGGCGTCCAGCCGCCGCGAGTGCCGCAAAATCGCCCGCCATCTGGTGGAAACAAAGCTCGCCGCGTGCGTCAACATCGCGCCGGGCATCGAGTCGATTTATCGCTGGAAAGGCAAACTGGCGGAAGATCAAGAGTGCCTGATGCTTATCAAAAGCACTCGCCAGCTTTTCCCAGAGATCAAGGCCGCCATCTCCAAAATTCACAGCTATCACACGCCGGAAATCATCGCCTTGCTCATCATCGACGGCTCCCGGAATTATCTGCAGTGGCTGGGCGATTCGGTGAAGCAGCCATCCTGAACCGGGGGAAGTTGCTTCGGGAACGTTGCCACAGCAACCCTCTCACCGCGCGGCACAAAGGATGGGCTTCGCATCTCCTTGCTATTGATTCGGGACCGGGTTAAAAGGGTGGGGCTCCATTCTGCGGGGAGAACGGATGCTGATTCCGGGGTTCGCAACCGAAGAAGGCACCGCGCGCTTCAAGGCGCGTTTCGAGGCGCAGTTGCCGCGTCATCTGCGCAAAGCGAACGGCTTGTGGGTCTCCTCGATCGGCCTGGGCACGTACCTAGGCGAGCCGACGACGGCTTACGACGTGCAATACACCGAATCGGTGACGCGTGCGACCGAGTTGGGCGTCAACGTCTTCGACTCGGCGATCAACTACCGGCACCAGCGGAGCGAGCGTGTGATCGCTCACGCGCTCACCGCGCTGATCGCGGCCGGAAGCTTGCGGCGCGACGAGGTGATCCTGGCAACGAAGGGCGGATTTCTGACCTTCGACGCCGAAGAGCCGCCGGACCCTGCCGCCTATTTCCACAAAAAGCTGATTGAGACCGGTTTGGTGCAGCCGGAAGACGTCGCGGCCGGCTGCCACGTCATGTCGCCGAAGTACCTCGCGAATCAGATCGAGGTGAGTCGGCGGAATCTGGGCGTCGAAACCATCGACATCTACTACCTCCACAACCCCGAGACGCAGCTCAATGCCGTTTCGCGCGAGGAGTTCTACCTCCGTCTCCGGGCCGCATTTGAGGCGCTGGAGAAAGCGGTGGCGGAGAACAAGATTCGTGTATACGGCACGGCGACGTGGAATGCTTATCGGCAGAGCCCCGAGGCACTCGAAGCGATCTCCCTCGCCGAAACCCTGCGCATCGCCGGGGAGGTCGGGGGAAAGGATCATCACTTCCGCGCCCTCCAGTTGCCGTTCAATCTGGCCATGCCGGAGGCGTTGGTGGCGCGCTCGCAGGTTTGGCAGGGCAGAGCTGTCACGGTCTTGGAATTGGCCCGCGCCCAAGGCCTGATGGTGTTCGCGAGTGCGAGCCTGATGCAGGCTCACCTGACCAAGGGTCTACCCCCGCAAGTTCGCGAACAGTTTCCGGGCCTGCGCACCGACGCCCAGTGCGCCATCCAGTTCGTGCGTTCGACTCCCGGCATCACCTGCGCGCTGGTCGGCATGGGCCGGCGCGAGCACGTCGAGGAGAACCTCGCCACGGCCCAGGTCGCGCCCTTCACGATCGAGGAATTCATTGCGGCCTTTGCCAAGTAGCGGCCAAGATCTGCGGCACCATCCCCAGGTCCCACTCGACGAGCTGTGGAACCTGAAGACCCGAAGGCCCGTCAACTCGCAGGACTTCTGAATGGCCGACAAGAATCCTAAACTCTCGGAGGCCATCGAGGCCCTGAACCGGGCCGACTTCTCGGCCGCCATCGCAATAGTTAGCGAAGTGGTCGTGGAAGACGCGGAGAACTCCGCGGCCTGGTTGCACCTCGGCGTCTGTTATCTGGAGACGCGTCAGCCGGACCTGGCGCTGGAGGCGCTCGCGCGCGCCGTCAAGGCCGCGCCCCATGACGCCACGGCTCATTACCTGCTGGGCAACGCGCTGGGGAGTCTGGGCAACCTGGAGCGGGCGGCGGCCTGTTACCGCAAGGCGCTTGAAATCGAGCCGCACCACGCCAAGGCGGAAGAGTTTCTCATCAAAGCCGAGTCGCTGCTGGCGAGCCGCGAGCACTACAGAACGGGACTGAAGTTTCTCTACTCCTCGTCGCCCAGCGGCGCCGACCTGAACCAGGCGCTGCGCGAGCTGATCCAGTCGGTCGCGATTTTCCCCGAGTCTCCCGCCCGCGACAACCTTCGCGAGTGCGCGCGCAAGCTGCTCGAGCTCCGAACCGAATGGCCCATCCCGGCAGGGCGCAGCCCGGAACAGGCCCTCTGGGCCGCGGCCTGCGAGCGCGGCTGGCAGTGCGTGCGCTTCTCGAACTGGGTCGGGGCGCGCGCAGCATACCAAGAGGCGCTCGCCTACCACGCCGAGGACGCCTTTGTCCACCACGCCCTGGGATTCAGCTTCGCCGAACTGGGGGAATTGGACGATGCGTTTCGGGCCTGGCTGCGCGTTCTGGAGTTCGACCCCGGCTACGATTTCAGCCGCTTCGGCCATGTCGTCCCGGCCGCGGGTTGAAATGAGCGGGCGCGCAGCTTGACAAAGGCAAACCTTTTGGATAGCTTGCGTTCGTCGCGCCTTCGGTGCTCAATTCACATCGCAGGGGGTTGATTTGCCGCGCAAACAGGTGGTCACGCTCATCACCGATTTCGGCGACGCCGACCATTACGTCGGCGTGATAAAAGGCGTCATTGCGGGAATCAATCCCGAAGCCGAAATCATCGACGTCTGCCACCAGGTGAATTCCTACGACATCTTCGACGGAGCCTATGCGCTGGCGCAAAGCTACCGTTTCTTCCCCACGGACACGATCCATCTGGTGGTCGTCGATCCCGGGGTGGGCACGGCACGGCGGCCGATCCTGGCACGCACGATGGATTACAAGTTCGTGGCGCCGGACAACGGCGTCCTCTCGCTCGTCTATGAGCGCGAGGAGTCGATCGAAGTGCGTCACATCACCTCCGACCATTACTTCTTGAACCCGGTCAGCAATACGTTTCACGCGCGCGACATCTTCGCGCCGGTCGTCGGCTGGCTCAGCAAAGGCGTCGAGGTGGATAAATTCGGTGAGCTCATCACCGATTATGCCAAATTTGTCTCGCCCAAGCCCAAGCGGGTCAGCGACCAGCTTTTGAAAGGTGTGGCGCTGCGTGTCGACAAGTTCGGCAACATCATCACCAACATCAGTCCGGAAGACGTCCCTCAGCTCTTTCAGGAGAATCCCCCGCCCTTCAAGATCATCATCAACCAGCAAGAAATCACCCGCCTGAACCTCTCCTACACGATGGGCAAGCCCTCGGAGATTTTTGCCATCGTCGGCAGTTCGGGTTTCCTGGAGATCTGCACGAACCGCGGGTCCGCGGCGAAGGCGCTCAACGCCAGCCGCGGCGCGGAAGTCGGCGTGATGCTCGGCGAGGGCGCGCCCCCCACGGGTTAGGCGGCAGCGACAACCCTCCGAAGACCAATATCCGGATTTCAGGAACGATGCGGACGCGGGGCTCTTCCCTCAGGGGGCCTGTGGGTTCGCGACCGCTGGTGCCGCCACCGCCAACTTCTCCACCCGCACCCGAGCGACGCGACGCCCCTCCATCTCGAGCACCGTGTAGCGGCGGCCTTCGAAGACGAAGCTCTCGGCCCCGCGCGGAATCTCGCCCAACCGCGCGAGCACGAAACCGGCCAGCGTCTCGTAGCCCGCGCCGCGCGGCAGGACAACGTCGTAATCATCGGCGAGCTCGCGCAAGTTGATCGAACCGTCCACAACCAGGACGTTCTCCGCAACCCGGTGAATAGCCTTCTCCTCGCGGTCGTACTCATCCTGGATTTCGCCCACGATCTGCTCGAGGATGTCCTCCATGGTGACGAGCCCGACGAACGTTCCGAACTCGTCCACCACCAGCGCCATCTGTGAATGGCGCGCCCGGGCCGCGTCGAGCATCTGCGCGAGCGACATCGCCTCGGGCACAATCATCGGCTGATAGAGCAGCGCCTTCAGGTCGAGCGGAGCATCAAGCGGCACGCGCATGCGCAGGCGGTCAAATGTGACACGCAGCAGGTCTTTGGTGTTCAGGATGCCGACGATGTGATCGGGTGAGCCCTCGTAGATCGGCACGCGCGAATAGCGGTCTTCGACGACGTGCTGGAGCAGAACATGCAGGTCCTGAGTCATGGGCAGGCAGGTGATTTTGGGCCTGGGCACCATCACTTCGCGCACGCGAACGTGCTGCAGGTCGAAGACGCTCTGGATCATCTCCTCCTGCTCTTCGCCGAGCAGGCCGCGCTTGCGAATGCCCGCCACGATCAGCTTGACCTCTTCGGGCGTGTGGGCCGTGCCGTGACTCGTCCCGGGCGGATGGCCTATCAGGCGCAGGACGGCGCTTGCCATACGATCCAGCGCGCGAACCAAGTGCCTGGTGAGCTTCAGGAACAGGACCATGAGAGGAGCGATGAGCAGCGAGACCCGTTCCGCGCGGTCGTACGCCACCGCTTTGGGAACAAGTTCCCCCAGCACCATCAGCAACGTGGTGATGAAAAGGAAAGCGATGCCCACGGCGACGGAGTGCGCCACCGTCGCGGCAACGATTTGGCCCAGGGAACCCTCCAGCGCGGCCTCGATGGCGCGCGCCATGATCGTCTCACCCAGTGCCCCCATCAGCAGGCTCGCCACCGTGATTCCGAGCTGAATCCCCGAGAAAAGCAGACCCACGTCCGCGAGCAGCGATTGCACTAGGCGCGCGCGCGCATCCCCTTCGCGGGCGAGCTGCTCCAGACGCGTGCGGCGCACGCTGAGCAGCGCGTACTCCGCCGCTACGAAGAATGCATTGAGCAACACCAGGCCCAGAATCAGCAGGGCCTTAAGCAAAGCCGACATCGGCCATTTCCCCTGTGGAGCTCAATTGTACCGTCAAACCCTCGGAGAGTTCAAAAGCGCTGCACGCCGCGCGGCAGAGACGCGGGGGAGCTCAAGGGGTGGGCCCCGTGGCGAGGGAGGTTCCGAGGCGCCGACCGGCAGATCGCCAATACCGTGCTGCTGCGCCTGGGGTGACGGAGGCGTGTGTTACAATCCAAGCTGCACATTTGCAGGGCATCAACGTGGCCGTCACTCAAGCCAAGATTCTCAAAACGACTTGTCCGCTCGACTGCCCGGACGCGTGCAGCATTCTGCCGACGGTCGAAGACGGCAAAATCATCCGGCTGCAGGGTGATCCCGACCATCCCTTCACGCGCGGGTTTCTCTGCCACAAAGTGGCGAAATACGATCGGCGGCTCTATTCGCCACTCCGCGTTCTCCACCCTCTGCGCCGGGTGGGCGCAAAAGGTGAAGGGAAATTTGCGCGCATCACTTGGGACGAAGCGCTTGACGAGATCATATCCCGATTTAAGGCCATCGTCGCCCAGCACGGTGGCGAGGCGATCCTTCCCTACTCCTACGGTGGGTCTCTCGGCATTGTCCATCGGTTCGCGGGCCATCGCTTCTTTTATCGCCTGGGGGCGAGCCGACTGCTGCGCACCATCTGCGATCCCGCGGCCATGGCCGGCTGGGGAATGACGCTCGGGAAACACACCTCCACCGACCTCGCCCAGGCGGAGCAATCCGATCTCATCATCATCTGGGGCATGAATATCGCCGCGACTAGTGTCCACTTTGTTCCCATCGTGAAGACGGCAAAGAAACGCGGCGCGCGCGTCGTGCACATCGACCCCTGCCGCAACCGCACCTCGCACCTCGCGGACGAGCAGTTGCGCCCGCGGCCGGGCACCGACGGCGCGCTTGCCCTCGGCCTGATGCACGTGCTGATCCGTGAGGGCCTGGTGGATGAAGCGTTCGTCTGCAACTTCGCCGTTGGTTACGAAGCCCTGCGCGAGCGTGTGCTGGCCGAGTATCCCGTCGAGCGTGTCAGCCGCATCACCGACGTCCCGGCGGAGCAGATCACGCGACTCGCGCGCGGGTACGGCCGGGCGCGCGCGCCTTTCCTGCGCGTGGGGTTTGCGCTCAGCCGGCACGAGAACGGGGGAATGGCCATCCGCACGATCGCCTGTCTGCCGGGCTTGGTCGGAGCGTTCCGCAAGCCGGGCGGTGGCGCGCATCACGACACCGGCCCCTGCTTCGAATTCAATTACGCGCGCGTCACGGGAGAAAAAGAGTTCCGTCCCGCTACCCGTCAGATCAACATGGTGAAGCTCGGCGAGGTGCTGCTCGAAGAAAAGAACCCGCCCATTAAGGCGCTTTACGTTCATAACTGCAATCCCGCCGCGGTCGCGCCCGACCAGGCGCGCGTGCATCGGGGGCTCCGCCGCGAGGACCTCTTCATCGTCGTGCACGAGTAGGTGCACACCGATACGGTTGATTTTGCGGACATCGTTCTGCCTGCGCCGACGTTCCTCGAGTACCTCGACCTCTACAAGAGCTACGGGCATCATTACCTGCAGATCGGGTACCCGGTGATCGAGCCGCTCGGAGAAGCCAAGCCGAACCTGGAAGTGTTTCAGCTCCTGGCGCGCCGCATGGGCTTCGCGGAGCCTTGTTTCCGGCTCGGCGAATTTGAAATCATGCGCGAAGCGCTCGATTCTCCTTCGCCCTTCCTGGCCGGCCTCGATTTCGCAAAGCTGCAGGCGGGTGAAACCGTGAGGTTGAATCTGCCCGAAAGCTCGAACGGTGGGGGCCGCGTTTCTCAACGCCCTCGGGCAAAGTCGAGTTCTATTCGGAAACGATGGCCAAGGCAGGCTTTGACCCGCTGCCGAACTACACGCCGTGCTCGGACGGCGCCGAGGCGTCGGTCACGAACGCAAAGTACCCGCTGCAACTGCTCGTGCCGCCCGCGGTGCACTTTCTGAACACGACGTTTGGCGCCGTCGAGGAGCAGCGGCGGCGCATGGGCCGGCCGACGTTGAAAATTCATCCCGAGGATGCCCACGCGCGCGGCATTCGTGGCGGAGAGCAGGTTCGCGTCTTCAACGACCGCGGCGAGTGCCATCTCTACGCCGAGGTCACCGAGGACACGCGCCCGGGAGTCGTGGTCGCGGAGTCGATCTGGTGGCCGAAACATTCGCCCGACGGCCGCGGCATCAACACGCTCGTCTCCATGCGCCTGACCGACCTCGGCGAGGGCTCGACGTTTCAGTGCAACCTTGTGGAGCTTGAGAAGGAGTAGGCGGCATTTGGTAGGCGGGGGGGAACCCCGGTTCAAAGCCGCGACGGAGCAAAGACGAAGGACAATCGATGGAACAATTCCTCATCGCTCGACTTCCGCTTCTACCAGTCCACCCACCGCTTTCCCCGCGCGGCCATCCCGCACATCCGCCGGTGGATTGAAGATCGCCTTTAGAAAGCTTACAACTTGCGGCGAGGCAGCCAGGTCTTCGGAAGGGCGATTCGTGAATCGCCCCTACAAGCAACTGCGCAGTTCTGCTAACATAACGAAGATGTACGACGAGATCGTGGCCGTCACGGAGAACCGACCCCTGACCGGCGGCCATTTCCTGCTGAGCGTTCATTCTCCTCGACAAGCGCCTGTCACACGTCCTGGCCAGTTTGCGATGATTCGGCTGCTCGGCCGCGGAGATATCTTGCTGCGCCGCCCGATGAGCATCTACGACGTGAAGCCTGGCCATTCGCGCGGGCGGAAGAGGGGCTCGTCCACAGTGCCGGAATTCATGGAATTTCTCTACAAGGTAGTCGGGCGCGGCACCCACTTGATGGCCGACCTCAAGCCGGGCGACCGTGTGGGACTGCTCGCGCCGCTCGGCCACGGCTTCTTCGCGGAGGAGTACCTGCCCCAGGCGGAGGCGGCGGATGAGATTCTGCACGTCGCGGGCGGAATCGGCATCGCCGCGTTGCTCCTTCCGGCGCGCGAACTGGCCCTACACGGGTTCCGGCAGCGGCTCTTCTTCGGCGGCAGAACGAAGGCCGATCTGGTGGGAGTGGAAGACTTCAAACCGCTCGTGCGCGGGATGGCTCTCGCCACCGAAGACGGCTCGCGCGGCCACCAGGGTTTCGTAACGCGGCCGCTCGAACACTACCTGGCGCGACATCGAAAGAAGAAATTCCTGCTGATGGTGTGCGGGCCTTGGGAAATGCTCGAGGCGTCGGTGGAACTGGCCCGGCGGTACGGGCACCCCTGCCTGGTATCGATGGAGAACCGCATGGGCTGCGGTCTGGGCGTGTGCCTCGGCTGCTGCATCCGCGTGGACGGCACGGGGCACGGAAGCTATCTTCGGGTTTGCACGGAGGGGCCGGTGTTCTGGGCGGAGAAAGTCATCTGGGAACGGGAAAGCGTTCCGAAAACGTAGGAGCAAGGCAAAGGGCAAAAGGCAAAAATCAAAAGGCAAGAATACAAGATAAGAAAGAGTGAAGCTCCGCACCAAGCGAGTATGCCGACGAAAGCAACCCTCTCTCGCAAGCCAGCAAGCCGATCGGGGGACAAAGCCCTGCGCGCCGAAGAATTCGTGCCCAAAATTGACGTGACGATCGCGGGCATTCACTTTCAGAACCCGGTGATGACGGCGAGCGGAACCTTCGGCTACGGGCAGGAATTCGCGCACCTTATCGACCTGAACCAGCTGGGTGGGATCTGCGTGAAAGGAATCTCCGCTGAGCCCATGGCCGGTAACGCCCCGCCGCGCATTTACGAGACCGAGTCGGGAATGCTGAACGCCATCGGGTTGCAGAATGTCGGGGCGAGGAAATTCCTGGAGGAGAAACTTCCCTTCTTGCGCACCTTGCGCGCGCGTTGTCTGGTGAACGTCTTCGGTTACTCAACCGAAGACTACGTGCGCTGCATCGAGATCCTGAACGAAGGCGAAGGGATCGACGGCTACGAACTGAACATCTCCTGCCCCAACACGCATTGCGGCGGGATGGTCTACGGCAACGACCCGAAGCTGACCGAGGAAGTTGTGGCGGCGTCCAAGAAGGCGGCACGCTACCCGGTGATCGTCAAACTCTCGCCCAACGTCACCGACATCACAGCGACCGCTCGAGCCGCCGAGGCGGCGGGCGCCGACGCTCTTTCACTGGTGAACACCTTTGTAGGTATGGCCATCGACGTCGAATCGCGCACGCCGCGGATTTCGAACGTGACCGCGGGCCTTTCGGGCCCGGCCATCAAGCCTGTGGCGGTGCGCATGGTCTACCAGACGTACCGCGCGGTGAAGATTCCCATCATCGGCATCGGCGGCATCGCCAGCGCCCAGGACGCGCTGGAGTTCATCATCGCCGGCGCGCAGGCCGTACAGGTGGGCACGGCAAATTTCTACGCGCCGGAAACCTCGCTGCGCATCGTGGAGGGCATCCGCGAGTACTGCCGGCGGAAGCGCCTGCACCTCGCCGAATTGGTCGGGAGCCTCAGAATCCCTGGTGACGTGGCCGGCAAGGCCGGCGAATACTGACCGCTCGCCCCGTCCTTCTTCGTAGCTTGATGGAAGTCAATACCGACTCGCTGAGGTTCCCGGCCAGTTTGGAAACCAGCTTGCCCCTTCCTGGGCGGAAGAAGCTCGGCTCCCGCGTGAATCTAAGAGCTTGGGGGAGGTCCGAGGTGGTCGGCGCCAGGGAAGGGCGACAGGGTTGGCGGGTTTGGAGGGCACGTTGGATTGGCGAACGCAGCCATCCTGGTTGGCATCAAATGGGAGAGGGACTCAATGCTTGGCCGACCTCTAACCCTCAGGATTACCGGAGGTTATCGCGAAGCCGGGAGCTGATGAATTGACACTCGCTAGGGGCCTTTGTTAGAGTCAGAGGTTACGGACTTGCGGAAGAAGCGTCTCGTAAAGCGCGCAACCTGCGGGGCCTCCGTGGCCCTGGCTGTCGCCGTGCTGTTGGTTCCCGGCTGCGCGATCAAGCAAACGACACGAGTCTCGCCCTCTCAGCTACCCCCTCCGGCAAAAGAGGCTTCGGTTGCCGAACTGATTGGGAAAGTCAACGCCCAAAGCGAGGCCGTGCGGACGCTTGTGGCCACCGTGGAGCTTGAGCCGACGGCGGGCTCGGTCTATTCCGGGGTCATCAAGGAATACCGGGACGTGAGGGGATTCATCCTGCTTGAAAAGCCCGCCATGATTCGCATGATCGGCCAGGCGCCGGTGGTGAGGACCACCATCTTCGACATGGTTTCCGACGGCCGGGAATTCAAGCTCTATATTCCTCCCAAGCAGAAGTTCATTGTGGGGAAGAACGATTTCCGCCGCCCCGCGAAGAACTCGCTCGAAAACCTCCGCCCGCAGCACATCCTCTATGCGCTCTTGATTCCGCGCATCGACCCCGCGCAGGAAAAGTATTTTGTTGAGGAGGCTGAGGAGGGCGCGGGACGGTACTACGTGGTCAGCGTGTTCGAGGCGGGCGATGGCGCCGAGCTCGCGCTCCAGCGCAAGGTCTGGTTCGACCGGGCGACACTCGATGTTTCGCGCCTGCAGCTCTACGGCGAGCAGGGGTCGCACATCGAGGACATCCAATACAGCGGCTACCAGGACTTCCAGGGCGTCAACTTTCCGACGCGCATCGAGATCGTCCGGCCCATCGAGGACTACCGCCTGGCCATCACCATCGAGAAAGCAACGTTCAACCAGCCCATCAGTCCGGAGAAATTTAAATTGAACAAACCTGAGGGCGCCCAACTGGTGGAGCTCGGCGCGCAGAAGCAGCCGGAGGAACCGCATGGTCAATAGGATGGTCCTCCAGAACATCCTACACCGCCCGGTGCGCACGGCGGTCAGCATCCTGGCCGTCGCCATCGAAGTCGGCATGGTGATGCTGGTGGTGGGATTGACCACCGGGATGCTCCATGAGAGCGCCAAGCGCGTGGAAGGCGTGGGCGCGGATGTCCTGGTCCAGCCCCCCGGCGCCTCGTTTTTCTTCGGGCTCACGCAGGCTCCCATGCCGATCAAGATCGCCGACCGGCTGGCCGAGATCCCGCGCGTCGGCGGGGTCGCGCCGGCGCTTTTCCAGTTCAATTCCACCGGCGGGCTCAACCTGATTTATGGCATCGATATGGAGAGTTTCAACCGGGTCACGGGCGGCTTTGTCTACCATTCGGGAGGCCCGTTCGAGCAGCCTTACGACATGCTCGTGGACGACTGGTACGCGAAAGCCAACCATGTCAAGGTGGGCCAGAAGCTGAACTTCCTGAATCACGATTTTCGCGTCGCCGGCATCGTCGAACACGGCAAGGGCGCGAGGCTTTTCATTCCCCTCCAGACCGCTCAGGAGATGTCGGGAGCTCTCGATAAGGCTTCGATCTTTTTCGTCAAGTGCACGGACCCCGGCTACACCGACCAGGTTATCACGGCGATTCATCAACTGCTGCCCCGCTACCAGATCCTGTCGGTGAAAGAGTACATGTCACTGATGTCCTCCAACAACCTGCCGGCGATGAGAGCTTTTCTGACCGTCATGATCGCCGTGGCCGTGGTGATCGGCTTCCTGGTGATTTTCTTGTCCATGTACACCACGATCACCGAGCGGACGCGCGAGATCGGCATTTTGAAGTCGCTTGGAGCGTCGAAAACGTATATCATTGAAGCCATCTTGCGGGAAGCCGGCCTTCTCGCCGTGATCGGAGTCCTGGCCGGGTTCGTAGGCACATGGTTGGCCCGGAAGGTAATCCTGGTGTCATTCCCGACTTTGTCCGTCGATTTGACGATCGAATGGGCCCTGCGGGCGGCCGTGCTGGCCATGGTCGGCAGCTTGATTGGAGCGTTTTATCCGGCGCTGCGGGCCGCGCAACTCGATCCCGTGGATGCGCTGTCGTACGAATGAAGGAGTCAGAAGTCAGGAGAACGACGAACCTCGGTCGCTGATAACCGACGGCTGAAAGCTGATAGCTGTTGCCATGGAACCCATCATCGCCACACGAGATCTGAAGAAAGTCTTCCGCCTCGGCAAGGTGGATGTGCCGGCGCTGCGGGGCGTGGACTTGATCGTTCAGGAAGGGGAGTTCCTGGCGGTGGTGGGGCCCTCGGGGTGCGGGAAGTCCACTCTGCTTCACATCCTGGGCGGGCTGACGAGTCCGACTTCCGGTCACGTGCTCGTGGATGGCAACGACTTCATCACCATGAATGATGCCGACCGCACGCGGTTCCGCCGGCACAAGATCGGGTTCGTCTTCCAGCGCTTCAACCTGCTGCCCACGCTCACGGCGCGGCAGAATATCGCGATCGCGCAGGATATCCAGGGCAACGGCTTCAACCCGCACCGCTTCGACGCCGTGGTGGGTATGCTGGGCATCAGCGGGAAGCTGAACCACAAACCCTTTGCGCTCTCCGGCGGCGAGCAGCAGCGGGTGGCCATCGCGCGCGCGGTGATCTGCGAGCCCAAGATTCTGCTCGCCGACGAGCCGACGGGCAACCTGGACACGGAGAATTCCCAGATCGTCCTGAACATGTTGCGGGCGCTCAACCGCTCCTTCCGGCAGACCATCCTCATGATCACGCACAACTCCGAAGCCGCTGCCGTGGCCGACCGCGTGGTGCGCATGCGGGACGGCCGGATTGTTTCCGATTGATTCTCCCCGCGTTTCCCGATATTTTCTCGGGGCGGAATCTCATGGCCGAAAGCACTCCACTCCGCGACCACGCCTTGCCCGAGACCCGTGACCATGAAGGAGCGAAATCCCTCGGAGGCGTCTGGGAGAAGATCAAGCTGGCTTTTGTCCGCACGGTGTTCTGGTCCTACGAGCGCGGCACCTGGCAATATGACCTGATCGTGCTGGCCATCCTGGCGTTCATTTTCCTGACTCCACGCGCGTGGTTTCGGGACCGTCCCACCCTGCAACTGACCGACCTGCGGCACAGCCAGGGTGTGGTCGAGGTGAGCCAGGGCAAAGACGGTCACAGCTACCTGGTCGACGCCCGACTGGTCGAGTCGTTCGCGCCGCAGGCGCCCGAGGAGGCCATCCGTGAAATCCTCCGCGCCCGCATCCTGAAGCCTTTCACGATCAAATCCGTCGACACGATCCGCGACCGGAACAACGTGGTTCTAGGGTACACGGTCGTGGTCGTCGTCCCGTGAGGTCCCCTGCGCCGCGACGCGAGGGGGGTTGGGCTGGAGAAATGCGGGCTGAGAAGAGGCGCCATTGAACCGAGCCTTCCGCTGCCGGCTTGTCGTGATCCTGGCCCTTGTGGTGACGGCCCTGCCCTCCGAGGCAGGCTTCGCTCTCCCGCACAAAGGCAAACTGCCCCCGCCCTTGACGGAAATCCTCTCCCATATGAACGAGTCTGCCAAGCGGCTGAAGACGATCTCCGCCAGCCTCGAGTACACCAAGGTGACAGTGCTCGTGGATGATAAATCCACGGAGACCGGACAACTCCTCTTCCGCAAGGGCAAGAGCGCCGACATCCTGATTGATATCAAGAAGCCGGACGCCAAAACCATCCTCTTCCGCAAGAACCGTGCTGAGATTTTCACTCCCCGGATCAATCAGATTCAGGAGTACGACCTGGAGGGGAAAAGCGACTTGGTCGAGCAGTTTTTCCTGTTGGGCTTCGGTACCGACGCCGACCGACTGAAAAAGGATTACGAATTGAAATTCCTGAAGGAAGAGAATCTCGATGGTGACACCACCGTGGTGCTCGAGTTGACCCCGCGCTCTGAAGCGACGCGCGCGCAAATCAGCACGGTCACGCTCTGGGTAAGCGAGGAATCCTGGCTGCCTGTGCAGCAGAATTTCTTGCAGCCCGGCGGCGACTACTTCATCGCCCGCTATACCAACGTCAAAGTCAACCGCGGCATTCCCTCTTCCGCCTTCCAGATCTCCGCTAAAGACGCCAAGCGCGTAAAGATGAATTAGCCCCCGCAGAGTGTGGCAGCCTCATTTTCCCGGGCGGCCGCCGGCACACGGAGCAGCGCGCACCAGTTCCGCCAGGGCAGTCCAAATGGAACTGCGAGGGTTTCATCTTCACGGCGAACGCTTGCACTTCAGACACTCTGAGCACCCTCCCGTCGCCGATCATCACCATGGGCGCCCAGGAAATTGCCGAATCGGTGGCCGGGTGAGCCGCATCGACCTGAGTGCGGACCGCAAAGGTAGGGTTTTCTTCGTAGTTGTTGAACTTCCTGCCGTTTCGCTCTACAATGAACTCCGTCAGGGCTTGACACTTTTAGACAGATCGTTAGAAATCGGGCGGGACCGCACGACGCGCTGTGTGTCGTTGGCCTGAGCGGCGGCACGCGGCGAGGGCTGGTCTCGCACCAATGGGCAACATCCCGAATCTCGAAGGACTCGAAAACCAATTCGCAACCCATGAAGGAGGATGTTCGATGTACAAGAAACTCGTAATGGTAGCAATTACGGTTTTGGCGTTTGGCTGCCTGGCGTGGGCAGCCGGCAAATCGTGGACGGGCACGGTCAGCGACAGCCACTGCGGGGCCAAGCACGCCCAAGCCAGCGATGCCGCAGCCGCTTGCGTGGCCAAGTGCGTCGAGGGCGGGGCGAAATACGTGCTGGTGTCCGGGGGCAAGGTCTACCAGCTCGACACCCAGGACAAGTTCGCGGATTTCGCCGGAAAGTCGGTGAAGGTTACAGGAACAATGAAGGGCGATGCCATCACCGTCGAGTCTGTTGAAGCAGCGATGTAAAAGACTCCGCCCGCCCCGGCTTCTGGCCGGGATTCCTGATCGTTGAAGAGGGCCGGTCGCCACAGCGACAGGCCTTCTTCTTTCTCCTTACTGTTCTACTTCGAGATTCGCGTGCATCCAGGAGGCACTTCGCCCATCTAATCTTCTGGGGTCGGGCTGCCCTCGGATCTCAGTTTGCGACGGGATGGCGCTCCTCGTTTCAGCGGGCAGGCCCGATTCTATTGTTCAGGAGGATTACAATGAGCAGGATAGTCTACTTGTTTCTTGCGTTTTTTCTAGCGGCGGGCATCAGCTTGGCGGCGCCGAAGGAGAAGACGTTCGTGGGCAACATCAGCGACGACATGTGCGGCCTGAAACACATGATGCCCGGCAAGAGCGACAAAGACTGCACACTGGAATGCGTCAAGGGTGGCAGCCAATTCGTCCTGGCCGATGCAGCCAAGCAAAAGGTGTACAAACTGAGCGACCAGGAAAAGCCCAGGGCGTTCGCCGGGCAGAAGGTGAAGGTTACCGGCACGCTGCAGGGTGACACCATCCAGGTGACTTCGATCGCGGCTGTGCACTAAGTCGCCAGCGCATTACTGCCCATCCCTCTACGGAATCGGCAAACGGCGGGGTGAGCGGGCCCGCCGGCCCAAGCCCGCTCACGGTCCGCGGTGGTTATCCGCTATAATTCTCCCTTAAAAGGATCCGCATCTTTGGGAGGAAGAATGGAACAATCTCCGAGCACCCCGCCCGCCGGCCAGGAATGGAAAGTCCGCCGGGTGGGAAGCACCACGTTTGCGATTTCCAAACCCAAGCGCAACCGGCGCAAGCTGCGCCAGTCACGGCTAAAGAACAAGCGGCGGGCGCGCTGAGAGAGACAGCCTGCTTGATCAGGCAACCTCGCTCCCAGGCTAACGAGGGCCTTTGACAGATTCCTGAAGCGTGGGTGGAGCTGCGGTGCACCTGAGCTGTGCTCGTGGCTCCGAGAGTGGTCGCGGCCCCGTTGATCCACCCCGCAACGCGTCGGGCGCGAGACTCTCCTGAGCCTCCTTGCTCGGCCGAGCATCTGGGCGAGCAGCGGGAACCCGACCGATGGTCCACATTCTGCGCCAATACGGCCAATGGCTGATCTTCGTGGCAGTCCTGGCGGAAAACCTGGGCCTTCCAGTGCCGAGTTACGCTCTGGTATTAGTCGCCGCGGCGCTCTCGACGGAGCTCCACCTCCGCCTGGGAGGCATCCTTCTCGTCTGCGTCCTAGGAGCGCTGGTCGGAGATAGCATCTGGTACCTCCTTGCCCGCCAGCGCGGACGGCCCATCCTGCGCACGCTCTGCTCGGTATCGCTCAATCCCGATTCCTGCGTCAGCCGCACGGAAAACCTGTTCGCGCGACACGGTTTGAAGTCGCTGCTGATCGCCAAGTTCCTTCCCGGCCTGAACACCGTGGCGCCCCCGCTCGCCGGCATGCTGCGGATGTCGCCGCTGAGGTTCGCGCTGTTCGATCTGGGCGGAATCGCGCTCTGGGCGGGTTCGGCGCTGGCGCTGGGCCTGGCGTTCCAATCCCAGATCGAGTGGCTTCTCGAATGGCTCGCCGCGTTTGGCCGGACGGGAGTCCTGATTGTCGCCGTGGCCGTAACGGGCTGGCTGCTTCTGAAGTGGATCGAACGACGGCGCTTTTACCGGTTCCTGGAGCACTCGCGCGTCTCCGCGCCGGAACTCAAGGAGCTGCTCGCGCAAGGCGAGCCGGTTATCGTCGTCGACCTCCGCTCCGACCTCACCTATCGGACCGATGGCCTGAAGATCCCCGGCGCCATCCACATTCCGCCCCGGGAATTTCAGACGCGTTACGGGGAGATCCCGACCGGTCGGCCGGTGGTGATGTACTGCACCTGACCGAACGAAGCCACCAGCGCCAGGATGGCGCGGCTCCTGCTCGACCACGGATACAAAGACGTCCGGCCGCTGCTCGGCGGGTTCGACGCCTGGGTGGAATTGGGGTATCCCGTCGAACCCCACCAGAGTCCGGCTGCCCAAACCGTAACTATTTCCAGCTCCGGCCCTTCCGGGTAATTCGCGGCCAATGCAACTCTTCTCAGCGTGATAGACTCTAGTATAGGGGGGATTCTCATCGCAGGGCCCTCAAGGAGAGGAATGTTGAACAGGAGCAATTTCCAGCGTCGCGTCGTGAAGAATATCCTCACCGGTGTCGCCGCAATGGCTCTGGCGTGCATGGCCGCAACCGGCGCGCGTGCCACGGAAAAGCCTTTGAGCCAGGATGACGTCCTGCTCCTGCTTCTCGGCGGGGCGCCCACAGAGAAGATGGTGACGCTGATCGACCAGCGCGGGGTCGATTTCAAGATGAATCCCGACCTCGCCAAGAAGTTCCACGACGCCGGCGCCGATGACATCGTCATCGAAGCGCTCCAAAAGGCTGCCTGGAAGGTGACCGCCACGCCGGCCGCAGGCACGCCACCCGCCACGCCGGCCGCTACCCCGAGCGCTGCACCCGCCGCCTCCAGCGACGCTGGCCTGGATCGCAAAGTCGCCGCCACTTACGCGCGCGACCCAAACGAGCATCTACTGGCGCCGACTTTCTCGCTGGTGGATCTCACGGGCAAGAAGATCGACTTGGCCGGATATAGCGGCAAAGTGGTGCTGCTCAACTTCTGGGCCACGTGGTGCCCTCCCTGCCGCACGCAGATTCCCAAGCTGATCGAACTCCAGGACGAGTACGGCCGCAGGGGCTTTCAAGTTCTCGGCATCGTCGTGAACGACACGAAAGACGCGGTGAATGAGTTCTTCAAGATGATCCGGCCGAACTATCCGGTGGCGATGGTCACAATGGACATGCGGCGGAATTACGGAGGACTGTCTGCCCTCCCCGCAAGCTGGCTCATCGGCCGCGACGGCCGCGTTTACGCCAAAGTCGCCGGCGCTCCTGCGGACCTGACGGAGTTCGACCGCATCATCAAGAGACTCCTCGCCGAGCAGCCGGCTGAGCAGCAAATCGCCTCCAACCAAGCCGGGACGACTCCGCCTGCGGCCACCAGTCCGGCGGCAGCCATAGCATCCGGAACACAGCCGAAGGCCAAGAGTTCTCGCAGTCTTCCGGATCCCAGCCCCGAGGAGGTTCAGCGCATCATCCAGGAATTCGCCGCCAAGGAGAAGATATTCAAACAGGCCCGTGACAACTACACTTTCCACCAGATCAACAAAGTGCAGGAGCTGGATCCTGACGGCAATGTGATCGGAACCTTCGAACAGGAGTGGGACATCCTTTACGACGACGCCGGCAAGCGCATCGAGCGCGTCACCTATGCGCCGCCCGATACCCTGAAGGGACTCATCGTCACCAAAGAAGACTACGACGCCATGCGCAACATCCAGCCCTTCGTCCTCACCACCGATGAGCTGCCCGAATACGACGTCAAATTCCTGGGCCACGTGCGGGTGGATGAGATCACCGCGTACGTCTTCTCCATTCGACCCAAGGAGATCAAGAAGGATCGGCTCTACTTCCAGGGCACGGCCTGGGTGGACGATCGCGACCTGCAGATCGTCAAGACCGAGGGGCGGATTGTCCCGGAGCTCAAAACCAAGAAGGGCGAGAACCTCTTCCCGCGCTTCACCACCTATCGGGAACAGATCGACGGAAAGTTCTGGTTCCCGACGTACACCTACGCCAAGGACACGCTCTACTTCGCTGCCGGCGCCCGCGACATCAAGCAGGTGATCCGTTATACCGATTACAAACAGTTCAAGTCGAAGGTTCGCATCCTTGCGACGGAAGCCACGGACGCGCCCTCGCCCCAATCGAACGCACAACCACAAGCTAAAAAGTGACGGCCCGGGTGCGCGCGTCTCGCGCTCCTTGCGAGGGGTGGCCTGTCACCCCGCCACTCTCGCTCTCGTCTTCCTGATAGAATCTGTCTCATGAAGCAGCGGGGCCTCAACTGGCGGATCGTGCTGGTGCGGCCACGCAATCCCCTCAACATCGGCGCGGCAGCGCGCGCCATGGCCAACTTCGGTTTCCGCGATTTGGTCGTCGTCAAGCCCTACGATCCCGTCTGGCAGGAGACGCGCTCTGCCGTGGGCGCGGAGCAGATTGTCCGGTCGGCGCACGCGGCGGACGATCTTCTCGAGGCGATTGGCGATGCCACGCTCGTGGTGGGGACCACCTCCGGCTCACGCCGCACCCTCGACCGTGAACTCATCCCGCTGCAGGAATTGCCGGAGTGGCTGGGCGCGCGTGCCGGCGGCCATCGCCGCGCTGCGCTCCTCTTCGGGTCCGAGAAGACGGGCCTTTCGAACGACCACCTGAGTTACTGCCACGCGCTGGTGCGCATTCCCACCGTTCCAGGCTGCCCCTCGATGAACTTGGGCCAAGCGGTCGCGGTCTGCGGCTACGAACTGGCGCGCGCCGGAGCCGTCGCCGCCCGGCCCCCCGCCTCGCGCGTCCATCTTTCCAACCCCGCCAACCTCCGTTCGCTCGAACACGTCTTCGAGCGCGCCGCCCGCGTCCTCGACGCCGTCGGTTACTTGAAACCGAAGACCCGCGCGGCCACCCTCGTCAAGCTTCGCCGGCTGCTGCTCGACCTCGGCCTGACCAACAACGACGTCAGAATCCTCGGCGGCGTGCTCGCGCAGATTGAATGGAAGTTGGGCGCCGGGGCCGACCGGTAATCGCCGCAGAGGACGTTCGGAGAATCCATCCAAAGCAAACGCGGCCTTGACAAGAGGAGGGGAAAGGCCTAGGGTGCGTTTCCGCCTCTCCTTTGAGGGCTGCCGCATCTCCACCATACTAGGTCTGGAATTATCCCGGCGAGGGATACTCGTCGGAATCTCACGTTCAAGGGGGCACACGATGCAAAGACGTATAGTCGGGCTCTGTTGTTTGATGGTTCTGTCCGCGCTGACGGCGGCACTGCCCGCGCAGGCGCAAGGGAGCGAGAGTGGCAAGCCGCCCATTTACACTTACGTGTCCGAATGGGCCGTGCCGCGGGACCAGTGGAGGGACTTTGCCAAAGTGCGCGCCGATGAAAAGCCCACGATGGACAAGCTGATTGCCGACGGCACGATCGTCAGCTACGGCGACTTTGCAAACATCCTTCACCAGGAAGGCCACCCGACCCACGGCAGTTGGTTCACGGCGACTTCCATCACCAACCTGCTGAAAGCTCTCGAGGCCATCTACAAGCTTCCGCAGGTGACCTTCCCGGTGTTTGCCGCTTCCAAGCACTGGGATTTCTTCTTGGTCAGCGAAGCCCACAACGAGCGCTCCGGAAACTTCAAGGGTGGCTATCTGGCGGGCGGCGGATTTGATGTGACGTCGGGCCACGGCCACGAGTTCTCCGAGCTGATTAAGAACAACCTCGTGCCGATCTTCGAGAAGCTTTTGGCTGACGGCGCGGTCACCTCCTACTCCGTGGACACCGAAGAGTTCCACTCGGAGGATCCGGGTCGCGTCACCCTCGTTTACACGGCTGCGGACGCCACAGGGGTCGACAAGGTTGAAAGTGCGTTGGATTCGGCATTGGGGAAGAATCCCGCGCTGCTGGCCGCGTTCCACGCGGCCGTCGAGCGCAAAGGACATCGCGACTTCCTGGCACGCATCGACACTATGGTGAATAAGTAGATGCAGCAGTCGTGGCCACGGTTGATTCGAGGTCTGAATCAACCGTGGATTCGCCCGCATAGTGAATTGTGAATTCTGAATTGTGAAAGCCGATGGCTGATTGCTGAAAGCTGAATTATTAGCTAGACATTGGCCTGTGGTCTGGCCCTGCCCCCTATCACAATGGCGCGGAGCCGGGGGGCTCTCCCACTCTTCTGGAGCATTCGAAGAGCCGTAAAGCGGACAAGTGAACGCTGTGCTGCGGGCTAGGAAATCTCTCGGGCAACTTGCCGCACGGTGAGCTTGAGCCCCTTTTGCGGGGCGAGGCCGGCTCTTACCGGGCGTAATCGCCATTCTTCTTCTTGTGATATATCTCGTCGTCTCTGGCCCCACCATCCGCAAAGATCCCATGCCCCGGGAAGAGCTTTCTGAATAACCTGTCCACTTCTGAAGGCACGCGGTCCGCGTAGCTCGAAGACACCTCAAGAAGCGACGCGGGCGGCTCAACTTCCAGGACCGACACCACCTCGTGAACGTTCTGCGCCGTTGGCCCAAGGGGCAAACCCAGGCTGGCGGTTTCGCGGAGAGCGAGGCAGCCCAAGGCCGGGGCACGCCATTGCTCGTTACGCACAACCTGCCCGTCCGGGAGATCGGAATGATGCTGGAATCGGACAGCCTCGTATCCCATAATCCTCTTGCGCTCAGCATCGGGCTCAGCGCCACAGTTTTCGTCCCGCGCGAGCAGGCGGTCTAACTCCTCCTGGGACATGGGAACCCTGATCACCGATCCGGTCGCTGGTTCCACTCTCAGTTCGCGCTTTGACGCAACATCAAAGATTTTTCTCCCCATGACCATTTCGCCGTCGGGTAGTTCGTGCCTGAAAACATCCACCTGAGACCCGTCGCTTCTGACGGCGTGGAGCCTGTACAAGGTAATTCCCAAACTCCCATCCCCCGCGTAACGCTTCTCGATAACGCTCGCAACATATGCTTTGTGCCCCGGCTCCTGTGCCCAAAGGTTCAGCATTTTGAAAATCCCACCGCTGATGACCCAGACAGCGGGCGTGAGGACCGCCATGAGAAATATCTTTTTCATGGTCCCTCCTTAAAGGCCTGCAAATCCCTTTTGCCGGCTTTTTATCACGGGAGCAACGCGATTCTTCATTACGCACTGGCGCTGCCCACGTCCTGGACTACATTCTTTCGGGCCTCCGGGCCTCGCGGCAACACTCCGGCGGAACTCAAAACTCACAATTCCAAATTGATATCAACTTTCGCTGAGCGAGCCAGGGAGTCGGACGAGCGAATCGACGGGGATAAACGCCGGGCGGGTTTGCGGGTGGCGCCAGTTGTCGAGCATGGCCACATGCTGCACGCACGAAACCGTGCAGCGCGGCGCGCAGGACTTTTGCGTGTGGTACTCATGCTCGCGGATGGCGGGGGAATATTTCTCTAGCGGGATGGCCGGGAAGCCGCGCTGCTGCGAGCAGTAGTGCACCAAGCCGTCCTCGCACACGTAGAGGTAGCGGCTGCCGGCGCGGCAACGCCACTCGTTGGGCAGGCCGCGCGAGATATTCTGCTGGAACTGGTTGAAGCGCGAGTAGGAGCGCTTCCCCATTTGCATGATCTCGCTATAGATCTCCTGCTGGCGCTCGCTGAGCGGCTGGAGCTGGCCGGTGTGGTCATGCAGGATGCCGACCGTCGAGGTGAAGCCCAGCACAAGGGCTCGGCGAGCCACCGCCAGCGCGTCCTCGGGATTGCGCACGGCGGTGCCGATCACGGAATTGATGTTGACGTGAAAGATGGCGTGCTCGCCGAGCATCTGGAGCTTGCGGTCGAGCACCTTCAGGCTTTTCTTCGAGACCTCGTCCGGCTTGACGTTGTCGATCGAGATTTGCAGGTGATCGAGCCCCGCGCGGTTTAGCCAGTCGATGCGCTGCGGCGTGAGCAGGTAGCCGTTTGTGATCATCCCGGCCAGGCTGCCGTGGCTGCGGATGCGCCGGATGATCTCTTCCAGCTCGGGATGGAGCAGCGGCTCGCCGCCGTTCAGGCGGATGATTGTCGTGCCGAGCGAGGCCAGCCGGTCCACGCGCCCGATCATCACCTCCGTGGGCACGGGCTTCGAGAAGCTGTCGTACTCGTTGCAGTACGCGCAGGAGAGATTGCAGCGGCGAATGGGAATCAGGTGGACGAGCACGGGATGCCGCGTCGAAAGCAAGCCCCTGGCGATCATTCGCAGCTCGCGCAGCCGCGTGTTGAGGAAGCGGAGTTGCCGCCGGATTTTGATCCTGGTCAAAGGTGCGATCGCGTCCAAAGTCTTTGGCTCTGTGCTTGTTGGGTGCCCTGACTCGAAAGCCAGAGGTTGCTCGGGGTGATACTGCGCACCCTCATTGAGACAGCCGCTGCCCCTAGCAGCCTGTAAACAAGAAACTTAGCTTATGGCGAAGAAGCCCCGAAATGAACTGGAAACCCCCGAATGGCGAATCCAGGCCCCCGAAATGTCAGTTTTGGGAGTTGAACGTTCTCCCGTCCAGTGCCCTTTGGCGGGTGCGCGGGCTTGGCTCGGCCCTGGCAGTCAGAATGCTCCGAGTACTTGCGTCCCGGTGCGTGGGGGAGTATGCTCAGCCTCGCTCGCAGTGTGGGTGGCCACACTTCTCCGACTCGAAGTCTGAGCTCCTCAGCTCTTTTCGCGCCGAAGTAGTAACACGGCCGTCTCGGCCCGTCAGCTGACGGGGCAGGACGCGCGTGCTAGAAGGAGCAGTTCGTGCCATCAATACCGTTTGCCCGGGCCGCGCGCATGGTGGCGCGAGGGACTTGGAGTTTTGTCACCGACCGGCCGCTGGTCGTCTCCTTTGAAGTGACGCACTCCTGCACGGCCAACTGCCGGCACTGCGACAAAGGCGGCATCAAGCCCGAGCCTCCGGGCCTGCTCCGCGCCGACGATTACGGACGCCTGCGCGCGCAGTTCAAGCCCCTGGCCGTGCAACTCTCGGGGGGCGAGCCGCTACTGAGGAAGGATATTCAAGAAATCGTCCGCGCCGTGAAGGAACCGAGCGGCCTGCCGTACACAATCTTGGTCACCAATGGCCGGCTGCTGACGGAAGAGAAATACCTCTCCCTGCGCTATCTGGGCGTCAATCAGTTTTCAATTTCGATGGATTTCCCCGACGAGCGCCATGACGATTTCCGTCGCTCGCCCGGGCTCTTCCAGCATTTGTCGGAACTCGTCCCCAAGCTCGCCCGGCACAGCTTCGGCGACGTGATCCTGAACACGGCGATTACGCGCGAGAATCTGCCCACGCTGCGCGCAGGTTACGAGAAGGCGAAGGAGTGGGGGGTTCAAATCTCCTATAGCGCCTACACGCCGCTGCGCACCGGAAGTCTGGATCATTACATTAGCTCGCCCGAAGATCTGGAGCTGCTTCGCCGGACCATGGACGAGCTCCTCGAAATGCAGGCCAAGAACGGCCACATCACCAATTCGCCCTGGACGCTCTCAGGAACGTACGAATTCTACAAACACGGCAGCGTGCCCGGCTGCCAAGCCGGGCGGCGGTTCCTGGTGGTGAAGCCCGATGGTGGCCTGCGCCCCTGCTCGATGTTCGAACCTACCTACCCGTCCCAGAAGGAAATCCTAGAGAAGTTCGTCGCTAGGAACGATTGCGGCGGGTGCTACGTCTCCATCCGTGCGTATCTGGACGCCTCCTTCTGGACGCTCCTCAAAGACAATGTTCGCACCCGCGTTCTCGCCCGCAACGGGCACGCGCAGTCCTGTTGAATTGTGACGACTGGCTCCGGGCCTGTGGCGGCGCTCGATGCGCTCCTGATGTCCCTCGGCGGTTAGAGAACCGCACACTACGTGCCGCCGCGCGGGCTGGGTGTTGTCGAGAGTCGGGCGGAGAGCGCTCAGGACTAATCTTTGGAGGGCGCGGCGCGGGTGCTCGGTTCCGGGGACAGCCACGAGCCGAAAACTAGATGCAGCCACTTCTCGACGCGTTCCGTGTCCTGGACGGCTTCCGAGATCGGACGCTCGCGGAACTTGCCGCCAATGCCCTGCTGGAGCGCCAGGACGCAGAAGCCGCGCCGGTGACTCCACAGCAGCCTGCCCTGCGCGTCCCAGAGCTTGAAGACGCCCGTGGCGGCGGGGACGTGCCCGTCAATAGGGATGGCAGCAAGAAGCGTCAGCGTGCGCGAGGCCTTGCTTGAAACAAGCTGCTGCGCGCCATCCCAGGTGGCCACCTGGGAACGAAAGTTAACCTGCACAAGCTCGACATCTACTTGGAGTACGGCATCCACGCGCGTCTCATCCGCGATCTTCTGAATCAGATTGCCGTGCGCGGCGGCATAGCGGGTGAGGTCCACATTCCCGGTGGCGGGATCGATCACATCGAGAGTGGATTGTGCGTTCTGCGACCTCCGTTGAATCTCCTCCGCAAGCATCCGATGGGCGACGAACCAAGCCATCCGGGTTTGGAGAAAACCCTCCACAGCGGCATAGAGGCCGTCGGCGTCTCCGGCGCTCGAACTCGGCAGGAGGATGATCTTTGTGATCTGCCCCAGGAATTGCTTTGGCGAGACGAAGAAATTCTCCAGCGGATACTCAAGCCACTGGAGGTCGTTGACCGCATCGCCGGGGTAGTACCAGGCGGTGACTTCCGAGCCCACGGCTACCTTTTGGGTGAAGTCCTCCTTGGGTTGGATCGTCACATCATTGCCCTTGCTGTCGCGGATGGTCACGCGCGTCGGTTCAATTTCGGTGACGATGCCGTTAATCTTGCGAGGTTTGCCGGATTTCTCAACCGCACGAAGTCCGCACGGGAGGCCGAACGCCAGCACACTGACGGTCAGCAGGGCAAGCAGCCAAGTTACGACTCGCCGGTCGCTGCGAAGCCTTGATGCCGAATTGCCCAAAGGCAAAGTCCTCCCCTGGTTCGCGCCGCACCCGCCAGGCCCCAGGACCATGTTTGGGCAGGATGTGAAGTCGCCGCGTGCCCGACCGGTGCTCGGTGATTCTATGTGCATCCGGTCCGGGTGGCAAGGATGGAAGGCCGTGACTTGAGTCGAAATGCAGACGCCCTTTCCGGGCACACAGTCACCCGCGTCTGGCGTTTCCGTTGCCCGCGGGAGCCTCAT
>Ga0315280_10002118_pt1 | contig 32642 bp, 27 predicted proteins | sample YL17G06_40_MG_FD_203697 | JGI IMG/M metagenome (GOLD analysis project Ga0315280, IMG submission 203697) | Sediment microbial communities from Yellowstone Lake, YNP, Wyoming, USA - YL17G06_40 | ecosystem: Environmental > Aquatic > Freshwater > Lake > Sediment | place: USA: Wyoming | collected...
ATATTTAATTTTACAATAATGAGGCAAACAGATTCCTTATTACGAATATGCCTAACACTTTTACTTGTGTATTTGAAATTCTTGTCTCTAAATGTAAAATTATATGCACCTTTAAAATCTCTGCTTCTGCGGGAATGACAATCTTCAATGCTTCAAAGATAGAATCGCTCAATTTAGGGTTAGACGGACAAAAGTAAACCATGAAATGGTGTGTTGTTATCTTAACGTTCCGTTTCTTTGCACCGACAGTCTTGGCGGGTGATTACCGACTGACTGTGGCGTAATCTGATCCCAATCTATTCCAATATCTTCTTTAACTCTTTCTCATCCCTAACTGGAGGCAGGCAGGTGAAATTTTTACAGACAAAGGTCGTTGGAACTTCTGTGACTCCTTTCTCCATTAGAAATGGAAACCAATTCCCTTCGATCGGTTCTTGAGGATCCTTTAGGCTCAGAATCTTGTTGGGGAGGTAGGCGAGGTAAATCTCTCGGAGCATGGATTTTGTCCTGAAATCGTTCTTTGAACCAATGATCCCGATTTCCTCCGGGGTCAAGAAGAAGGAGAAGCCGGATAGCATATGGCTGAATCCAGAAGGATGTTCTGAAAGAAAGTTATAAAAAAGGTGAAGTATCTGCTCGGCCTTTTGCTTTAGAGATTCCTGTCCAGTCAGATAGCCGAGCCTGATCAGATTGAATACCGCTACCGAATTGGATGAAGGAGTGGCATTATCGTAAGGGTTTTTTGATCGAGCAATCAAAGTCTCGTTCGCCTTTCCCGTGAAGAAAAAACCTCCCTCTCTCTCATCCCAGAATTGGTCAATCGTCCTCCGGTTAAGTTCATCTGCTTCCTTGAGCCATCGGATCTCAAAGGTGGCTTCATAAAGATCGATGAGGGCTTGGATGAAAAAGGCATAGTCCTCTGAATACCCCTTCACCTGACATTTCCCTTTATTGAATACCCTCATCAAATGACCATCGATCCTCATCTCCTGAAGGATGAAACGCGCTGCCTCTTCGGCCTCTTTAAGGTATTGCTCATTCCCAGTGACTTTAAATCCGTCAATAAAACTGGAAATCATCAAACCATTCCACGAGGTCAGGATCTTCTCATCCCGGTGGGGTTTGACTCTCTTCTCCCTTTCGGAAAAAAGTTTCTTTCGTCCTTCCCCCAACAGTTTTTCCAAGTCTTTCACAGGAATCCCGTATAATTCAGAAACCTTCTCTAAAGGGGACACAATGTTGAGAACGCTCGATCCTCCCTCAAAATTTCCATTGGGGGTTACTCCGTAATAGGCGCAGAAGGGAGTCCCTTTCTCCCTTCCCAATACCTCCTTAATCTGATCTCTCGACCAGACATAAAATTTTCCTTCCTCGCCTTCGCTATCCGCATCCTGGGTGGAGTAGAAAACTCCATCCGGGCTTCTCATATCTCGAAGAACATAGTTAAGGATGCCCTCGCCAACGCGGCGATACCTCTCATGTTGGGTCGCCTGATAGGCCTCAAAGTAGGTTCGAGAAAGAAGGGCATTGTCATAGAGCATCTTCTCAAAATGGGGAATGAGCCATCGTTCATCCACCGAATAGCGATGGAAACCTCCACCTAAATGGTCGTAGATTCCGCCATTGGACATCTTCTCCAATGTTACTTCAACTATCTTCAATGCCTCTTTTGCACCGGTCCTTTTCCAATACCTTAGAAGGAAAGAGAGGGCCATGCCGCTTGGAAATTTGGGGGCTCCCCCAAATCCTCCATATGTTGAATCAAACTGTCTCTCAAAGTGACTCATAGCCTTTGACAGGGTTTGCTCATCCATGGTCTCTTGCGAGGGAACAATCTCAACAATCTGATGGAGGGCATTTCTCACCTGCGCTTCCATCTTCCTCACTTCCTCTCGCCGGGACCGGTAGTAGTCAGATACGACAACCAAGATTTTGGGAAACCCCGGCATCCCTCCCCTGTCCTCAGGAGGAAAATAGGTTCCAGCATGAAATGGAATGAGATCAGGAGTCAAAAAGACGGTCATCGGCCACCCACCCGACCCTGTCATTACCTGAACGGCATTCATATAAATTTCATCAAGATCCGGTCGCTCTTCCCGATCGACCTTAATATTGACGAAGCGTTCGTTCATGATCTGGGCGATCGCCTCGTTCTCGAAGGACTCTTTTTCCATTACATGGCACCAGTGGCAGGACGAGTAGCCAATGCTGAGGAGGATGGGTTTGTCTTCATTTTTGGATGTACCCAGCGCCTCCTCCTCCCACGGATACCAATCCACCGGATTGTGCGCATGCTGCAAAAGGTAAGGACTGGTCTCATGAATCAACCGATTCGTATGTTTTGGCTCCATTTTCTTTCCTTATTGATCCTTCTTAGTATTTATAACCATTGGGATTTTAAATAACAAGGAAAAACCACCTTCTCATTCTTATTGACCCTGTCGTGTAAGCACAGCGTCTTGATATAGGGAATGAATCTTGGGTTGACTTATTAATCCCGATTTAGTAAGTTTTTTCTATTATTCTAAACCTTGCCAGAAACAAGGAATAGGTTAGAGAACTAAAAGATGAAAGGAGGAAAAGAAAACCATGGTTAAGAAATTTTTGGAGTTTGTCGTTATTTTGTGCTTGTCCATAACAGTGATGGGATTTTACCAGGCGAGCTTCGCCAAGGAAGTTGTCCTCTATTCTTCCAATCAGCCGGAGTTGATTGAAATGGTCTCGCGGGGGTTTGAAGCAAAAGCAGGGATTAAGGTATCTGCTGTCCGTCTGGGAACCGGAGAAGCGATGAAGCGTATACAGGCCGAGAAAGATAACCCCCTCGGCGATGTCTTTTGGAGCGGTGATGTGGCTGTCTTGGACAATGCCAAAACCAATTTCATGTCCTATAAATCACCGGAAGCCAAAGTCCTACCTGCCAATTACATCGAAAAGGAGAATCTCTGGACCAGCACCAATGTTCACATCATGATCATCATGTACAATAAGAAGCTGGTCAGCGAATCTGAGAAGCCCCTGGCATGGAAAGATCTTTTCCTGCCCAAATGGAAGGGGAAGATCGTGATGGCAAATCCGGAAAAATCAGGTTCAGCCTATGCCCAGGTTTATGGACTCCACAAACTTTATGGCTGGGATGGCCTGAAGAAGCTCATCGCCAACTCCAAGATTCTGGACAGCTCAAGCCTGATCTATAAAGGCACTGCCGAAGGCGAATATTCTCTCGGGCTCACCATGGAATACGCAGCGTATCGTTACATCGCCGGCGGGTCCAAAGAAGTTGGTATCATTTACCCCCAAGATGGTGCGTTCGATGCTCCGGAGGGCGCTGCCATCATCAAGAACTGCAAACATCCCGAAGAGGCCAAAAAGTTTTTTGACTACCTATTGTCCAAGGACGTAGAGAAAGAGATCTTCCAGAAACACTACCGAAGGCCAGCCAGGCCAGATGTGACGGTTTTTGAAGGCCTTCCGAAGATGAGTGAAATTAAACTGTTGAAGGAATTTGATCCTCTCGAAGCCAATAAGCTCGAAAAGGAAATCCTCAAACAGTGGAAGGAGATTATTCTTAGCAAATAGATGCTTGGAGAAAAAGCTCCACTCTTGGTAACAACAAACATCTTCGCTTAGGAAAGGTTTGGAAGCACACCTGCCTACCCTATCTACCGACAGGCAGGCGCAGGCAGGTCTGTCTGATTATTCCATGCCATAACAAGGCAGAGTAGCATCGTGCAGGTTCTATTAAAAGAGATCACCAAAAGGTTTGGTTCTTTAAAAGCCATCGACCAGGTGAGCCTTTTGATCGAAGGGAGTGAGTTTTTCACTCTCCTCGGCCCCAGTGGTTGCGGGAAGACAACCCTTCTCCGGGTGATTGCAGGGTTTGCCATTCCGGACTTAGGAGAAGTCTATTTCGAAGATCAAAAGATGAATCACATCCCTCCCCATAAGCGGGAGACGGGTATGGTCTTCCAGAACTATGCCCTTTTTCCTCAGTTGAATGTATTTGATAATGTGGCTTATGGTTTGAGGGCGCGTAAGCTCTCAAAGAGCGAAATCCATTCCAGAGTCTCGGAAATACTGAGAAATGTTCAGTTGGAGAATCTGGCCCGTCGCTTCCCAAATCAGTTGAGTGGCGGGCAACAGCAGAGGGTTGCTCTTGCCCGTGCCCTTGTCATTCGTCCCAAGGTCCTTCTCATGGATGAACCCCTTTCCAACCTGGATGCAAAGCTCAGAGTGAGTATGCGTCAGGAGATCAGACGGATGCAGAAAGAACTCGGCATCACAACCATCTATGTCACCCATGATCAGGAAGAGGCCATGGCCATCTCCGACCGCATCGCTATTTTTAATGCCGGACAGACACAGCAGGTGGGAACACCCTCGGAAATCTATTTCCAGCCCAAAAGTCGCTTTGTTGCGGAATTTACAGGAACCAGCAATCTGATGGAGGTGAATGCTTTATCCTATGATCCGGAAAAATCCCTTCTGCAGACCGAATTTAAAGGAAATCGAATTTGGATCAAGTATTCCAAGAAACCTTCCTGTAAAACTCTCACCATTCTGCTACGACCGGAATGGATGAAGATTGCTGAAGTTGAATCTGAAGACAAAACCAATCTTTTTCACGGAAAGGTGGTCAGTTCCACCTTCGTGGGCTCCATAGTAAAATACCAGGTGGAGGCATTCGGAAACCATCTTCTGACCCTTGAGGTTCAGGACCCCCGGGAGTATGAAATTAAAAAGGGAGGGGAGGACCTTCTTTTCCAGTTTAATATTGTCCGGCCAGTGATCATAGAGTCCTGATGGAGCCCCATGGGCAAGCCCGTGTACCTGATCTAAGGCCTCTATGGGACGACATCCCGGCCACACAATAACGCTTTTCATCCACGGCCCTGCTTACCGGCAGGCAGGCGAGGCCGTGATCTTCTACTGCCGGGAACCCAGTGATCCGTAAATATCTCAATATCTGGAATGTCATCCTTTTATTCGCTTTCGTCGTACTCTTTCTTTTTGCCATCTATCCGATGTTTTCTATCTTCCAGGCCAGTTTCATCAGTTCGGAAACGAACCTATTCTCTTTAGAAAATTATCAAAAAATTTTCAACCGTCCATTCTATTTACGATGTTTTCGTAACAGCCTCTGGGTCAGCGCTCTGGCAACAATTTTCAGCCTGATGATAGGCATCCCCTTTGGTTTCTTTACTTCTAGGTTTCATCTTCCGGGAAAATCCATAATCAAGACCCTTGCCACTCTGCCTTTGATCCTTCCTACATTTATTGGGGCTGAGGCATGGATTTTACTCCTGGGCAGAAACGGCTTGTTTTCCAACCTCTTTCATCAAATCGGCATCACCCTACCGACCATCTATGGATGGCAGGGAATCGTCCTTGTTTTCACTCTCCAGTTTTTCCCTTATGTTTTTCTGATGGTTTCCGCTTCCATCAACTCCATTGACAGCTCCCTCGAAGAATCAGCCAGAAATCTCGGGGCCAACAATTGGCGAGTGTTCAGGACTGTGACACTTCCCATTGTGACGCCTTCGATTTTCGGAGGGGCCCTGATCGTCTTTTATCTCTCCATCGAGAACTTTGGAGTTCCGACATTGATCGGTGAGGACTACCGGGTTCTGGCAGTCCAAGCCTATAATGAATTTATCAGCGAAATGGGGGGAAACCCTTCCATGGCGGGAGCGATCAGCATGGTCCTTATCTCCATCACCCTGCTCGTGACCATAGGGCAGAAATACTGGGTGGAGAGAAAGAGCTATGCGATGTCATCGCTCAGACCACCCGAGATCAAGAGGTTAAAACCTTTACCTACCTTCTGCATCTGGTTCTTCTGCGCTTTTCTTGTCTTTCTTTCCCTCTTCCCATTCCTGGTAGTCATTTTTTCCTCAGTGACCAAGACCCAGGGACCTGTGATGTATTACGGACAGTTCAGCCTGAAAAACCTGGCCAATGCCATCCAGATCGCTCCCCGTCCCATCTTCAACTCTTTCTTCCTGGCCACAGCAGCGACCCTCATCGGAATGGTCTTCGGATTGGCGGTCAGTTATTTGGTCGTTCGTCGCCGTGGGCCTGCCACCTATCTTCTTGATATATTGATCATGCTGCCTTTAATCATTGCTGGAACGGTTTTAGGTATCGCTCTCGCCGTCACTTTTAATAAGGGGAGAATTGTCCTCACAGGGACATGGATGATTCTGGTGCTGGCTTACTTTATCAGGAAGGTTCCTTTCTCCATTAAAACAACATCTTCAATCCTTCAGCAGATCGATGCTTCTATTGAGGAGGCATCTATCAATCTGGGGGTTCCGCCCCTGAGGTCATTTCTGAAAGTCATTGTTCCGGTGATACTCCCTGGAATTATGGCCGGGGCCATCATCATGTGGGTCACAACACTTGCTGAACTGAGTTCTACAATTGTTCTTTATTATGGCCCATGGACGACCATGACCGTCCAGATTTTTCAATACATCGGCAGCGGCGATTTCGGCCCCGCCTCCGCCTACGCCACAATCTTAATTATTTCTGTAGTCATTCCATTATTTATTCTAAACAAAATCCTCGGTAAAGATCTGTCAACAACCTTGTAGAACCACCCGTTCCCCTAATTCTGGTTGACTTCTTCATAACAAATGAGTAGGCTTTTCATATCATCCTATCAGTGACGGGGGACTACACAATGCATATCCGTGAAGCGATGCCAGAGGATAACGGCGAACTCCAACAGTTCCAGGCGAAGTGCTCGCAAGGGTAAACACTTATCGTGTCCAAGTTAGTCGCCATTTCGATATTGTTTTTAATAATATGAAAGGAGAGATCATCAATGATGATTCCGTTATTTGAACATTATCCCCTACTAAAAGACAGACTTCTTTACGTATCTTTGGGCGAATTCACAACTCCGGTGGAAAAGCTCGACCGATTAGGAAGAGATATAGGCCTTGATCACCTTTATATAAAAAGAGACGACTTGAGTGGTAGAGTCTACGGAGGGAATAAGGTACGAAAGTTAGAGTTTCTTTTGGGGCATGCTCTGCACTCCAAGACAAAAGAAGTTTTAACTTTTGGATTTGCAGGGTCCAATCATGCCCTAGCTACAGCCATCTATGCACAACAGGTGGGACTAAAGAGTATATCTATGCTAATGCCCCAGCCAAATGCCCACTATGTCCGACGCAATCTTCTCATGAGTTATTGTTGCGGAGCGGAGCTTCACCAACACTGGAATATACAACTCCTTGCCGTAGGAACCATTTGTCAACTTCTACGCCATAAACTAAAAAATGGGCATTTTCCCCAAATTATTTCCGCTGGTGGATCTTCTCCTCTTGGAGCGATCGGTTATGTAAATGCGGCATTCGAACTCAAGGAACAGATTATGAAAAGGAAAATACCGGAGCCTGATCATATATATGTTGCTTTGGGCACAATGGGCACAGCAGTGGGGCTGACACTTGGGCTCAAGGCTGCAAACCTTAAAAGTCGAGTAATCTCTGTACGAGTGGCAGACGAAAAATTTGCTAATACTAGAAAAATGGTCAAACTCTTTCGCAAAACCAACGCTTTCATTAACTCACTAGATCCATCTTTTCCAAAATTTGAGATTTCTGAGAAGGATATAGATATCAGGCACGAATTTTTTGGAGAAAAATATGCTCTCTTCACTGAAGCAGGAATGGAAGCTGTGGCCTGTATGGAGAAAAAAGAGGGAATTAAGTTGGACGGAACTTATACGGGGAAGGCATTTGTTGCCCTTATGGATGATGCGAAAAAACAAGATTTGAAAAATAAGGTGGTTCTATTCTGGAACACCTATAACTCTAAAGATTTCTCAGATGTTATAGCTACCCTTGATTATCGTCAACTTCCTAGGTACTTTCATCGTTATTTTGAGCAAGAGGTGCAGCCTTTGGATAGACATTCTTAAAAATAAAATAGGATAATTAAAAGCGCCAAAGTATGGGGGTAATAGCAATGAATGGAGCCCCACGGGCAGAGCCCGTGGTATCTCCATGAAATACTCGCCTACGCCCATAAACGCTGAAACGCTTCGCTGCGCTAGTGGTGTACCCCATAAATAGAACTATGTTTGGAAATGATTATTTCCAGCAAAACAAGCTATCCAAGTGCTCTTTGCCTTGCACCACGTAGAGTGCATGACTGGTCCTGAACCTTACATGGTTCAGGGAAGTATAGCGTTATTTCTGTGGTGCACCACTATTACCGGGGCTTCGGCGTGTTATCCGCCAGTAGCGGAATCCGCCATAGCATTAACCCAAGGGCGCACGAATCACTTGGTGGCGGAGTCCGCATTCACCCACGGGCATAGCCCGTGGTCTTCTGCGTAGGCGGATAAAGGAGAAATTCCAATGAAAAGTAAATATACTTTATTTAAATGGCAGACTGTCGCATGGGTTATCCCCATCATTTTATTCTCACCTCTTTTTGCTTTTGCGGGAGGAGGGCAGCATTACCCGCTTGGAGTTGATAGCTTCTTAATAGGGGTCTTACCTCCCCCAGGTTTCTATTTCAAAGAATACCTTTCCTATTACACCGCCACCAAGCTTAAAGATGATAGTGGCCGGACCTTAAGCCTTGCGAGGGATGGTACGGAGTTAGACAGATTGAGTGCCTATGCCTCCACCTCCCGATTTGTTTGGATCACCAAGCAAAAGATATTAGGGGGATTTTATGGGCAACAAATCATCGTTCCCGTGGCAAGGGTGGATATGAAATTGGATGTCGTTACTCCAGGGGGACCTGGAGAATTGAGTGAAAGGCGAACGGGGGTAGGTGATGTTGTCTATAGTCCTTACATCTTGTCATGGCATGCCGAAGATGGTCTATTACATGCTGCAACTTCTTTGGATATAACGATCCCATCCGGTCCCCATAATAGGAGACATCTTGTTAATATCGGGAAGAATTTTTGGACCTTTACGCCTGTTTTTGGGATCACAGCTTTTTTACCCCGAAACCAAAACCTCTCAGCAGGGATCAAGTTGGGATATGATTTCAATACGAAGAGTAGAGATTTTATTATTACTCCTTCTACTGCCAACAAAATTGGAACTCCTGCTCTAACGGGTCTGGAGACAACTCTCACTCCCGGACAAGAATTCCACTTCGATTATGGTATTGACTATGCCATTGCCAAGGATTGGCGGATTGGAATAGGTGGGTATTTCTACCAACAAATCACAGACGATAAGACGGGGGGAGGAAGAGTTAAAAACGATAAGGGCCGGGTTTTCGCCATCGGTCCTGGAGTATGGTACACCTACAAAAAATGGATTTTCGATTTACACACTGACTTCGAAACTGGTGTAAGGAATAGGCCCCAGGGGTGGATGGGTTGGTTCACCATCACCCACGCATTCTGAATCGCGGGAAGTGTGGTTTCTATTATTCAGCCTGGTTGATGGCTGACAATCGCCAGGGGTTGTTCCCCACCGGCCGAGTAAATGTCCAGCATTCCTCAAATTTTACAGGGTCAGTCTTACTGCCTGAAACCACCTGACCCGTCGTCTCATCGATCGTATAATCCAATAGGTTAGCATAGAATCTCACGCTGATGTAATCCCTTCCCGATTCCTGCCACGCCTCCGCGATATCGACTGACCTTACAGCAATATTCTCAAGCTTGTTGATCTTTTTCTCCAACTTCAACTTCTCTATGTCGTCCCCGATTATCCTGAACATCTCTTCTGTCAATAGATTTCTGACTCCAGAGATATCATTGTTTGCCCAGGCTCCTTGGATCTTAAAAAAATGGTCCATGCATAAGTCCTGGAATTTTTTCTCATCAAAAGATGAATCCATCTGACGGATGTAACTCAAACCTTTCTCCACGTCCCCTTCTTCTTCTCGTTGCTGGTCACAAGCCGGTGGATATGAAGTCTGATAGCGGGGCTCTATAGTCTCAGCTGAACTTTGATAATATCGGTCTGCAACGGCTGCCTGGCGTCTCTTCTTGAAGAACCAGTAGGCACCATAAAGGAGGGTGCAAATCACCAAGATCTCAAACAATCCTATGCCACCGCCTTCACCGCCTAAACCACCCCCAAATCCCAGGCCTCTAAACAGCATCCCCCCCAATATGCCACCCATGATGCCACCAGCAAGTCCTCTCCAGAAGCTACTTTGTGGTTGTTGAAAAGGTTGAGGAGAAACTTGTGATGGAGGCATGGACTCCCTTGGTTTCTGGGACGGCTGTGAAGGTTTTGGAGCTGAATAAGATCTTGGAGGAGTAGATGACCTGGAGCCACGGCTACCCGATGATCTTCCACCGCCCACCCTCGCAAAAGCTTCCATCGGAAGGACATAGAAGAACAAGAACGAGATGATAAAAAGAATGGTACACCCTTTTATCCATTGGTTTTTAAACATCACCTTCCTCCTGTCTAAGATCCACCATCTGAACTCATTTCTCAATTTATAGCATTTGGCTGTTGAAATGGCAAAATCCCAAGAATTACGGCTTTTGTAAATGGTGGAGACGGCGGGAATCGAACACCGGCCTCGATTGTAACTGCTCAATATTTAGTATGAATAGTCCCTTGAAATCAAATTAAAAACAGTCTGGAAAGAGTCTGCCAAACATAAAAAGACTGATATGAGTTCTTAAACTTTACCAGCTTTAGATACTTCATTCTGAATCATCGGGCCAGAAAGTGTTCTTGATTGAATCGAAATGAGATTCATAGGAGGCGCTCTTTTTGAGCAGGCTGAGTATCAATGATTGTTTGGCGGATCAGTTCAGCAATAAGATCGTCGTCTTGCTTCAGGTTATATATTCCGCTATGCGATGGGTCATTTAGTTCAGGGGCGTGAAGCGCCGCAAGGTTTCGAGCGTCCGGGCTCCCTTGCAGTACCGTTTCCCTCATAACCCCAACATTTAGAATGGCCATTCTTGCATTTCTGCCTACCCGGCTAAGCTTTTGGCCAAACATTCTCTGAAGTTCAGCAACTTCACTTTCTCTATTGGGGCACCTGAGAAATTCCAACCAATTTACCGATAAACTCTCTTCCTCTCTTCTCAACATGAAGGCAGTTGCTTGAATTTCGCCACCCGGTGCCTGGGTAGCCTTGCAGTAACGAGCGATATGATGCTGGTCCGGTATCCTATCCCCTTTCATTCCGAGATCCAATCCCATATGCCGTAAGATGCGACCGTTTCCATCAAAATGTCGGAAGTCGCTGTTCCCGAAAGTCGAATTTGTTGTTCAGGATGCCTATCATTTGGTTTAAACACAACGAAGCGAACACCCCCACAAGGTAAGAAATATACACTGAACAGCCGATTTTGTTCTCCTTTCCAAGATGCATAAATATCATTTTCCGGGGTTAAGGATATTGTTGGGCACTTCAGCTTGGGATTGAGTTGAAAGAAACTGTAAAAATTTCGAAGGGAGTCAATATTTATACTGACTTCTTCCTCTTTTGCATCGTGGAACAATGATAGAAGCCTGTTTGCCAGTTCCCTACACAAAACGGAAAGTGACGTTCTAATTCGAAAGATCGCTTCTTGTATTTGATCCTCTTCGTAATCAAGCAAATTTGCCTGTGTAAATGGACCCATTTCTTTTTGAAAACTACTCACTTCGCTTGCCTCACTATTCTCTATGGCTACGAATGGCGTCAGGAAGTAACGTACTTTCTGAGGCAATAATAATGAAAATTCTTGGAGAGAAACACTTTCTCGGCTCCATGCTGAAGAATAGGATTCCTCCTTAGGGAAGTTTGCGGTAAGGGATTTATCACTATACAACAAACCCTCTCCCATTGCTTCAAACCCTTCACGAGTGTGTAGACGTAGTTCAGGCATTTTCCCGCCCCCAATAAACCTTTTGGATTTCAGAAGTCGTTAAATCAGCAAACCCTCGAACTATCCATTCATGTGCCAAATCAAACCATTCGCGCAAGGCTCCTATGTTCTTTGATTGGTCTATCCCAGTCGCTTTCAATTCAAGCACAAACAAAGGAATTTTGTCGGCAGCTCGTGTTGCCTCTTTTAGATTTACGGCCAAACTGCCCTTCGCTTCAGGGAGTGGAAATGCTGTTCGCCACGCAATGTTCACTGGGTTCGGTAAGAAGCGACCTGCAATTTGTTTCCAGACAAAATCCAAAAACACTTTTGGGAGATCCTCAATCATATTCCATCCTTGCCCCTTCAGGATATGATTGATATAGCTGAGTTCATACTCGATTGGCCTGAGTTCACCTAAATCAAATTCTTTGAAAAACCTTTCAAGGCTATTGTGCACATTCAGAAAATTCTTGATGACATGGGAGTATCGAGGATAATCATTTTCTCTACGTCGCCAATTGAAATAAAACCGATCGAACTGAAACTGTATTAATTGGTCATCTGTCTTGTTAATAAACCATACCCTTGGTAAGGGTATCCCCGTTCTAATATCTATTTGAATCTCACCCTTGGCCGACGCTATTGGCGGGGCGTGCTGGATAATCGGATACTCCTGACGAAATCTATCCCAAAGCAGCCCGACGTGGCCGATGTGAATTTGGTCTGGAGTCTGGAATCGCATCCCGCAAACAACTTCGTTTATAGGGGGGTTCTTGTAGCTTGGAAGAATCTTTGTCGAAGATGAGTCAGGGACTGGGTGATTCATGAAAAGCCCTCGCTTACTCTCTATTCATGTGAAATCAAGGTGAAATATATACCAAATACTCATTTGCGTCAAGCAGACATATGAACCCATATGAACCATGTCTTCCTAAACAACTTAAGGAACACAATAACTCACTTTTTCCGAAGCACGGGCTTAAGCCTCTCTGGATTCATTTTAGCATATTTCTTGGTTATATTCGATCTTGGATGGCCAAGAAATTTTTGAACTCTATCCATCTTAGCTCCGCTGACACCTTCTGTCGCTGATAAGTGTCTTGTGTCCTAACGACTTGAGTTACACTCTGCTCAATAACTCCAATTCTCATGGGCCAATGGGGCATGGCTTAGCATTTCACGCCAAACCCGCCATGTTGGTAAATGCTGTTCCATAAGCGCCACAAACCGGTCGCTGTGGTGCCGCTCCAACAGATGTGTTAACTCATGAACAACGAGATACTCCAGACACTGCACCGGCTTCTTGGCTAACTCCAGGTTGAACCAGACCCGGCGGGGGCCAATATTGCAGCTACCCCACTTGGTTTTCATCTTCTTTATGCCCCAATCTTCAACCTGAACACCCAAGCTGGTTTGCCATTTTTCCAGCAGTGGCGGAATCAATGCCTTTAATTGTTGTCGATACCAACGCTGCAACAGCCGTTCGCGTTGTTCAACAGTGGTCTTTTGGCGCACATGGAGTTCGATGATGGACTTATTTCGCACGGCAACTAAGGGCGCTCCATCGTGGTTGACGACACGGAGGCGATACCGCTGGCCCAGGAAATAATGACTTTCACCGGTGACCATTTCCCGTTTGGATTGCCGGGGTTGCCCCTCGTATTTTGCCCGCTGGCGCTTGATCCACCCGAGCCTACTAATAACCGCCAGTCGCACCGCGTCATCACTGAGAGCTAAAGGTGCCGCCACCCGCACCCGTCCATTCGGCGGGTAGACCCCGAGGTGCAGGTTCTTGATGTGTTTGCGGACGATCTGAACCGCCAAACCACTCACCCGGATCTCGACATTTTCAGTACTCATCCTGGTTCTTCACCAACACGAGGATTCTTTCGACGCGCTCTTCGAGTGACTCCGCCAATTCCGTGCCATAAGGGGCCGACGGTTCCCGCACGACGCCGACTTTGGCGCCGTCAAGTCTTCCTTCCACCAGTGCCCCAATCGACTCCAGCGAGGCCTGGATCGCATTTCTCACTTTTTTCACCTTGAAGGGGTTGCCCCGCCAATCGTCCTGCCGACTGGAGCGCACTGCTTCATCCACCGCCAGTGCCAGAACCTCGTCCTTGCCCAGATTGTCGTAGAGGGCACGCTTACTGGCCGTATTGATTGTCTTGGGATACACCCCGCCTACTTCGGGGTTGGTCACTTTCTTCGTCAGATCGATGATCTTCCGCAGATACTCCTGGTAATCCAGGACTTCCTTGCGGCGCTGTTCGATCAGGGCGTCGAGCAGTTCCGACATCTTCTCATAATACTTCGGATTAATCGGCTGCTCGTCGATGATAAGCCTGCGAACATTGTTCTCAATGACCTCGGCCACAGCTTCCTTGTTCTTCCGGATGCCCTCCGGCAGCGCCTTCACCACATCAGCACCGCGCTCGACGATGAGCTGGATCAATGACATATCGTCGAAGGCTGACAGTTTTTCGCTCTGTCCGGCATGGATGTACGTGTCAATCAGGTGCCGCATTGCGGGTTCATACATTTTGAGGTCGATGTAGTCACCGCTTGCCAGCTTGACCTCGTTGCGGACTTTTTCGTAGTGGTCAACTTCGGACTTCAGGGTTTCAATCTCGGTCGGGAGGTAGCCAGCTTCCGGCAGTTCATTGGCGAGATTGGCGAACGCCCGCACGAATGCAGCAACGTGCTTATAGAGGGCGAGACGGTTCGGTTCGCTGGCCTTAAGCTGCTCGGTGTTCCCGGAATCCTTTGCACAGAAGTATCGTAAGTAGGCAACCGAGTCCTTGGAGGGTTCAACGGGTTCGCAGAGGGCCTTCACGGCCTCGCGGGTTTCCTCCAGCCGCTCGCGGGCTTTAGTGAGGCGGTCCTCCAGCAATCCGGCCACGTCTTCCTTGTCATAGCCGTCAAGTGCGCCAGAGGTGTAGTCATGGACCGCGCCTTCGAGGCTCTTGAAGAGGTTCTTGTAGTCGGTGATGTAGCCATATTCCTTGTCGTCGCCGTCGAGCCGATTCACCCGGCAAATGGCCTGAAAAAGACCGTGGTCGCGCATCTCTTTGTCGATATAGAGATAGGTCGCGGGCGGCGCATCGAAGCCGGTGAGCAGCTTGTCTACCACAATCAGCAGCTTCATTTGCCCCGGCTCCTCGACGAACTTTTTCTTTACAGCCTCCTCGAACTTTTCTGCCTTGTTCACCGCCTTCTCTGGAGGCTCGTTGAACCAGTCGGCCAGCATCTTCTGATAAATGTCATATTTCCGCAAGTTCTCGGTTTTACCCTCGCCGCTTTCCTCGCCCTTCAAATCCGCCGTTGATGGAGCGTAGGAGGTGACGATGGCGCATTTGCCATGCAGGTCCGTCTTGTCAAACAATTCAAAAAACTTGCACGCCTCATAGATGCTGCCGGAGACGAGCATAGCATTGCCCCGTCCGCTTTTCAGTCGGTCTCGCGTCTCCATGTCCATCAGGATATCGGCCACGATCTGCTCCAGTCGTGATCGGCTGGAGAGTACCTTCTGCATTGTGCCCCAGCGCTGCTTGAGCTGTGCCTTGGCGAGATCGGTCAGGCCCTTGGTCTTCGCCTCAAACCACTGGTCAATCTTCTTTTGCGATGTGATGCGTTGGTCAATGTCTCGCGCCTCATAGCGCAGGTCCACTACCACGCCGTCCTTCACCGCCTCATCGAACTTGTAGGTGTGGATGTACCCGCCGAAAACCTCAACGCTTTTCTTTTTGTCGGCCTTTAGGAGCGGCGTACCGGTGAAGCCGATAAACATGGCCCCCGGTAGGATCGCTTTCATCGCGTCGTGCAAATCGCCCGACTGGGTGCGGTGGCACTCGTCAACAAAGACGAAGAGATTCCCTTTGGCGAAGAAGCCGGGTGGCAGCGCCCTCCTCAACTCCTCGATGTAGCCAGGGATGTCACCGACCTCTTCACCTTCCTCCTTCCCGCCGAACTTGTGGATCAGCGAGCACACAAGCCAGGGTGTGGTGGCGTTGAGCGTGGCGATCAGGTCTGCGCAGCTTTTCGTGCGATAAATGTGTTCTTTGACCCCATTGAAAACCTTCTCTATTTGCTCATCCAGCTCTGTGCGGTCGGTGATGATCAGCACTCTGGCGTCTTTCGCGTTCTCGCGTATCCACTTGCTCAGCCATACCATGACCAGGCTCTTTCCGCTGCCCTGCGTGTTCCAGATGATCCCGCCCTCGCGCCGCTTCACGTGCTCCTGGGCGGCCCGAACAGCGAAGTACTGGTGGTGCCGACAGAGCTTTTTGATCCCGGCGTCGAAAAGGACAAAGTCGTGGACCAATTCGAGAAATCGAGACTTAGCGCAGAGTTGGATCAATGCCCGGTCCAGTAAGTTCTCGACGGTGCTCTCCTCTTTCCATTTCAGGTAATACTTTTCTGGCGTCTGGATGGTGCCGTAGCGCAGGCCCTCGCTATCATTGCCAGCCATGACGTACTGCATGGTGGAAAAGAAGTGCTCGATGAAGATTTTCTTCTGACTGTCAAGGTTCTGCCGGATGCCCTCGGCCACGGACACGGTGGAACGCTTCAGTTCCAGCACCCCAAGAGCTATGCCGTTCACATACAGCACCACGTCGGGCCGCTTGTCGTGGGCTTTGACGTCGGCCCCCGGAACGGTTACTTCCTCGGCTATGGCGAAATGGTTTCTCTCCGGGTTCTTCCAATCAATGAGCCAGACAGTCTGGAAATTCTCGCCCACCTCGACCTTCACCTTCACACCGTATCGCAGCAGTTCATAGACGGCGCGGTTGCGGTCGTAGAGGCTTTTACTTGTGTCCCCAGCCGCCTTATCGAGGAGGTGGAGTGCTCGCGTGATGAGGGCATTGTCGTAACCCTGCTTCTCGCGCAGAAACTTGCGAAGCAGGGCTTCCTCGATATTGCGGTTGCCTTCGCGGTCGGTCCAGTCACCGAGGTAGTCATACTTGAGGATGTCCCGAAACAGATTCACCACTCGCTGCTGGGTCTTCTTTTCAATTTGGCCGACGGTGCTCATGTTTTTCCTCCGTCGGATCAGACTGATCCGTCCAATTTTTTCGTGCCCTTGCACTCGGGATATCCCGAGCATCCCCAAAACTGCGAGCCAGCTTGGGCCCCTTTGCGGGCTGTCCTCAGCGTCATGGGTTTGCCGCAAACGGAGCAGGCGGGGAGCATTTTATCCGTCAGATCGGTCGGATCCGACGGATCGGTCCGATCTTTCCTCTGGCGCTCAGCAATGCGTGCCGCCGCCAGGCGTTCGCTATAACCGCCTTCCTTTATGAATTGCTGCTCCAGTCCCGCAACCTGCCGGTCGAGTAGGTAGTTGGTCTGGTGGATCAGGCAGATAATGGCATTGGCAACCACCGCCGGATCGGCGTGGGTGAGCCAGGATGAATAAGGGTTTTTATCGGGTTGATCAGTCTGATCCGACCGATCCGACTGATGATTTTTCCCCACCGATCGCACGGCTTGGGCCCGGGAATCGTCTTTGACCCATTGCGTTAGGCCGTGTTGCCGCAAGAAATCCTCGAAGTCCAGCAGCAGTTCGTCAAGACTGGCGCGGGCCACATTGACAAGACGCAATTCAGTCTGGCTGGAGGCAGCCGAGGCCCTGCTGCCCTCGGCAATGTTCTGCCGCCCGCTACGCGCCGCCTGGACCATCTGGTCTACCGTACGTGAGCGCGGATCCATGAAGCGATCGCAAAACGACACCGTGGCGTCGTAGATGATGGTGGCCGCCTGGAAAGACCGCAACTTGCGGTAACCGCCGCTCGGGCGGAGGGTCTTCGGACGGGCAATCTTTCCCATCGGGTTGTTCATATCAGCCGAACCCTCCCGGTCAGTAGTTCCTGCATCATGCCTTGCTTGAGGGCGCGGGTCTTGGCCAGCCGCTGCTCCAGCCCTTCAATCTCCGCATCCATGTCCGATAACACCCCCGCGATGGCGGTTTGTTCGGGAGTGGACGGAGCGAATAACAAAGAAAAAGCAGCGACCTGATCAGAATTTGCTGCTGTGAACGTGCTCCCTTGCTCCAGAATCTTCCAGCTTGGCTCCGCAAACACCAGAGCGTGAAACAGGAATAGCTGCTCAACGCCATTTGGTTTCAGCGAACAGACGCCGCGCCCGATGCAAGAGGGCATCGACGCACGTCCAACGGCACCAACTGGTGCGCGGACTGTCAGAAGCAAGTCGCCATCGTCACAGCGCTTCGTAACCTGTGTTGTCCAAACTCGGCGAATTGACCTATAGTTTTCGATGTCGGCGTTGCCCTGAATTAATGGAATACCTTGACCAACCCTGTTGTAGTAGCGGGAATCTGGCGATTGCCCCATGTTGATGTGAGCAATATCCCCAAGCCGTTTTCTCCTCCACTCACCACTGAACCCAGGCAGGCGTTTCTCGCCGGTGAGAAGTTGCTGCATGGCGGCCTGTTTGAGATCGCGTTTCTTTGCGATGAGATTATCCATCTCGCCCAGCAACGCATCCACATCCCCCAGTGCCCCCGCGATGGCACGTTGTTCGTCACCGGACTTGGGAATCCCAAGCGGGCACGACAATACATCGTCTTTCCGCAGGTTCGTCTGCTTTACACCGTCGTCAAAAGCCAAGTAGAAGGGGTTTCTGTCCAGCTTGTAGAAGAGAAGCTTTCCGTCAATTTGCCGTGGGCGCAGGGCACATATTCGCTGGTTCACTGTGTAGGTGTGGTCCTTATCAACCCAAAAACACTTTGCTATAGCTCTTCCGTTTGGCACGTCGCTCATGACCATCAGCACATCCCCCGCTAATGTTGGGCAGTAGCAATGGTCGGAATACTTCCTTATCTCACCTTCAGTGGAAATGAATTTGGAATTTACGACCACGTATCTGCCATAGTCGGTGATGCTCTGTTCGTGGGCTTTGCCGTTCGTGTAGGATACCAATGCACGAAGTTGCTTGACTTGCCAGTCCTCCGGTATCACCCCCACCTCGGTCTGTTTGTAGCCCGGCTTCACTTCCATACCGCCCCCATCTTCTTGAGGTGTTCGCCCACGCGGGCGGAGAGGGTTTCGACTTCCGTGGTGATGTGCGGCAGCGGCGTGGCATAGCGTTCGGCCAGTTGCCGGATGCGTCCTGTGAGCGCCCGCGAGACGCGGTCCAGTTCGGACTGCACCGCGGCGGCGAGTGTGGCCAGCCATTTGTCGTCCACGACCAGCGTCTTGATTTCGTCTTCCGTCAGCTTGCCATATTTTGCTGCAACCTTGGCCTCCAGTTCCTTCTGCGCTTCCTTCACGCGGTTATCGGCGTCAGCTTCCTTTTCGAGGAGGGTGAGGTAGTCTTCCAGCACTTTCTGTTCGTCTGCAAATTCCGTGTCGCCCTTGATTTCCTTGAGCCGCGCCGTGATGGCGGACTTGGTGATTTTGCCTTTCTCGTTTTTCACATCGGCCAGCAGTCCTTCCTCGCCGCCGTGTTCCTCGGCCATTTCTTCCATGCTCTGCGCGAAGACAGCGGCCTCGGCCTCCAGTTCCTCGATGGCAGTCTGTTCCTTGACGAAGTAGCGGGTGACGAGCACCGGCGTGGGAATCAGATCGGCCTTGAACTTCTGTTTGCCCACGGTGAAGTCGGGCTTTTCCTTCGTCTTCTTGTCCTTATCCTCGATGACGAGCCGGGGCTTGGCAGCTTCGCACCAGCCGTCGCTAACGAGCATATAAACATCGTCCTGCATGGTCTCGGTCCAGTAGTCCATGAGGTGCTGGTAAATGTCGTAGGCATCGAGCAACCGGGCTTTTCTGAAGGTTTCCAGCAAATCCTCCGACAGCGTTTCGGTGAGCGCCTTGGGCCTGTCGCCGATGGCGATGCTTTTCAGGCGAGGGGTGCTTGCCCTCTTCCATTTCGTGAAGAGGGCGGTGATAGACGTGTTGAAGGTGGTGAACTCTACATGGCCGGAGATCGTGGTCTTGAGGTCGGCTACGGGCAGCTTCAGGCGGCTGTAAGCGGGACGTCCCGCCGACCCGAACAAGAGCGGGCGCAGGGTGGGGAAGACCTGCCAGTATTCGGCGAGCGCGTCGAGGTCCCGGTCGGGGATGCCGCCGCGCAGGTGGCCGTCAATATCCTGCAGGTCTTCCGGCTCGGTGCTGTCGATATAACGCGGGATATTGAGGTTGAAGTCGTTCTTTGGGTCGCTGATTTCCGACAAAGGCACCATGCGCGAATACCGGGGGATTTCGACCTGGCGGTTGAAGGTATCGACGATCTTGTGGATGTCTTGGGCACGGAGGCGGTTCTTGTTGCCGTCTTTCATAAATCCCTTGCTGGCGTCGACCATAAAGATGCCCTTCCGGGCATGGGCGTTTTCTTTGTCAAGAACCAGGATGCAGGCCGGGATGCCTGTGCCGTAAAAGAGATTGGCCGGGAGTCCGATAATGCCCTTGATGTAACCACGCCGAACGATTTCCTTTCGGATGGCAGCCTCGGCCCCACCACGGAATAGCACGCCGTGGGGGTGGATAACCGCGCCTTTGCCTGTGCTCTTGAGACACGCGAGGATGTGCAGAAGGAAGGCATAGTCGCCGTTTTTCTTCGGTGGAATCCCGAATGGGAAGCGGCCATACAGGTCATTGGCCGGATCGAACCCATTGCTCCAGGCTTTGCTGGAGAAAGGAAAATTTGCAACGACAAAATCGAAGGTCTTGAGGTGGCCGTCGGGTCCCTTGAAGTGCGGGCTGGAAAGAGTGTTGTCCTTCCATATCTCTGCCGTCGGGCAGTCGTGGAGAATCATGTTCATCCTGGCTAACGCGGCGGTAGCGTTGTCCATTTCTTGCCCATAGAGCGCGAGGTCAAGGTCGGTTTGGCTCTTCGCTTCATCGTGGGCTTTCAAAATCAACGAGCCGGAGCCACATGTGGGATCGTGTAAAGCCTGACTGGCGCCCTTGGCGCTGCCGACGCCAACGACCTTGGCCATGACACGGGAAACCTCCGCCGGTGTGTAGAACTGGCCCTTGCTCTTGCCCGATTCGGTAGCGAAGTGGCGCATGAGGTATTCATAGGCGTCGCCGAGCAGATCATCGCCCTCGGCGCGGTTGCTGCGAAAGTCGAGGGAAGGGTTATCAAAAATGGCGACGAGGTTGGACAGTCGATCCACCATTTCTTTGCCCCTGCCAAGTTTGTCCGCGTCGTTGAAGTCCGCCACATCGATCACACCCTTAAGATCGTTCGCCTCGGCCAGCTTCGAGATGATCTTGTTCATCTTATCGCCGATTTCCTTGTCGCCTTTGAGAGCAACCATGTCGGCGAAGCTGCCACCCTTGGGCACGTCGAGCAGGTAGTTTTTCTGGCTGGTAGCTTTATCGGAGACGTATTTCACGAACAGCAGGACGAGGACGTAGTCTTTGTACTGCGAGGCGTCCATGCCGCCCCGCAGTTCATCGCAACTGGCCCAGAGGGAACTATAGAGTTCGGATTTCTTGATAGGCATTTAAAAGACCTCTTTTGTTGATTGTCAGCGAGAACTAGTGAGGATTATAGGATAAAACCTACACCTTTTTTATAGATGTTGTCAATTGTGAAGTAGAGGTAGGTGAAAATACAATTTCAATCCTTGGAATCGTATTTGACTCCCAAACAGACTTCCCTTTGGTGAAAATTTTGAGGTGGGATATAATTTCTGGCGTGCCGAGACGTAGCTTTAGACTTCATCTCTAAAGTCTGAAGCGAAGTTTGGTGGAGGCGCCAGAAATCAAATACTTGAATTGACTCTCAACCTCTAAAAGAGGATTTTGATTTCCATCTCTGTATGCCCCTTTTTTAAGGCAAACCAGCCTTTCCAAGACAGTCTTTCAGGTTAATGCGTTATGAGCAAGCCAGTCCGCTCGTTGAATTGGTCGATGAGTTGATCAATCTCTTCTACTTGTCTGTGGGTGCGAGTCCAATAATCTGGAAAATCCCTCCACTGAGCATTCAATTCAGAGAGGTCTTTACCCTGTTGTTCGATCCAGGTAAAATACTTCAAATTATGAATCCGACGTTTGTCATAATAACTCAACTCGAGGAGGTGGGCTGTGGATTCTCCCATGAGGTACCGGTGATAGTCCTTGGCTGCCTCGGTTTCCGAATAAGAACCAAACGTTTGCCGCATCTCTTTTAATCGGGTTTGATAGAGGTCCATGGAATCGGTCCAGACGGTCACCACAATATCTCGCTTCGTCAGTTCATAATATTTAGCAAATTTTATGGCACAGAGTAAATTACCGATACTCGAAATCCCCAGAAAAGGAAGATCCGAAAGCACCTCTTCCCGAACACCTTGTCTGCTCAGATAATTCCATCCCTCGGTTTCATTGAAGAGCCGGACAAGACTCATGCAAGCCTGATCGTCCACAGCCATGACTACATCGGTATTCCTCACGTCATGGATCCACGGGATATGCTTATCTCCAATTCCCTCGATACGATGGTTTCCATACCCACCGTAGAGAAGGGTAGGACATTGAAGGGCTTCTCCCACGGCGATCTTACTTTGAGGGAATACCTCTTTGAGGTAATCACCTGCCCCAAGGGTCCCTGCTGATCCGCTCTGGGAGATAAACCCCGCATAGCGATCGTCCCTCGACATCACTCTCCTGAGAACCTCTTCAATCGCATGACCCGTGACATCGTAATGCCAGAGATGATTTCCAAATTCTTCGAATTGATTGAAGATGACCACGTCCTTCCGGGTTCTTCGAAGCTCCCAGCACTTGTCAAAGATTTCTTTCACATTACTCTCACAACCAGGCGTTGCAATGACTTCCCCAGCGATTTTGGATAACCATTCGAACCGTTCACGGCTCATTCCTTCTGGTAAGATAGCAATCGATTCACATCCTAATAAGGCGGCGTCATAAGCACCGCCTCGACAGAAGTTCCCAGTGGAAGGCCAAGCAGCCTTTTGGTAGGTTGGGTCGAACTGACCGGTCACAAGGCGGGGAACCAGACATCCAAAAGTCGCTCCCACCTTATGAGAGCCCGTAGGAAACCATTTGCCAACCAGGGCGATCACTCTCGCATCCACTCCTGATAGGGCAGAGGGAATTTCCATGATGTTTACACCATTAAAACCTTCACCCTCATCCACAGGTTCATTTTTCCACGTAATTCGAAAGAGATTGTATGGATGAAGATCCCAAAGAGGGATATTTTTTAATCCACTCCTTATTCTTTCAGGGATTAAATTCGGATTCTTTTGCTGACGAAATGTGGGGATGATGATATTTCTCTCTCGAGCCCACTCAATCGTCCTTTTGAGCTGTTCTTCATTGACGGTGAGGTCGATCATTGGAATTTCCTCCCTTGAAAGAATCCAACATCTTATTCTTCACCTTGTAAGGCTGCCTTGACAGCTTTGAGATTGGGTTTGATGCGCTTCGGTTTCCCCACAGCCTGTAAAGTAGCCCGGATATCTTTCAGACCGCTTCCCGTCGCCAAGATTACAATCCTCTCATCCCGTGTGACCAAACCCATTGATAAGGCTTTCACCACCCCTGCAAGGGATGCAGCCCCAGCTGGCTCTGCAAAAACTCCAGAACCGCGGGCCAATGCCGGTATGGCCTTCAGGATCTCTTCATCATTCACAATCACGAAAGTCCCATTGGTCTCTTTGACAGCCCGCATGGCCTTGATTCGATCCCGCGGGAGTCCTGCAGCGATGCTGTCGGCGATCGTATTCGGTTTGATAAACCTTATTTCTGAAGGGGAAATACCTTTCTCCCAAGCATCATAGAGAACGCAAGAGCCAGAGGCTTGAACGCCGATCAACCGGGGTTTTTTTTCGATCCAACCAAGGGCCGTCAGGTCTTTTAGGCCTTTATGTACTCCTCCAATGATACATCCATCTCCTACAGGAATGAAGATGACGTCAGGGCTTTGCCATTCCAGTTGCTCAACTATCTCGTAGACAACCGTTTTCTTTCCTTCGGTCATATAGGGATTATAGGCTGTATTCCGATTATACCATCCAAATTCTTGAGCAGCTTCGACACAGAGGTCGAACGCATCGTCATAAGTTCCTTCAACCAAAAGCACTGTTGAACCGAAAACCAACAGCTGTGCTACTTTTGCTTCGGGCGCCGATGCAGGAACAAAGATTACATTGGGTTGATTCACACTTGCACATAGACCCGAAAGTGCAGCTGCGGCATTTCCGGTGCTTGCGGTGGTGATGATCTTTGCCCCAGCCTCGTGGGCCTTCACAATGGCGATGGCACTCGCTCTGTCTTTCAATGAACCCGTCGGTTGGCGGGTGTCATCCTTAACCCATAAGTGGTGCACTCCCAATATCGTGGCCAAGCGTGGGGCAGGATAGAGAGGAGTCCAGCCTACCTTGAGAGGGGGTACAGGACTTTCTGACTTGATAGGCAGCAGAGGCTTGTAGCGCCAGATAGTTGGCTCAAAGGTTTTTTCCAGGTCCTTTCGTGAGAGGGAGGCAGCGACCGCACCGTAATCGAGTTGAACATCTAAAATCCCTTCGTTTCCATGTTGGGGGCAGATATATTGGACCTCATCTGGCCGGTATTCGCTCCCACAGATGAGGCATTTCAAATTTTTGATATGACTCATAAGACCTACCTCATGGTGAGGGCCATGACGGCCTTCTGCACATGGAGGCGGTTTTCTGCTTCATCATAGACAACGGATTGTGGACCATCGATGACACCATCGGTCACCTCGATATTTCGGTCCGCAGGAAGGCAATGCATGTATACGGCATCCTTCTTTGCCAAACCCATTCGACGATCGTCTGTAATCCAACTTTGATATTTACGTCCGATATTTGCCGATTCGTTCGAATCCTCTGTGGTCAACAGACATCCCCAGGACTTGGGATAGACAATATCTGCATTCTTAAAGCCGGCATCCATGTCGTCCAAGATTTCGAAAGAACCGCCTGATCGACGGCTATTCTCCTCGGCCTGTTCTAAGATGTCGGGTATAAGACGGTATTCTGGGGGGTGGACCAATCGGACATTCATACCAAAGCGGCTCATTAGGAGGATAAGGGACTGGGGTACGCTGATCGGTTTTTGGTAACTGGCAGCATAGGCCCATGAGACGGCGATGGTCTTACCTCGAGGATCTCTCTTCTTTTCAAAGATCGTCATCAAGTCTGCCAGCACCTGGAAAGGGTGGTAGATATCACACTGCATATTGAATACTGGTGCGCGGCTTGCAGCGGCTACATCACGGATATAACGGTTTCCAATCTTCCAATCGCAGTGACGAATGGCAATCCCATCGAAGTAACGTCCAAAGATCTTTCCGATCTCTTTGGGTGTATCGCCGTGGGCGATCTGTGTTGTCTCAGACTCAATGAAGGCGGCATGCCCACCCAATTGTGCCATCCCTGCTTCAAAGGAAGCCCGGGTTCGGGTGCTGGAGAAGAAGAATAACATGGCAAGAACTTTATCGCGTAATAACGAGTGGGGCTTACCTAAAGCTCTCTTTCGTTTCAAGTCGAAGGCCACATCGAGAACGGTCTCAATCTCCTCTTTCGACCATTCCTGCGCGGTGATCATATGTCGTCCTCGAAGGTAAGTTTGCATCGTGAACCTCCTATTCTGCTGCTCCGAGGATGAGCGACAGAAGTGCCATGCGGACGACCACGCCATTGTAAGCCTCGACCCAATAACGGGCATGACGCGTGTCATCCACATCCACCGGCAGCTCATCCATGCGCGGCAGGGAGTGCAGTATAATGGCATCTCGTTTGCCCTTATCGCGGAGCATCCCTCGGGTCACACGGTACGCCACCGGGGTTCCTCTACGATCTCCTGCGGCCTCAACGCGGGATTGGGTATAATCGGCCTGGATGACCGGCTCCATATAAATGACATCGGCCTGAGGGATGGCCTCCTCTGTTGTCTTCGCCTCGTTGAAACGGAGATCGAAGGCTTGCAACTCCTTCTTAAACTCCTCTGTCAGGGACATCTCGGGTGGTGAAACGAAGGTTGCCGTAATGTCAAATCTCGACATCGCATAGCCCATGGAGTGCATGGTTCGCATTCGCATGTCACCCACTAATAGAAAATGAAGTCCATCCAAAGTCCCTTTCTCACGCCAGATGGTGAACATATCGATCAGGACCTGGGTTGGATGTTCACCCCAGCCATCGCCACAATTGATCACCGGTACACTGGCCCACTTGGCTGCCTCATGAGGTGCACCCTGTTGGAAATGTCGCATGGCGATGACGTCTCCGTAATATTCGAGCATGCAGACCGTATCCTTGATGGACTCCTGATAGAAGTCTCCTGCCCGTGTCATCTTTGGATCGGAGAAGCCGACCACATGTCCGCCTAAACGGTGCATCGCTGCCTCGGTACTGAGTCGGGTTCGGGTACTCGGTTGATAGAAAGCGGCGACCAGTGTTTTATGCTTGAGCAGATCACCATTTCGGCGATCCCTTGCATGAGGCTCCAACTCTTGGGCGACTTGGAAAAGACGCATGTAATCCTGTCGCTCGAACTCCTTTAGCGTAAGAATATCTCTGCCGAGAAAACTTCTCATACCCTTTCCTCCTCTCTTGATCGTTTGAAATCACTCAGTAGAATCCCAACAGTTTGGGAATAGCCATAGGAATCCATGGGACGAAGGCGATGATGAATAGGGTGATGATTTCAACGATGATGAAAGGCCAGATGGCCTTCGATAGCTGTTCCAGAGTGAGTTTGGTGATTCCGCAAGTAACGAAGAGACAAGCTCCCACAGGTGGAGTGATCAGGGCAACATTGAGTGAGAAAACCATGATGATACCGAAATGAAGGGGATGGATCCCATTACTCACAGCCAAAGGATGGAGGATGGGACCGAGAATAATCAAGGCTGCAGCAATATCCATAAAACATCCTACGATCAGCATCAATATCAGGATCAACAGAAGGAGCGAGTTCTTGTCATGAGCAATGGAAAGCATAACCTTGGCAACGCTTTCAGGGACCCTTTCAGCAGCCAGGATCCACCCGCAGATATTCGCTGTTCCAATAATGAGAAAGACCACCCCTGTCGTGACGGCTGTTTTGTAAAAGAGTTCTGGGAAGTCCTTCAGCTTCAGGGTCTTTAATATAAAAAGACCCACAAAGGCCGCATAACCCACCGCGACAGCCGCTGCTTCTGTGGGTGTGAAGACCCCGGTCAGAATCCCACCAAGGATGATAACGGGCATGAGAAGAGGGATGATCGCTTCCCGGGTGGTTTTAATCATTTCTCGGAACGTGCTTCTTGGCTTTTTCGGATAACCTCGCTTCGCTGCATAATATCCGGCGAGGATCATCAGGAGAAAGGCCAAAAGCAGTCCTGTTGGGATACCAGCGGTAAAAAGTCCGGCAATAGAAACATTCATAAGGGATCCATAGATGACCATCATGTTGCTTGGCGGGATGGTCGGGCCAATAATGGATGAGGAAGCGGTTACAGCTGCGCTGTAATCTAACTCATACCCATCCTCGACCATTGCAGGGATGAGCATGGTACCGATGGCAGCCGTATCGGAAACAGCGGCCCCCGTCAACCCAGCGAAAAAGACGCTGGCGACAATATTGGCATGGGCCAGACCTCCCCGAAGGTGTCCCACTAATATATTGGCAAACCGGACGAGTCGGTGTGTAATGCCTGACTTGTTCATGATCTCACCCGCGAGGATAAAAAAGGGCATGGCCATGAGCGTGAACATGTCAAGGCCGGCATAGTATCGCTGGGGGACCATGTTGAGAAGGGCCGGTGTATCCATCTTGATAAAAACGGCAAGAGAGACAATGCCGAGGGCAAACCCGATCGGTGTTCCAAGAAGTAAAAATCCAAAGAAGACCACAGCAATAAGTAAAAGCATATTAGATCTCTCTTTGATTGCCTCCCTCACTGTCGGATGGAGTGAATGATTTTCTGAGGATCAAGAAAACGGTTTGGAGCATGGCCAAGACCCCGGCAATTGGGACGGCAATCAAGGACCAGACCATACTCACACCCAAAAGGGATGAAGCCTGTTGTTGACCCCGCATGGCGATCTCATACCCTCGCTCAGTCAAAACCCACAGAAAAACGAGGATCGCCAGATTGGTTAATACAGAAGCGAACCGTTTGAGCTTGGGTGGGAAAGCTCCGACGATGAAGGTCAACCCGACGTGTTCTCCCTTCATAATGCCCAGGCTGACCGCTAAGGAAGCGGCCCAGATCATCAGGTAGCGGGCCGCTTCCTCCGACCATCCGATAGGTTGCAAAAGCACGTAGCGGAAAAAAACCCCCGCAATGACAATAGCGGTCATTCCTCCAATAGCCACCATGCAGGGAATGGCCGCTACCTTTTCCGTGATCCGGGCGAGTTGATCAATGAATAAAACGAATCGAGGTCTATTCACGTTTTCGTCCATCCACGAAGGTCTTATTTCATCTGGGCCTTCACCTTCTTTTCTGCTGCTCCGATAGCCTTCAGAAACTTATCGGTCCAGGCCTTTCCTTCATCCCCCAATTTCTCCGAGATAATCTTTTGGGCTCCCGCCACCGCCAATTTTCTGAATTGAGCAAGCTCCTCAGCGTTCGGGGTATAGACCTCCATCTTCTTAGCAATCACAGGCAGACCTTTGTCAGAGGATTCGATGATCCGGTTCAATCCCCTTCCTGCCATGATAGCCGTTCTGGCTGCGTCGAGAATAATCTCCTTTTCTGCCGGAGTCAATGCCCCAAACCACTTGTCGGTTAAGACCCAGACATACGGCGCATAGAGATGGTTGGTCAACGTGATATACTTTTGAACCTCGTATAATTTAGCCGTATTGATAATCGGAATGGGGTTCATCTGGCCATCGACCACTCCAGTCTGCAGGGCTGTATAGACCTCTGCCCAGGCAATCGGCGTGGGTGCCCCTCCCAGTGATTCGATGACACCCATATGCAACGGAATGGACATGGTCCGGATCTTTAATCCCTTCATATCCGCAGGAGATTTGATCGGTCGCTTTGAGTTTGAAATCTGAAAGAACCCTCCTGATTCTCCGTAGCCGAGAACCTTAAATCCCGTCTTTTTCCGGATATCTTCAGCCATCTCCTGACCGAAGGGTCCGTCATAAACTTCATACGCTATGGTGTAAGAATTAAATGCAAAAGGAAGATTGGTAACATCATAGAACTTATAAAACTGGGCAATGCCCGTTCCAGAACCGATATAGCTCTGAATCACCCCTTGCTGGACCTGCTCCATCGACTCCCTTTCCTTCCCAAGAATGCCGGCGCCATAGATTTCCACTTTGATATTCTCGTTCGTTCTGGCTTCCACCATATTTTTAAAGACGGCAGCAATCGGCGCGGTGGGGTTCTCAAAGGGTTCCTGTGGATTCAAATGGGCGAGCTTTAACACCTTAGCGGCAAATACCTCTTGCGAAAAGCCGAACGAGAGTGCTATCAAGACAAAGGCCACAATGATGGTCATACGACTTAATCTGTTCATCTTCATCTCTTCCCTCCTTCTTTATCATTTTGAAACTCCAATTCTAAGCTTCCTTCGGTTAAGGATGTCCTCTCCACCTCCTTTCCGTCATACCAAATGGAAGTTTAGAAATCTTCAGGGCATTCTACGAAAATCAGGAAGAACAGTCAATAGAGTTTATAGAAAAGTTATGATTAGGGAGGGCTAGTTGGAAAGAAGAAATTGGTGGAGGCGGCGGGAATCGAACCCGCTTTCTTAAAATAATATGTATTGTATTTTCGCCCGGTTGTCAACTTGTCTACTGCTTCCAGATAGCGCCCGAATAGCCTCATTCGTTTTCGACCTTCCTTAGAACTACCCTCAGCCTGTTGGGGTTCTGTTTTACATAGCGGCGGGTCATTGCGGGTTTTGTATGGCCCAAGAACTCTTGAACCCGATCCAAACCTACCCTGTCAACGGCTTCCGTTGCGCTGCTATGGCGTGTTCCCTGATAAAGGGATATCTGGACACCCATCTCGGAGCAAACCCTGTTCCAGAGCTTCCGCGCATAGGATTCGGAGTATGGGCGACCTGCCCTTTGGAACACAAATGGGCTTGTAATGTGCCGTGGTAGCTTCTCCAGTTTTGCTTTCGCCTCTCCATCTAAGGGAAGAATCTTGATCTGCTTTGCCTTGGTTGTCGCCCGAAGTTCATTCAAGCTGAAATGACGACGGATTGTAACCCGGTCATGCTTGAGGTCAATATCATCCCACCATAAGGCCCGCGTTTCGGATGGCCTTACCATCTCCCTGGCAGTGAAGAAAATATAGGCTTGGTCCATCTGATCGGGAATGGCATTGATAATTTTATCTTGTAAATCCAAGTCTATTGTACGAATATCGGATTCGGGAACATTGATCTTCGGAAATGCGGGAATAATCCCTATATCTCCAAATTTCTTTGCATCAGAAAGCATTGCATGAAGGCAGGACATGATGTTGCTTACCGTCTTGGGGGACCCGTCAAGGGATTGATAAAATGCATGGACAGCCTTCGCGCTAACATCTCGAATGTCGGTCTCTCCGAAATGATCTTGAAAAAGTTTTACAAAGCGGCGCAGCTCCTTCTGATAGGATGGTGAAAGTCTGCCTTTTTGAACCTCGATTTCTTTTCCCCGCAACCAATTCTCAGACCAATTTCTGAACCTCAGAGGTTTGAGTTTTTGAGCTACATACCGGGTGACGTCAAAGTTTCCCGCGTCAACCTCCGCCCGGATTTTGGTCAAAATCCGGTTTGCCTGTTCGTATGATGAAAAAGCAATTCCTCTTGAATCCGAACAGATATTGAAATGTTTGTGTAATTCCTCACTGTAAATTTGAATGTAAACTCTTCGAGGCCGTGTAAGATGGGTAGGGCAGATAAAGTCTCCTTCTCTTTTTTGAAACTTTCCTCCACAAATAGGACATTTCTCTTTGGTATACACCCCGCCCTTCATACAGAAGTCACTCCTTTCCCTTTGTCGGGAAAAGAGCGTATCATTATTTTTGATAGAAGTCAATTTCACCAAGTTTCACATTCCCATTTGTACTCTGGACTACTCTGGTGTACTCATTCCGATTGGGCGGCCATTATCTCCTGATGTACCCTAACGCCATCCCTACCCTATTGTGGCCCAGCTCCTCGGTAACGATCTGAAGTCCCTCTCTTTCCGGCGTGCCGTTTCCCTCAATCAGTTCCTCAAACCGCTCCTGAGCATAGCAAACTCGAAATGCGTGCGCTCCTGAATAGGTTTCCCCCCAACGATCAGATGCTACCCTAAGATCCTGGTAGAACTCAGCCTTAATGTCCCTCCAATTCCTTTCCTTCATCGCATCGTTAAGGGTGACTACGGCTTCTCGGATAACCTCATATCTCTCTGGTCGATCATCGTAATATAACTCCCTATCCCTTCCCCCTTTTGACTTCTTAATTGTGATACTGGTTACGTTCACCCCAGGAAGTCTCTCATTATCCATGAATGAATTGACGACCTTGGGTACGTCGTCAATCCTTGCTCCACATCCATGCATGATCCTCGCAATCGCTTTGAATTCTGGTTTCCTGAGTTTTTCTATTACCCTCCCTGGATCAGAAAACGGTAGCGCCTGGCCCGAGGGTTTCGCGTTGGTCAAAATGGAATTGCGGTGAGCTTCGATCGTTTCAACAAGGTCTTCCCGCCCCATCGCTTTGAAGAATTTTTTCAGAGCTGACATATTGACCTTCATGGTTTTTTCAGTCGTCCAGCTCCCCTTACCACAGAGATAGTTAGCGACATGGTCTTCCTTTAACTGGGTTACTCGCCTCACTCCCTCGCTTCTCATTTTCTCCACGAAGTCCTTCACGATCCCGCAATACCGGGCCCGGGTTGCGTAAGAGTGTATCTTATCGCTCACCCCGCCATGGGCAAATTTGGCAGCTCGTTTCGATTCACCGATCCCGTTCGTCTTGTCGAGAAACACACCCACGGCATAATTTAGACCATATGACCTGGACATAGACACACCTCCCCCTTTTAAGAGCATTGCTTCTTTATTTAATTGTGTGTTAAGTTTTACCGCCACCCTTTCCTGTTTGGGGAGAATGGGTGGAAAAACCCCTGGCCGCCAGCTTGCCCTTGATGCTCTTGACCTCAAAGGCACGACTGAAAAAAGCAGTCGCCGCTAATGCGATTAGATGGCTGCGGCCAATTGCCATCTAATCATCTCCTGAGGGCGTAAAGATGAATGCAGACTGTTTCCGTATCGGTGGTTCTTCTGCTTCTTCTGCCCTCGCCTTGGCCCATCCATGACTGAGGATGGGGCAAAAAAAAAGGATTGATTGGCCCGACAGCATAATCGTCCCATCAATCCTTCTCTGCGGAGCAGGCTTAGGTTCTGCTCCTACCCTTTTCTTCATCCCGGCGCTGACTAAGTTCCCCAAGGCACTGGAATGAAACAATTTCAATCTACTGAAAATAACTTACTCTCAAATCACATCTAATCGCCTTTTAGGGGCTCTTTCCATATCGGTGAGTTTCTTGCCCTCCTCCTGCCCCATCCATGACTGAGGATGGGGCAAAAAAAAGGATTGATTGGCCCGACAGCATAATCGTCCCATCAATCCTTCTCTGCCGGAGCAAGCTTGGGTTCTGCTCCTACCATTTCTCTCAACCCAGCGCTGGCTAAGTTCCCCAAGGCAGTGGGATGAGCTAATTTCGATTTTTTCGATCTACCGAAAATACTATTGTCTTTATTATGTCAACTCTTCAAAAAAAGTCTGTTACGGAAGAATCATTTATGTACTTTGTGTAAAGATCATTAGTGGACAGAGGGAAGAATGGAATGGGAGTGGAAAGGGATGTAGAGAGGAGCCATCTTAGATTCCTAGGGA
>Ga0315280_10002119_pt1 | contig 32637 bp, 40 predicted proteins | sample YL17G06_40_MG_FD_203697 | JGI IMG/M metagenome (GOLD analysis project Ga0315280, IMG submission 203697) | Sediment microbial communities from Yellowstone Lake, YNP, Wyoming, USA - YL17G06_40 | ecosystem: Environmental > Aquatic > Freshwater > Lake > Sediment | place: USA: Wyoming | collected...
AGCAAAGCATCAGAGGAAGTTCCGCTAGCGGATGCTGTTCCAGAGAGTGAGTAGTAGTTCTGTCCTATAGTAGTTCTGTCCACTTCTCTGATTTCTCTATGACCTTGACTTCGCTGACCGTTCGCATCATCCTTGACTTTTGAGGCCTTGTCCGGTCGATCATGTCCCAAGTCTTGAGCGTCCATTCCTCCATGGACTTGGATTGGCGTACTTTGTCTAATGCGGCCCAGCCTGGAGCCAGCCACCAGTCTTCAGCATCATAGTCGCCAAAGCCTAGAATCGTAGTGTAGGTGTTAAGGTACTTGATTCCAGTTTCCTTCTCAATTTGACCAGCCAATCGCTTTGCTTCGTCTGAGTTCAACCATTTTACGTACTCTGCAGCCTTCCCTGGTTTTCCATAATAGCTCCATACCCAATATATCGACAAATTTCCCTCCCCGATCTGCTTGGTCGAGGCATATGATGTAATTAAAGATACTTGGTCCGGACATGAGAATTTGAACTATGATTTGTTCTGTGTGGGTCTAGTGGTGCGCGCACACACACAAGAAATAGAACACCCACTAGGCGCGGAGTAGCTTACGCCGAGCGCGGTGAGTTCCTTCGCTTCCGGAGAAGCAACGACACAGAACCCACGGGGATTCGGATCACGAGTCCCATGGTCTGCGACGAACGGACCACGCCCGGCAACCATCTCTGCTGTTAAGATCCGATTAAAAGTAGTAGGAGTACGGGGCGGGCGCACGCCCACAGGCAGGCAGAATAGCAACGACGGCTGAGGATAGTATTCAGCTTACTGAAGAGAATGTTTTGTATCAGAGGGGGCCAGTAGATACAACGCACGTCGTATTCGCTTCAAAACTTTGCAGTCAAGATGGAACGACAGAGATTTTGAGCGCACTGGGGCTAGATGGACTTCAAGCCGGGTATCCCGCTCATGTGAACGCAGGTGACGAAGAATTTTGTGAAGTTGAAAGTGACCTGTTGTGAAAGTGTCAGAGCTCTTGGGCTTGGGCTCAACGAATGGGAAGTAGAAAGTATGTAGATGTAAAGTTTCCTTTTCTGCCTGGGTCGAAAGCAGTTGCCGCCTATGGTGAGGCAGGTTAAAATGGAGAGTCGAGCTGTCACCTTGTAGGATAGGCAGTGTGGATTGGGAAAGAGAAAGGTCCTTTCAGAAGGAGACATTAATCAACTCGTTCTTCCAGGAATCGGCCAGTTGCTTGGGATTGTAACCCAAATGTTCGGGTACGATCGGATAATGGTGAAGTGTTCAGACGGAGCCGACCGAGTCTGTCGCATACGAGGCAAGATGAAGAGGCGGGTCTGGATCAAGAATGGCGATGTAGTGTTGGTTGCCCCCTGGGATTTCCAAACCAGTCGCGCGGACGTGCTCTGGCGTTACACACAGAACCAAGCGCAGATACTTCACAGCAAGGGTATCCTAACGATGTAACCCCATAGTGCAGGCCTGCATTGCGAACCGAGAGGCTATTGAGTGTCCTTCACGTATCTCCGTTTATGGCAAGGATCAGTGTAGTCGTTCGCCGGCATAATAGAGGAGAAGGGGGCATTCACACGTACGAAACCAGTGATGAGATCGCTCACTTCTGGCAGTTACTTACGAAAGAGCAGCAAATCAGTTTGGATGATCAAGCTGCGAAGAGCCATGAGGACTTGTCAGTGCTTCTTGAAAGGTTGTTCAAGGAGCGAAGGCTATAGTAGCCCAACCGGGGCCCCGGTCTGAGCCGGCCGTGTCTGAATCAGCTAGGATTTCTGCTTGATTTCGTACGCTTCCTTTCCTCGTGAAGGGATCGTTCAGCTTCCTCAATGGCGTTCAGAGGTCCACACGCCTCCCCGCGCATCTTCAACCTTCTCAAGGGGCCTACTTTCCGGCGCGATGAGTTCACGCGAGAAGCGGTCTGCGGGTTCCCTGTCGAAGACCGCGAGTGCATTATCTGTCCGCCGTGGCGTTCGGCGAACGTGTGGGACTTTACTGTGTTGATCGGCTCTCCACGACTTGGAGTTTACTATTTCTGCCAACGCCCACTTGCAGTTCGCCTCTAAATGTTCTCACTCGTCCATTCTCAATTTGAACTGTGTCACCAATCGAGACCCTATCTATCTGGGCGTTCCACAGCGGCAACCTGATGGACCCCGTGCCATCAGAGATTGTCGCGATCGATAGAGCGAGAGGATCTCCGAACCTCGAGAAGACGTTTCTCGGATTTGATTTCCCAACGACCCTCGCTATCAGATTGACCCTTTTCACCCCAGCATCTATGTCTTTGATTTGCACGTTGGCCGTTTCCAACGTTTCCATTTTGCTAGCTGGAGTGAATTCGATGAGTGGGAAACTTGCGAGCTCCACTTCTGGAAGATACTTTAACAGCTTCTGGCTGAGGTGTAGCTGGGCGATCACCTTTTGATCTTGCGTTACAAGAAACACGCCGTTATTCTCTGTCCTTTGGCGGAGTTGGATCGATATGCCATTGTGCGACGATTTTTCATGAGTCCAGGCGTGTGGAAAACACATAAGAAACTTGTGTGCATCGAGCCCATATTTGTTTGAGACCATGATCAAATACCAGAGACGAGTCATTTCGGCCATAGATTGTCGTTGGCCGCCCGGCCTTCCCCGCCCACATAACATGTGTCTTGGTAGGCCTTTCAACAAGATCGTCATATGGCCTATGTGGTTTGCCTTGCTCTTTAAGGCCCCTAACGCGGAGTAGGAGATCATGTCCGGTTTTGCGAATGAATTGGAACCCGTAACTAGGATCCCGAATCAGAGTTCACGCAGTATTCCAAGCGTTTTCCCTCAAAGCGAGTGGGGGGCCGGCGTGTCGCGGGAAAAGTATGGTACTCAAGACAAACACAGCCCCAAGGAGACGGGCCAGTGTGTCCCGCCTAAGAGCGCGTAGAAAAACCGCTGAAAAGTGTGGTATCTCGAGCCTAGGGAACGGTACAATGTACGCCACACCGATTATGTCAACCAGCTCAAGATCTGACTACCGTGTTCCCAGCCAAGACAGCAGGTCGTGCGCCTCTCATGCCCGATTGGAAATAGTAGCAAGAAGCTCTATGCTCACTGTCCGAATCTTCAGGCAGCTTCAATAGCGACCTCTCATGCGAATGGCCTTCGAGAGTGAAGTAGACGCTTGGGAGATTCGCTAGGAGTGGGCAGTCCAGAGCCGAGATTAAGGCGCTGGAATGTCCGCGTTGCGATTCCCACATGAGGTTAGATGAGTACCGACACCGCATAGCAAAATGTGGTGGACAGGAACCGTCCCGAGATCTCAGAGAAGACCACAACTCAGGAACAACTGCCCGGGGATGCCGGATCTTTCTAGTTTGTACGCTGCATATGGACGAATCCGGTTGATTAACTGTTGCTGGGACACAGGTGCAACCGATCGGGGGACTGCTGTGTCATTCATTGGGGATCCTTTGAGGCGACCCACAAAGACATGGTGCGTTGGAAGAGACAAGGACGAGAAGACATCCTGAAGCACATATCGATTAATTCCACTGACCCTCACAATCGACACGGAGTTTTCGTTACGAAGAGCTGCCCCTTTCTGAAAAGGGATGGGTCAGGCCTCTACTCGTGCGCGATCCATGAGACCAAACCGTTCTACTGCAGGATCTACCCAGACGACGGCATGTGTGAACACGAAGAAAGCATAGAAGACTAAGCCCTGACAACCGTCCGACTTGCAGAAGCATCACTGTGTGAATGTTCGTGAAACAGAATACCTTCCAGGCTACGTTAAGACACGGTTGTCCCAACATATAATTGGAGAAAGTAAACATGGGAAAACCTAGGCTGGTAAAGAAGAAGAAACAGAAATAGAGACCGCTGTTTCTCTCCGTCGACTCTCCTATCATCGCTGGCATCGTGCGCGCATTCTGAGAGATGTATCTGCGCTTTCATGCCTTAACCGTAGTACTACCGATTCCTCGCTCATGCGAGAAACTTAGGTGATGTTTCGAGGCAACGACATGGTGGGCCCGGAGGGATTCGAACCGCTGGTGGCCGATTTCTCTGGCCTGGGAAACTGACGATTCGAATTTGGTTGCTCGCACAGTCAGTTCAACAGCTAATGAGAGAATTTGCATGAAAACGTGAACTCTCAATCATTGTCTACGTTCATCGGATAATTCGCCTAATTCACCGGGCCTAAAATCGGCGTCTGCCCCAGCCCCCTCAAAGATGTCTTTCAGCATCGAGATGACATTCAACTTAGGTGTAAGATCGTGCAACTGGCATATGGTTTCAGCATACTGTTTGAAGTCATTCTACGCCGAACATCGTTGTTCTTGTATCGAGTGATACCGCTTGCCATAACATAGGTAATTTTGAGAACTCGTAAACTACAGAGGCGGGACTAGTGGCCATCAAATTAATTGAATTGGAACAATTCACCGACATTACAGCCACCAACTGAGAAGGTGCCATAACACGAAGGGCGACTTGACGAAACTATTTTGTGTTAACTGCGGTGCATCAACAGTATAATGAGAAGAGAGAGACTTTTGAGCGAGCGAGAGTACTTACGCCGTTTTGGACTGGGAGGCGAGTGTCAGTGGCCGCGTGGTTAAACATGCGACTGTCAGATATGGCTGACCGCCAAGACGGAATATGGCTCTGCAAGGTTTGCGGCACATTCAAAGTATATGGCCTAGAAAGATGGGAGAAGGAGCACCCACTTCAACTCCTGATTCCAATGCAAGAACACTTTCAGAAACAACACCCGTTCGAGTGGAATACTCTCCTGCATGCCAAAAATTGAGAGGCAATGGCCATGGCAGGTCTTGGTTTTTCCGAAAGCCAAAGCCGCCAGCGGGGGTTCCTCCGCAACTAGTCTAATCTTAGATGGAGAAGACGGTTGAATTAGCCAAAGCTTTCCGGGACTTAGGAATAGCTTGGCGACATGGGATAGAACCTCTTCTCCGAGGGATCTGACCACCCAGAGACAAACTTGGCCTTAGACTCTCTGCAGGGGTTTCTCGCCTATGTGATGGACGATCTCAACAGGGCACTGTAGAGCCTGCTCCATCTTGGTCTTCCAGCCCGTGTTTAGGCCGATCAATGCGTATATGCCAATGACTTCAGCTTTGGCTTTTTGAACGATTCTAGCTAGGGCCATCTGGGTTTCGCCTGTGTCGAGGACGTCGTCTACGATTAGAACGCAATCGCCTCGCCTGAGAGCGTCTCTGGGAACGTAGAGGCTGAGAACCATCGCACTCCTTCCGGGAACGTAGACCTCCTCAAAGAACACGCTCACCCCTACCTCTCTAGCATTCTTGGCGATAACCAGCTTAACGCCCAGCCTATGCGCGAGGATGGCGGCTAGTGGAACACCATCCACTGCGGGTGAAAGTATTTTCGTAATCCGTGCCCCCGCGAATCTGTTCACCGCATGCTGAACCGCACGTTCGAGGAGAAGCGGGTCGGATATGAGCCTCGTATTGTCGAAGTATCCTGAATCATCGAAGCGGATTCTCAGCTGAATTTCCGCTTCCAGTCGCATTATCTTCTGCAAGGTTTTGTTGATGTAGAGCGCTCGATCCATTGTTGGCAGTACATGGCCCTTAACGTACCTGCTCAGAACGGTATCTGGCAAGGAGACTATCTGTGAGAGCTCCCTGTAGGTATAGTAATTCTTAGCCAGATTGAGCAGCTCAATCGTCATCAGCTTATACTTCAGATCAGATATACGAGAACCTCCGTCCAAGACAATGCCTCCAACAAAGTCCTCTTGATTGTATTCTTTCGCTTCGACCTTCGTTAGAGCCGCGAACATTGAGTCCTTAGTTATGCGTCTTCTAGCAAGAATCACAGCAAAGCTGAAGTGAAAACGGTGCAAAGAAAGCCTCTCCGAACAGGAATATGTTATAACTCCAGCAAGGATGAGTCACTCGAGCACTCTGCACGGATTAGCAATACCTCACCACAAGAAAGATGACTACAATACCTAATAGTAGTGTCAGCGTAACGGGTGGCTTCCTTGCAGGTGTGAGCTTCAATATCTGCCATAATTATTTCGTCGTTTGCGTTGTCAAGAATTGCTCTAAGTCTGTGTTCAGATTCCTCAAGCTGAATTCCACTCCGCACCATTTGACGCTTCCAGTGCACCCCAAAGCAATAGCAGGCATCATATCCTTCGGACTACGAGTACAGAGAACAGGCTACATAACCTCCTCATTCAATCAACTGTAAGGTCCCTGAGAGCAGAATATGATGAGCTGGAAAAAGAAAAGGGAGCTAAGGCTTCGCTATGACGCTCAAGCCGATGCTTACGATGAGCTCTATTCAGACGAGCAGAGAATGAAGTACGAGTTGGTCCTCCGGCGCATAGCTTACAATGGGGGGAATCGGATCCTTGATTGCGGCTGCGGTACAGGCACCTTCCTTGAGAAGGTGGCGGGCAGCGTCCAATTTGCGGTTGGGGTGGATTTATCCCCTAAGATGCTAGAGAGAGCCAAACTCAGGCTTGGTCAAATATCGAACGTAGACCTAGTCTGCGCCGACATCGATTTCCTTCCGTTTTCTGAAGGCACATTCAGACGCGTTTTCATGTTCACTGTCCTACCAGGTGTTCACACGTATTGGGGTGATACCATCAGCGAAGCGCTGCGAGTGCTAAGAAGACACGGCATCATGACTCTAAGCGTCCCAAAGAAAGAAACCTCTAGCAAGAAGGTGCTCAGGAAACTAAGCACGAACGGACTCGAACCGCGAGAACTGATAGACGACGACACAACGCTAGACTACGTGGTGATCAGTGATAAGAGCCCGCACCATAGGACGAAAATCGTGTGTGGTATCTGTGGTGCGAACTTGAACGTTGCCCCTCATTAGTGGACACATACAGATATTTCGCGTTCTGTGAAACTTGTCGAGATTACGACACGGAGCCGCGGTGCACGTGAGTGGATTGAGGAGTACGGCAAGAAGGCTGCCTACGTGTCTGTCAGCAAGCCCTAGTGCAGCCTGACCTATGTGTTAGCGCACCAATAAGGGCACATACCGAGGAACGAAATAACTGCGACCTTTTATTTGGTCTGCGTAACAGCGTCGAATTGCTTAATCTCGCGCGCTGTCTTATGCTTAGACGATCCGTGCTGTGACCTTATTTTCCTTCCATTACGATTGTTGTTAAGGTTGACCTTATCTTGTCGAGTCTACGAACTTTCCAAGTAATGACTTCTTTCAAACGATCCATCGAGTCCGTCTCAACTTTCGCGACTATGTCGTATACACCGTACACGAAATATGCTTCTTTGACCTCAGGAACCTCACGAAGCCGTTCTAGAACTTCGATTTCCGAACCTGGCTCAACGTTAATGAAGACAAAAGCCTTTGCCATTAACTCAAGCCCCTCCTACACTACTGTTGATGAGCGTTATGAGATTATCCATGATGCTCATTTGAACCGCCCAACATCTGCGTTATTTGCTTGCATAGTTCGTTTCAGCCATGTGAGCTTCCGTGGACTGTCCAATTTGCTCCTCCGAATCCGAAGTCAACCCCCACATCATCGCGAGTGGACGTTTTGGAAGTTTACGAACTTTACTTTACTTAATTTTAAGGAACCAGAAGCAACTTAACCGGATTCTCGAAGAACGGGGATACGAGATTAGACCCGGACGCGAAGAAAAGGTCGTTAATCGTAGAGCAAAAAGTGAACAAGACAGGAACATACGGCGGAGGCATACTATTGAGTGAAGAGTCCGACGAGGAAGAGGAAAGGCAGCGTGAGGAAGAGCAGGAAGAAGATCAGCGGGAGCAGGAAGACGAGGAAGAGTTGGAACGGGAAGGGGGACGGCGGAAGCGGCGACGGCTAGTGAAAGAGAAGAGAGAAATGCCTTGATTTGCCAGGCCGCACCATAAGTCCTGCGCGCACACACACAAGAAAAGGCTGGGCCACCAAGTCTTAAATTCGAACCGAGCTTGTTTGCTATTGGAGCCTTGGTTAGTTGGCGGACATTCTCGGCACCATAATTCATCTAATCATATCAGGTATCATCGGCGGTATTTTCGTTTGGCTAGCGGGCAAGGTTCTTGGGGCACCTAAAGCCACATACTGGCATGGTATTTTGATCGTGATCTCGGCGATTATCCTTACTGACATCATAGGTTACTTCTTGGGGAGTATGGGTTGGCTCTCAACCATTGTACAGCTGGTCGTCATCCTTCTGCTGATCAAACACTTCTTTGCGGTCGGTTGGCTCAAGGCAGTTGTAATAGCAGTCCTAGCGGTCATCATATTGGCTATAGTCATTATTGTCCTAGCGTTCCTCGGAATCGCATTCGCCGCTACCGCGCTCAAAGGCATGATGCCTTTAATGACATTGTAAGATTCGCCTTCCAGTAAGAGGCGCGTAGTAGTGTGCGCGCCATTAGACCCACACACAATCAAGGGTTCACACGAAACTACTCGAACTCCTCTCCTTGCCACCTCAATCTGATGAGAAAACAGTACCAACTAAGGGTTCAGAGCGTTACCATCGCAAGTGTAACTAGCGCTCCGATAACGATGCCCACCGTCACCTCAGAGGGCGTGTGGCCGAGCGAATAGTGCACGGGAGGCGTCCTGACATGCGCCAGGCGGATAATCCTGTTTATCGTTCTCCCCTCATCGCCAGCAGTGCGACGGACTCCTAACGCGTCGCGTATGACGATGACCGCAAGAACAGCAGCCACCACGAAAGTCGGACTTCGCCACCCCTCAGTTCGGAGGATGGACAGGGAGAGAGCCGTCACGGTCGCGCAATGCGTACTCGGCATGCCACCTGTCACCACAATGTCCTCCCAACGAAGGCGCAGATGATGGCGCAGCGTGATGAGCAGGAGCTTCATGCCCTGCGCGGCGACGAGCGCAATCGCCACCGTAACAAGGAGAACAGGAATGTCCATGGCTTCGCCGCACGGATAGCACGATAAAAGTGTTTGTGCACATTGGGGTATTCTGAATCAGATTGGCCTGATGAAACAGGCGAACCGTCAGCCAGTCAGGTGCGGCGTGATAGCAGCCATGACGAAGGATTCTTGCATCCCCCCTCGACTGACTATGGCTTCTCGCCATTTCAATTAGTAGCTCACACGATTAGATACGTAGGGGTCTATAACTTGATGATGTCAACGCACATGGCGTACGGCTTTGTTACAGCATACGCCCTTGGAGTTACATTCGCCATGTGGATTGCTCCGTCCACTTATCCGGTCCTAATGCCCGCGACGGCCATCTTAGCGCTTGCAGGAGCCATCGGTGCGATCTTTCCTGATATCGACCAGTCAGAATTCTGGGCGCCCAGATCAATCGGGAAGTACTTTACTCATAAAAAGACACTCCACTACATCACAGGTTACCTAATCCTAAGCGCTATCTTAGTCTTTTTGGCAACCTTCTTTCAGAAATATGCGCTGTGGCTCATCGCCGCCGCGTGCTGGAGTTTTGGAGCTTGGACTCATTCACTAATGGATCCGCTTGACGGATGGAGAGATGACCATCCGGAGGAAGGAATTTACGAGCATATCACGCGAAAATGGTTACCATCCAAGCGTCTTATTCATTTCGCAGGGATGTGGGAGTGGGTCATTCAGGCATTCGCAGCAGTATGGTTCATCGCAATTTCAGCTAATCTTTCTCAACTACTCATTCCCGGCTGGCAACTTGGTACACTGGCATACCTGAGCACATTCTCAATTTCAGCTGTGTTCGACGCAAGGCATAGAGCGCCAAAGAGGCAGCCTAGGGAGTTGCCTCACATCCGCTCGCTTACAGGAGCAGCTGTCATCCATACTAAGCAGAGGACACAAACTACCTCATGCCCGACTTGCAACAAAGCTGTTCCAAATGGGGCCCCGATATGCCCATGGTGCAGAATTCGTCTAATCTGGAAATGACCTAAATTAGACTCGGGATCTGGAAAAGGCGGAAGCCAAGCTCTGGACTGATTACGATGCAGCAGCAGATGGTCCGAATTTGTTTGTGGCCTGCGGGCATACAGATTATGGAGGGATTACCCTTTTTCCGCTTCTCTTGTCGAACATAACCGTCCACTCGCCGCTTGGAGAAACACCTTTGATAACGTAATAATCCGCATCTTCGTATTTGTCGGTGACTGCTGCCTTATCCCACTCGCTTTTGGCGAACGTCTCCGCACGTCTTGCGGCTTCATTCATGTCCATGCTGATTTCAGACCCTCCCATCCTGCTCACCATTCTCCTCCGTTTCCTTTGCCATTCATGTCTGGCCAAATCAAGCCCTCACCTGATTGATCTAGGCGCGCGAATAGAACCTTTCCTGTTGCGCTCTGGACCGTTCTGTATTGTGTGTGTGGGTCTAGTGGTGCGAGCATCGGAATTTGAACTCTGATCATATCAGTCACAAGGAGAGCTTCAAGGAACGCCTTCCTCTCCTTCATGGAATTGTCCATGATTGTTTCGGGTTCGTGAAGTCAATGAATTCTGCTCCCCTGACGGTAAACAGGTCCACGGATACGCCTCCGCCTAATTGCGAATAGAAGCATACGGCCACTCTTTGGCCCTGCTTTTCGTAATCAACGAGCATCGGCTCATAGTCCTTATCGCCGCTCACGAGGACCAGCATTGAGGGCGCTCTCCTTTTGATGAATAGCATCCTGTAGGATTCTGAGATTAGGCGTGGGTCAACGTTCCCCCCTTCCCATTCCGTTTGTCTATTACCCTCATCTCGATTCCTAACTGCCTCAACTGCTCTTGGAATCCAAACAGCATTCTCCTGCTTCGCAGCGCATTCTGGCCGACGCTGGTCATGTAGTAATAGCCAACAGTGATTCGGAGGCGGTGCGTGTCTTCAAGATAATCCACAAGATCTCCGATCTTGGTAGGAAGTCGGTTGCTGCCCTCGTGTATGAAGGTCAAGAACCACTAGCGATACGTGGCAGCATGGATTCAGGTCTTCAAGATTTGCTTAACGTTTTCAAGGAAGTCTTCGGCTTTCCCAACGATGTTCTTGGCGTCCTGATCTGTGTATGTGGAGCCGTAGTCCGCTGACTCCCGTAGGTCCATCGCTTCCTCAAAGTCCCTGATCCGTTCTTCACCAAGGGAATCAAGAAAGAACTCCCTCAACGCGACCAAGCATGCCCGATGGCTTTTCTCGCGATACCCTTGCTGTAGATTAGAGCTCGTGCTGCATGGAACATGCTGTAATACGCTTGGGCAATCGTCCATTTGTAGTCCCCTTCTTCGCACGAATTCCTTGATTTGTCAAGGTCGTACTCTGCCGACGCCATCTCCTTGGCAATTATGTCGCGCTTCGGCTGGATTTTTTGGAGCTTTCGTTCTTCTAGTAGCCTTGTAAACTGTAAGCTCAGTCTTTCCGCCACAGCATCATTCCTCTTGGTATTCTGTCAAATAGAGCACTATCCTCTCGTCTAAGTTTCGAAAATCCTTGAGGGTCGAGTATGATGGGAGCAATTCTCCTCTGAGATTTGGCGTTGAATTTATGAACCATGTCTGTCAGCTGGGATTTTTCATTTGTCAATAATAAGAGGTCGATATCGCTGTCCTTGACGTCAGTGCCCTCCGCGGAGCTTCCGAATAGGATGATGCGGTCCGAGAATAGTTTCGCCTGCTTTATCAGGTCGTCTAGTTGGAACAATGTGAAGAGTATCTTGAGTTGCCTGACAACAGGATTATCGATATTTGCCCTGTAGAACAGCATCCTTCCTTGTTTTTCTCTCAGGAGCAAGCCAAGATCGGCAAAGGAACGCAACATCTGGTTCGCTCCTCCGACACTCACCCCAGTACGCCTTACCACCTCCCTCCCGTGGTATCGTGCCATTGGATCTCTGAGCAGCGTCTGCAGCAAGCGCAAAGATGTTGGCGTGATTAAATTCATTATTTTGAACATATGTTCATTCCAATGAATCTTTGGCTTTAAAGATTCTCCTCGAGCAGACGCCTAACTCGCTCTTCTTCAGGAACATCCCTTGACTCGACGGACAGAAGATACCGTGCCGTCAACCAATGAGCAAGGACCCGAAAGAATCGCGTGTGGAAAATTGACAGATAAGGCATCCCGACCCACCGTCAATTGATAGTGGGGCCGAAGGGACTCTCCGCGTCTCGACACCTAAACCGAGTCACTTTCACTTAGCACTCAATAAGCGCTAGCAATCTCACAGCCGAATAGGCTCCTGCTACTGTGGAAACCTAGAGTGGGCGGGGTACGTTGAAAGATTTTTTCGGCAGCAAGTTCGAGAACGAAAATGCTGGGAACATGCATGACTTTTCGGTCCGGGTTCCGGCTCGCGTACCGGATTGGGTGGAACACGCTGCATGTTCGGTTGTTTGCGTTAGGGCGGTGACACCCATTCGTTGAATGTGTATGCCGGCCAATACATTCGCGCTCGAAGAGACGTCACTTTCCCGACGGAGGGCTAGGCTGGGAGGTGCTTCGGGGGTAGACTCAAAGACCTAGATCGACAATCATTAGCGCCCTGATTCCAAGGCACCTCAATGTCAGGGCAGGCAGAGCCGTGTTGTTTGTTTGTGTGTGAGTCGAAAGGCAGGTTCGTTAAGATCTCAAGGTTGAGGTTGTCCGGGACGTCACCTTGGCCATTCATTTCTTGCGAAATTTGAGCTTTCTTAGTTCGTCTGGTCTCAGTGGTTCTGCTTTCTCTTGTTTGGTGGGCTTGCCGTACTCTTCTTCCTGTAGGCCGTATTTTCTCCGGTAGAGGTTAGCGTAATCGAAACCCGTCCGATTGATTGCCGCCGTGACCTGTGGCCCGTAGTCGGTGGGTTTCTTCATTAGGAGTCGCTCCTTCATCAGTTGGTTGATCGCTTCTTCTACGAAGGGGCGAAGTTCTTCCGGGCAGGAGCGAGGAAGGTTGTCGGGTGAAGTGTGCGCTCCGGAAGTATAACCGAGGCGATACATCTTGTGCATAATGAAGCCCTTGGCCAGCCTGACCTCATCCAGGTGTGGCATTGGAATCTGTTCCAATGTGGCGGGAGTAGTTATTAAGGAGAGCCTTTGGAATCCATTCCCATGTCATTGGAATGATTTATAAAACACTCTACCCGAGCCGGCTTTAGCCGGCAAAGAGAGAGTGTAGGAGAATGCGAACTAGCCAATCGAAAGGAAAGCCCGACGACAGCTACTTTGACGCGGGCCCACTCGCCACAGTATTGCAAGGCGAACCTCGAGCCCGGATTCTCGACCAGGCCCTACTACTTGGCAACGCGGAGTTCACAGTGACGAGTTTGGCGGAAGGGACCGGATTGTCGTTCAAGACTGTCAAATCGTTCCTGGAACACCTAGTGGGCCTGAAGTGGGTAACGCCTACAAGGAAAATGGGGAATGCGCAAGCCTACCGCTTCAATGTCGAAAACCACATGAACGGCTTCATCGGTTGGGCAACCAAGTTCCAAAAGAACCGACTCCCACGCGTGGACTAATTCATTTACCTCCCCGCACTTGATGCATTTGGTGGGGCCGAAGGGATTCTCATGGTTCTAGGGCTGAACCATTTTGAACCCTCGACTTCCGCCATACCGTCATGTCTACGGGTTTCTTCGCTCCTGAAGTTCGTCATTCCGTTCAGGTCCGCAAACCCGTTAAGGTTTGGTCTTCTGGAGCCCTTGGCGGGATCTTTCCCTGTCGTCATCCCTGGCTAGAGACCGCCACTCCGCTTCGGTCACCGTGTCTACGGCCCCACATTGGAAACCAACAGGGTGGCCCCAGCCCACTGACCCCCAGCAAGTTGCTATATGGATTATGGCTGGTTGCGGAGGCACCCCTTCAACTAGTATAATACCGGCCAAGCCAGAATCCTACTGGAACCCTCTTGCTAAAGATAGGGATTATCGGGAAAACGAACGCGGGAAAGACGACATTCTTCAACGCGGCAACGCTACTCAGCGCACCCGTCTCGACCTATCCATTCACGACAAAACAACCAAACATAGGCCAAGCCTACGTGAAGACGATCTGTGTCTGCAAGGAGCTGGGCGTGAAAGACAACCCCAGAAACTCGACTTGCATCGATCGTGCTCGCTTCATCCCGGTGCAACTCATCGACTTACCCGGCTTGATCAAAGGTTCGTGGATGGGTAAAGGGCTCGGAACACAATTCTTGAGCGTGGCGGCGCAAGCAGATGCGCTCATTCACATCGCCGATGGTTCAGGAAGCGTAGATGCGGACGGGAAACTCACCAAGCCCGGCATGGGGAACCCTGTGGCTGACGTGTATGACATTGAAGAAGAGCTGGTTAGATGGTTCGCTAAAGTCATCGAGAAGACACTCAGGAAACTCAAGGAGCATCCCAAGAAAGGGTCGTCCGTTGACCGTCTCTTCACACAGGACCTCGCCGGGCTGAAGATCACTTCTGAACATGTTGCGAGAGCATTGGAAATGAATGCGCTTGCGGATAAGGATCTAGGCCGATGGAAGCGAGAAGACGTTTGGAACTTTGCAAAGAGTGTAAGGCAGATCTCAAAGCCAACGCTGATAATCGCAAACAAGATGGATCTTGCGCCGGCAGAGAAGAACTATGAGAAACTCGTCAAGGAATTTGGGCAGGCGTTCGTGATCCCTGCTTCCAGCGACGCGGAGTTAGCTCTCCGCCGCGCCGAGCAAAAGGGGTACGTTGAGTATATTCCCGGCGAAGAGGCATTTCGGGTTAAGGATAGGGAGAAGCTTACTCCTGACCAGAGGGATGCGTTAACCTACGTCGAGCAACGTGTCTTCTCGAAATGGATTCGTACAGGCGTGCAGTTCGCTCTAAACACGTGCGTATTCAAATTGATGAGCATGAACACAGTATACCCGGTCGAGGATGCTGAGAAATTCTCGGATAAGAAAGGCAACGTGCTGCCAGATGTTTTCCTCGTCCCGTACAACGCCTCAGTGGGAGATCTGGCAGCTCAGATTCATACGCAGCTCGCCAAGACCATGATTTATGCGATTGACGCACGCACCAAGATCCGCTTGCCCGCCGATTACAAGTTGAAGGATCGCGACGTCGTTACTATTGTGGCAGCTGCGAGGGGAAAGTAGGCGAGTTAGGATCATACGACTTTCAGCAAGTCGGCTTTTGTAATGATTCCCTGAACGTGCCCTCGCCTTGTGACTAGGACCGCGGGCTCATACTGTAACAACGCGGATACCATGGAGAGCGGTGTCTCTTCGCTAACCGTTGGAAACGCCTCATCCATAATCTTCTCGACTGGTTGCTTCGATACTTCATCCGGCTTCGGGGCGGAAACGAGTTCCTCAAGAATGACCTTTTCAGTCAAGCTTCCCACAACTTGATTGCCGCTAAAGACTGGAAGTTGCGAGAAACCCGTTTCACGCATAAGGCGAACTCCCTTCGAGACGGGGTCGTGTGCCTGGACACCGACTACTTTTCCGTGGCTGATGTCTTTGGCCCTCAGCTCGGTTCGGCGTTCCAAGCTCTCGAGGGTATCAAAGATAGCTTTCGTCTTGGGGTAGGAGGGGCTGATGCGTTTGCTTTCGACCTTGGCAATCATGGATTGACTAACGCCTGCAAGTTTTGCTAATTGTTTCTGGCTTATGGCTAGGAGTCTCCGCCGCCTGCCAATCTCTTCTAAGTTCGGTAGCATGTTCTGCAAACCCGTTTCCGAAGGTTATTCTTAGGAGAATGCTTTCTTGTCTCAAACTTATATTATAGGAATATCGGACTTGCCGCAATAACTTCCCGGTGATTGCCTATTGAGTAAGCTGAAGCAGAGCGTAATGGCTGGTCAATCGAAGAATGTGGCGGTTGCAACGAGTCAAAGGCCGCGATCATTCTTGTTTACATCAGAGAGCGTTACTGAAGGCCATCCCGACAAAGTGGCTGATCAAATATCGGACTCAATACTGGATGCGATTATCGAGAAAGATCCGAAGGCCAGAGTCGACATAGAGACTCTCATCATGAAGGGCACAGTGATCGTTACAGGGCAAATATCCACGGGAACCTATGTTCCCATGAATCAGATCGTCCGAAACGTTTTGCGCGACATCGGGTTCGACAACGCGAAGGTAGGTCTCGACTGGGAGGCTTGCGGAGTTCTAGTGTCCATAGAAGAACAATCCCCTGACATAGCGATGGGCGTCGACAAGGAGGATATCGGCGCCGGCGACCAGGGCATGATGTTCGGGCATGCCACAAATGAGACGCCTGAACTCATGCCGCTGCCCATCATGCTTGCCCACAAACTCGTGAGGAAGCTCGCTGAGGTCAGAAAACAGAAGGTCCTCGAATATCTGCGACCGGACGGTAAGTCCCAGGTCACGGTTGAGTACGAGAACGATAAGCCGAAGAGGGTTGAAGCAGTCGTTATCGCAGCGCAACATGGCGAGGAAGTAACCAGAGAGCAGTTGAAGAAGGACATCATCGAGAAGGTTATCAGAGCAGTAATCCCGAAGAACATGCTAGACGAAAACACGAAATTCTTCATCAACGAAACCGGGCGATTCACGATAGGCGGGACACTCGCGGACTCAGGTTTGACCGGGAGAAAGATAATCGTCGACACTTACGGCGGCATCGGGAGCCATGGCGGCGGTTGCTACTCCGGGAAGGACCCGACCAAGGTGGACAGGTCAGGTAGTTACATGGCTAGATACATTGCGAAGAACATAGTTGCTGCCGGCCTAGCTGACAAGTGCGATGTGCAAATCGCTTACGCAATAGGTGTCTCAAAACCCGTTTCCATCATGGTCAACACCTACGGAACTGGCAAGGTGCCGGACGAGAAAATCACTGACGCGGTGAAGAAGGTCTTCGACATGACCCCGAAAGGAATAATAGAGCATCTGAGACTCCGCCGGCCGATTTACAGAAAGACAGCTGTCTACGGGCACTTCGGGCGGGACGATCCGGATTTCACCTGGGAACGAACTGACAAGGTCGAAGAACTCAGAAAGAACCTGTAAACCGGCATTGTAGGCTGAACGTAGCGAAATTTTCGGCAAGATGGATGGTATCCAGCGGCTATTTCGTTGTATCGAATACGATGTAGGCACCAGTACGTTGATTAGTTAATTCATGTTGTTGCCCGAGGCAACATCACACCTACGGTGCAGAATGAAATGTCAGCAGGCACTTTGGTTCAGAACGCGAGGACCATTGCGAAAGCACTTGCGCTTGTTCTCGCAGTCTTCTTCGCGATAAGTTATGTTGTTTCCCTTGCTTTGGGGCCAGTTTTGTTTTTCTCCACCTCTGATGGTCTAAATGTTGCTGTCCGACGGATCCATGTAATTCCAGTAGACTTCTTCATGGCGATAACGGTCCCAATCCCGTTGGGTGTAAGTTTTGGCGCCCTGTTCGCAGGAGTTTGGGTTGCTTTTGTGATCTGCTTGATTTTTGCAGGGCTCAGTCGAGGTGGTTTTATCAGATCGGTTAGGGAAGTTTTGACGAAATCGCTCTCGCTGGCGAAGGCGAATTTTCTTATCGTTATGCCGTTGGTAGCCACAAGCCTTCTCTACGCCACGTTTCTGATTCAGCAGTTTCAGGAAACTCAGGGAGTTCAGACTGGCAGCCTATCTTTCCCACCTGCCACGAGCCCATACGTCATTTTGCTCGAACTGGCTTTTGCTCCCCTCCGAGAGGAATTCGCATTCCGCATCACTTCCATCGGTATCCCCCTCGGCATTTTTCTTCTATTCGTGTACCGTTCTGACCGGAAAGTATCAGGCCTGAAGAACAAGGCCAAATTAATCCTCCTAGCGGTGGCGAGCCCTGAGCGCGCAAAATCAAAGCTGGGCTACAGGAATGTGGACCAAAACGGTTTCCTGCGGGGAATAAGCCGCCTGGAGTGGTCACTGATTCTGTTGACCGCCACCGTGTTCGGCTTGGCTCACTACTTGCTTGGCGGGGGTTGGGAGGTGGGCAAGATCTCGACGGCCTTCCTAGCAGGCTTGGTGTTCGGAATAATGTACGTAGTCTACGGCGCCTACGCGCCAATCCTATTGCACGGGTTCTTCAACTATTACTTCACCGTGCTTGACCTCGCAGATTCCACTTACGGCGGCGCGTTTCATGGTTTCTCAAACCTAGTTGAATTCACAAATCTCGCTGCCGGGCAGGTCATACTGGTCGTTTTCCTCCTAGTTTCCGCCGTGAAGATAGCGGATTTCCTCACCCTGAAAGCAATAGGGCTCAGCAAGAGGTCCGCGTGAAGGCTCTTCGACAATCTTATACGCTAAGACAACTCTCAATGGACTCGGTGCAGGAGTTTGCATCACCGCCAAGTCCAACAAATCTGAAAGAATCTACTTTTCAGAAAGATGCCCCTCCAGTTTCAGGTGATTAAACAGGATGAGCCTCGAGAAAGCTGAAACTGTGAAGAAATTCTCGCCGCTGATAACCGAGAAACGCTGGGACCACGGCCTAGAGCGTAAGATATTCGATGAATGGCAACGAGAGGGAATATTCAACCTCAAACTCGGAAAAGCGGGAAAGCCGTTCGTAATAGATACCCCGCCGCCCTATCCATCCGGAACATGGCATATCGGGGCTGTCGCACAATACTCACAAATTGACATGATTGCCCGAACCGAGCGCATGTCTGGAAACCAGGTTCTATTCCCCATCGGTTTCGATCGGAATGGCTTACCTGTCGAGATCTACACTGAGAATTTGTACAAGGTTAAGATGCGTGAAACTCCCAGGGAACGGTTTATCGAAATGTGTGCGACCGCACTGGACGATCTCGAAAGCAAGATGCTCGACATTATGAAAAGCATCGGGCTCAGCGGCGACTACGCAGGGAAATATCGAACCGACGAAGAGGCGTATAGGAAACTAACGCAAAGCACCTTCATCGAGCTTTGGAATAGAGGGTTGATCTACGAAACGACGCGGCCAAACAACTACTGCCATGAATGTGGCACAACCATTGCTGACGCCGAGGTAGAATACGAAGAGCTACCAACGCGCCTCGTATACGTAAAATTCAAGGTCAAGGAAACTGGCGAGCCGCTGGTAATAGCTACAACCAGGCCTGAACTGATCTGCTCTTGCCAACTAGTGATAGTTAACCCATCTGATGAAAGATACAGTGGGCTTCACGGAAAACACGCCACGCTGCCAATCTACAGTCGTGACATAGAGATCAGGCCGCATCCAAGTGCTCGACCAGAATTCGGAACCGGAGCCGTAATGATCTGCAGTTACGGTGACTACACAGATGTTCTCATCTTCCGAGAGCTTGGGCTCACTGAGATCATAGCTGCCGGTCAAGATGGAAGGTTAACTGAAGCGGCCGGCCCTTACGAGGGCCTGAAGATTGAGGAAGGAAGGGCCAAGGTTGTGCAAGGCCTCGAGGCTCAAGGCCTTCTCGTCAAAACGGACAGCATCAAGCACCGCACGCCCATATGCTCACGAAGTCATACGCCGATCGAAATCATCCCTATGAAGGAATACTACCTCAAGCAACTAGACTTCCTGCCAAAGCTCAAGCAGCTTGCGAAGAAGATCGCTTTCCATCCCGACGCCAACAGGCAGATCCTACTCGATTGGCTGAACTCCATAGCGATCGACTGGCCAATCTCGCGACGCAGGGTCTACGCGACAGAAATCCCGGTGTGGTACTGCAAGAAATGTGGGGCACCATTCCTACCTCGCGCTGGGCCGTATTACAGGCCTTGGAGAGACCCACCCCCCACCACAAGATGCTCAAATTGTGGTTTCGCAGAATTCGAAGGAGACAGTCGAACATTTGACACTTGGATGGACTCAAGCGTCTCCGCCCTATTCATTTCCAAGTATCAACGAGAACCGAAGTTTTTCAAGCGCAGCTACCCAGCAAGCATCAGGCCGCAGGGCAAAGATATCGTACGAACATGGCTGCACTATTCCATTCTGAGATGTTTCCAGCTTACAGGTCGAGCTCCGTTTTCACAAGCTTGGGTTAGCGGGCTTGGTATGGATGAGCAAGGTCAAGCGATGCACAAGAGCAAGGGGAACGTAGTGGAACCGGAGCCCGTATTGGAGAAATTCGGGGCCGACGCCTTCAGGTTCTGGAATGCGTCCGAGGCTACTCAAGGTTCGGATTTCCGATGTTCTGAGGCGAGAATTGCGGGGGCCCACAAGTTTCTAACTAAACTCTGGAATCTCTCCCGCTTCATCTCCTCCTTCCCCCAAACAAGAAGCGCCAAGCTTCAGGCCAGTGACAAATGGATTCTATCCGAGCTTGCCGTTTTGGTTGAAAAATGCATGAAAGGCTATCGCGACTACAACTTCTTTGTTCCCGCCACCGAAATCCGAGATTTCGTGTGGGAAACCTTCGCTTCACACTACGCGGAGATGGTAAAACCCCGGGCGTACGGCCAAGGATTCTCAAAGGCTCAACAGAAAGCCGCCTGGTACACTCTGCACACGGTTCTCAGGAACGTATTGCTCCTGCTTGCACCGATAACCCCCTTCATGGTCGACCACATCTGGAAACAGCTTTACTCGAAAAGGAGCATACATGCTCAGGGGTTCCCGAAGCCAGTATGGTCCAAGGCTCACAAGCGTTATACAGAGAAAATGCTGGCATTCAACCGTGAAGTCTGGAAGATAAAAGAAGAGAGGAACTTGGCTCTACGCGAGCCCGTAGAGGTCCAGGTGCCGAAGATACTGGCTCCATTCAGGGACGACTTGGTTAGGATGCATTCATTGATCACGAAACCCTAACCGAATTGCAATAGTTTAATACCACAATTGTGGTTCTAGCGTTTCGATTTCAATGAAGATATCTGAACTGAAGCCCGGAATGAGGCGCGTTGACATCACTGCCAAGATTCTTGAGATTTCGGAACCCAGAGAAGTAACCACCCGCAGAGGCGAACAATCGCGGGTCGCGACTGCCGTGGTCAGTGACGATTCTGGCACCGTCAAGCTGAACCTGTGGAATGAACAGATAGATCAGGTCAAAGTCAACGACACCGTTACGATTGAGAATGGTTACGTGGACAGCTTTCGAGGCGAGACCCAGCTCAATGTTGGCCGATATGGAAAGCTCACCGTGCAGCAGTAGCTGAACTTCCAGAACCTTCCGACGCGGTTGGGGCCAAAACTTGAGCGCGGACGACCGCTTTGAGGAGATAAAGCGACTTCTCGATTCAACAATAAACGAATTTCAATCGCTCTTCGAATCCGCCGGGGGTTTCGAGGATTCAAGAGTTGGAAACGGTTGGAACCCCGAAAAAATACTTCCGGAAATTTACTATTTGGAGCCTAAGCCTCTAGGGGATCTGGTCAAGATCGCGGAGCGGCGTAAGCGTTCGCTGTTCAAGAATCGGGTCTTCTCTTTCCTTAAGCCTAAAGACCAAGATGTTCACGCGCCGGAGGAACCGCGGCTCAAGCTAGTCCCCTTCTGGCGCGTGAGAGGGTTCCACGAATGTTTCTACTTTCGGGGAAACTCGTACAAGATTGACTTACCCGAAGATGTGGTGGCAGTAGAGGTGGAAGGCAAAATTCGGGACTTAATGGGGCAAGAATCAGGGGATTCGCAGGGGTTAACGAACCTAGCTAAACGACTGCTTGGAAGAAGAGAATGGGCAGGCACGAAGTCCATTCGATTAAACGAAGTCACCGAACTAGCCTACCTGTACAAGGAGGGGTCGATCTTCGTTAATTCGGAGGGAAAGGAGGACCTTGAGGCTGAGGCTTTCTTCGAACGCAAGTTGCCCCTTCAAAAAATGAGCATCGAAGAGCTGAAGAAAGAATTTCCACGTGCGGAGTTAGGAACGAGTTCAATATCCAAAGATGACTTGGTTCGGAAACTCCATTCGGTGATAGTCAAGCCGCCCGCAGCATTTACGAAGATCCTCAGCAATCGGTTTCAAGTAACACAACTTGCGGAATACTTGATGCCAGTGTATTCATTCATTTTTGAATGGCACGGGCAGCGGAAGGAACTGTCGGTTCACGGTTATGCGGGTGGTATCTTCCAATAGCAACTAATCAAAAGCGCCAGGCCTGAATCTTTGCACGATCTTCCTGACGCGGAAGTACACCTTCCTTCCGTACCGCGAAACAGTCCACCGACCGAACAAAGCTATCGCAATCAAGACTGCCAGCAAGACCAGGAACAGGTAAGGTTGCGCAGCCACATCATACGTCGCAGTACCTGAGTTACCGAGGGTGTCAGCCGCTTCAACCTTCAATGTCCACGTACCCACGCGCCATAGATCAGAAAACGTGCTGGAATAAGCGCCACGCCACGCGCCAATGCTAGGGTCATAAACTAATTTTAGGTCCAGCGTGGAGGAACCAGTCGACAAAGTGGCTCTGACTGTCCCGTTCGTTAGCGGCGTCCCGTCCGGGTAGGTTACCTTCGAGATTATGCTGACTTGGCCAAAGGGTATCTGGATCTGCGTTCCATTTACCTCACTCTTGATCACGAAACTTGCATTTCGAACCTGAAAATAGTCTGAAAACGTGTCGAGAGCGCCACCTTTGTTCCCGAACCCATCATCGAACGACATCGCTGGCAACTCAAATCGATATTTTCCGCTTGGGGTCGCGTTTACGAGGATTTTGTTCTCTGCTGCCCAGATTCCGTTCACAGCGTCTGCAAGAGTAGCTTTAGCAAAGCCTACCGTAACTTGGTCCTGCAGGAGGATGAACGGGCGAATGTCCGTTTTCGATTTGAGCACGGGGCTCCCATCGGGGTACTGCAGAGCCAGAGAAATCGTCGCCTTCTCGGTGCGCTGGTAGGATGGGTTCGGTTGTTGGGTGATCTTCACGGACAGTATTGCTTGTGTAACTGTGAACTTTGTTTGAGACACGTAATCTTGCTGTGAGTTATCGAAGGTCCCTGTACCGTCTATGATGATCGTGTACACATCGGTGATTGCGTCCTCCGGTAATCTCCAAGTATTATTGAAATCGCCCTCAGTGGTTGAGGCCAGCGTCGCTTCATGAACAAAATTGCCAGCTGGGTTGCGAATGGCTAACTTGAGACTCGTTCCAGGAAACAATCCCCCGCCAAGTACTGTGACGGGCTGGGTGCGTTGGTAAAGCGGTTTTTTTGTCCCCCAAACCCCGAAGTGTGCTGTCACCTGCGAGTTATCCGCCGTTGCTGATGTTGAGAGGCTTACAAGATACGTCCCGAGGGTAGCGTTAGCAGTCAGTGGAAAAACGATGCCCGGTGGTACAAGGTCTCCAGAAATTGGTGTGAAGCTGGTTCCCGTGAAGTGTGTTCTGTTGTCGGTGGGTGCTCTTATCCATACGTAATAGGTTTGGCTTGAAGAGAAACCAGAACCTACGAGCGTAACTTGCTTGTCTCTTTGGGTATAGAGTGGTTGATCGCTTCGTAAACTCGGCGCAGCTCTAGTTGGGAAGGGGACGGTGGAAAGAAGGATCAGTGCAACAACTAGAATCACTGCCGCTTTGGTCTTTTTCATTCTTCTTTCCTTCTTGCTACCTCTGCCATTTCTCAGTAGTCAGGTTCGTCAATTGGCGCCGGGAGAGGGATTCGAACCCCCGAGGCCCATAAGGGCCACAGGCTGACGTTGAACCTTCCACTCAAGGCCTGCGCCTCTGGATCGAGTTCTTGCTGCTAATCCGCTCGGCCATCCCGGCTAGCTACTCCTGAAGCCGATTCCTATTTAAGTTCCGAGATGGCTTGCCACCGCGGAATGGTCGAAGAGGCTCTTTGCAGTGCCAGGACCAGGTTACGAATTTCTGCCTCACACGACTGACGCGTACATTCAGGCGACTGGTTCAACATTGGAGGAGGCGCTTGAATACGCTGGAATGGCTCTCTTCGACACCATGTGCGACGTAAAATCTATCTCACCTGAGCTCGCTGAGGACGTCGAAGTCAATGGGTCCGACGAGATAAGACTCCTCTACAACTGGCTTGAATCACTACTGCTGAAGTTCGAGTTGGAACGTAAGGTCTATTCGAAGTTCCAAGTCACTTTAGCCAAAAACCCTTCCGACAGTCTTCGTGCCTCTGGGAGGGTCTTCGGGGAAGAATATGATAGGCGCAAACATGGCGCCAAAGTTGAGGTGAAGGCTGTTACCTTTCACAGGATGGAAGTTTCCCGGGAGGGCACGACGACGATACTCAGGTTCATCCTAGACCTCTAGGATAATCGTTTAGGCGCCGCGCATTGCTTCTCTGAATTTCGGTATCAGTTCCAATTCAGAAGGATCTAAGCCCCTGAGAGCTGCCAGATAGACTGACACATAGTCACCGAACGTTACCGCAGTGAGCAATTGCCCCAGCCCATCTTCTCCTATTCCTTCAAACTCGAGAACTGGGGGAAATCCGAGTTCAGCAAGCAATGCGTATAGCTTCTCCCGGGTTCTTCTTTGACCTTCTAGTCCCTCGTGACTACGCAGCAGAATGGGTTGAGTTCGTGAGAGCTGATTCAGTGTTTTCAATCCTTCTACATCGTCATGGTACCCTTCCGGCAGGGTGTAATAGAATGCTGGCATCTTGCTGTTCTCATTGAGTTCATTCTTGAACCGTCGGAGGACGCTCCCGTTCTCTTCGTTACCTATTAGCAAAGGAAGCCTGTCGACGAGGGCTTGAGCCATCTGCTTTGCCTTATTCCTCTGCAAGGGCGCAGTTTGGCTAATGCTCTTGATTTGAGTTCTAAGCAAACCCGCGGCTTTGCCAAGGATCTTCTCGGAGTCCTTGAGGAGCGCCGCGGATTCCATCACGAAAATGGCCGCGGCCAAGAGTTCAGGGAGGGCAACCCTCGGAAGCATGCCTTCTGGAACTTTCAGGTATGGAATCCCTTGTTGCCTTGATTGAGCAAGAAGCCTGCCGCCGGAGCCGACCGTTACTACCCCCGCCCCTTTCCGTTTGGCTTGGTCTAGCAAGGTGAGTGTTTCTTGAGTCTCACCTGAGTAGCTGATCGCGATGAACAAAGTTCCCTTTCCAACGAAGCATGGTACCTGTAGGGATCTGCAGACTGAAACCGGGACATCAACGACATCTCGAGAAAAGTCGGTGAGGATCTCCCCAACTATGCCCGAACCTCCGACGCCCCCAAAGACAACGTTCAGCGGTCTGTTCAGTCTCTTACCGCAAGTCTTAGCCGCATCAGCTGGCGGAGCAAGCCGCTCAGGAGTCCTTTCCATGACCGAAAGCGTGCCGGAACGGTCGATCCTGCGAAGGGCCGTGAGATCGTCCAGGTTCATGTCTACCGCCCTAACAGAACGCTGTTTAGCGCAATAAGATTCATCTTTCACACGCCGCCTTCTCGCTCCGCGGAGAGAAAATGATTGGCGAGCGCTTCTCAGACAGGGAGTAGGCTTTCCGTGGCGATTCCTGCCTCCTTGGTCTCTGACACACCGCATTTGCGAGAAAAAACGGCCAAACTCGGACTGGTTGCGCGTGCGTGCTCAATTTTCGGGGTGCGCGAAATAATACTCTATCCCGACGACGCTCGACGGGATCAACGCGAGGATCTTCAATTTTGTCCACAGATACTCAGCTTTATCGAGACACCACAGTACCTCCGGAAAAGATTGTTCAAACTGACTCCTTCACTCAGGTTCACAGGGATACTTCCTCCTCTGCAAACTCCACCCCATGGCGTGCCTCGTTCGCTTCGGGATAGCAAGATTGGAGAATTGAGGGAGGGGGTCGTCGTTGCTAGCAGTGATGGAAGATTGGCCGTCGATGTTGGGTTGGAGCGTACGCTCGAATGTCGCGGTGACACTCCCATAGGAACGAGACTGACTGTCAGACTTGCGAGCGTTGGAAAGAATTTGGTTGGCGAAATAATTGAGCAATCCAAGATAAGCATATATTGGGGGTACCGGGTTAGACAGCCGAAATTCAAACTAGGAAGCTTGCTCGAAAAGGAGAGATTCGATCTAAAAATCGGGACCTCCCGATATGGGACAACAATACTGGATGTTTGGTCGAAGGTTAGTAGTTCACTGAAGAATGTGGGGTCAATTTTGGTAGCTTTCGGTTCACCGCGGTTGGGCCTTAAGGAGATTTTAAGTCAAGAAGGCAAAACCCCCGACGATGTCTTCGACTTCTTCGTCAACACCGTCCCAAATCAGAATGTGTCGACGGTGCGTACGGAGGAAGCAATCTTGGTCTCTTTGGCACTTCTGAATGTTATGAGGTTCGGGTGAGAGCGTTTGGCCAAGACCGCAAGTGTTTACGATATGGAAGGTAAATCGGTAGCGAAAGTTTCTCTTCCTGATTTCTTCGAGACACCGATCCGCAAAGATCTGATTAGGCGTGCTGTTGTGGCGCTCCAAAGCCATACGTTCCAACCGCAAGGCCGAGACCCGATGGCGGGAAAGCGAACTACAGCTGAATCTCTGGGCGTCGGCCATGGAATGTCTCGCATCCCGAGAGTGAAGGGCGAAAGATACCCCAGGGGTGGCCTGGCCGGATTTGCCGCAGGGACCGTAAAGGGCAGGTTGACTTTTCCACCAACCTCCGCAAGACAACCCGGCAAGAAGATCAACAAGAAGGAGCTGAAACTGGCCATGCTCTCGGCGGTGGCAGCGACATCATCCAAAGAATTAGTCAGAGCGAGGGGGCACAAAATCAAGGCTGATCTTGAATTCCCGCTGGTAGTTTCGGACGACGTTGAGACAATAACTAAGAGTTCTGACGCGGAGAAGTTCCTAAAGAACCTTGGAATCTGGGACGACGTGGAACGCGCGTCCAATAGGAAGAGGCGCAGCGGCAAGGGAAGCGTGCGCGGTCGGCCTTTCAAGCATTCCGTGAGCGCGCTATTCGTCGTCGCGAAAAGGCAGGGTGCCGAACGGGCGTTCAGGAATTTCACTGGCGTGAAAGTTGTGGACATCTCGAGCCTGAACGTGAACGACCTCGCTCCTGGTACTCATCCCGGTCGTTTGACAATTTGGACGCAGTCTGCACTGAAGGGAATTGGCGCTCGCCTCGGAGGGAGCTGACTATGGCAAAGCTCGCGACGGATGAAGTGGTCAAGTACCCTCTACTCTCTGAGGATGCCGTCACTCTGCTGGAGGCAGAAAACAAAATCACTTTCATCGTCGACATCAGATCAGATAAGCATGATATCAAACGGGCGGTCCAAGAACTCTACGAGGTAAGAGTTCAAGATGTCAGAACTCTGATCACACCAGAGGGCGAGAAGAAAGCCTTCGTCAAACTCGCACCCGAGTTCAAGGCCTCAGATCTTGCCGTCCGACTGGGAATATTCTAAGCGGCGTTGTGCGAGCGGCAACATTAATTAGAACAAGGCCAAACCAAACGTCCCTGTGCTAAGCAATGCCTCGTGAATTCCTTTACAGGGGACACTCGATGGAAGAGGTACAGCAGATGTCAATGGACGAATTCATTAGGATACTGCCCGCGAGGCAAAGAAGGTCGCTAACTAGGGGCTTGACATCGGACCAAAGAACATTGATGGAATTGATCCGCAACTATCGTAGAAGTAAAGGGAAAGATGCGAAACCGATCAAAACACACTGCAGGGACATGGTCATTCTTCCGGAGATGGTCGGCCTAACGCTTCTCGTTCACAGTGGGAAGGAGTTCACGTCTGTCGAGGTCAAACCCGAGATGATAGGCCACTACATTGGGGAATTCGTCATAACGAACAAGAAGGTTGTTCATGGAACGCCGGGAATCGGCGCCTCAAGGTCGAGCATGTACGTCCCGCTCAAGTGACTGCATCGGTTATTCAATGACACGCCTGTCCCTATTCGAAGGGGCGCTCTCCCAGAGACGCTTTCATTAGAAACCGCATTAGTTTTGGTAAACAGTTCGGCTACTAACTTCGCCGCTTGGCTACTAGGAAAAATGGCGCGGCAACTACCGCGCCGACCAATAGTGCCAAGATAAGGAGCTGAAGGTTCATCGCAGGGTGGGGGGTCGCCTGCACGATATTGCGTTGCTGTTCGAATGACTGGATGGGGAGATATGTCTTCGGCGAAGAGTTAACAGATGCCAATGGGGCGTAAGCTATTCCCAATCCCAGGAGAATACCCAGCACAGCCGCCAACCAAGTTTTGCTCATCAGCTAATTCACCTTACTTTGAGTTGTTAACTTGGTTAAGTCTACGATTTAGAACAGGTTATGGGTATATTTTGGGCGAGCGAAAATCTACGGGCCCTGGCCAGGGATTTTTTTGGCCAAAGGCATACCAACGCCGAACCGGTAAGGCAGATCATCATGGATTGGGTGAAGGACACAGCGGGTGGGTCACACCCCCACCCCCCGTGAGCCTCACCCTAAAGCGGTTAGATGAACTGGGTTAGGCCTACGTTTTCGAACGGTCAGACGACGCGTTCTCTCCACATTCTGGCGCATTCGTACCAAGAGATTCCAGCTCCGACCGCCCCGAATACGACGCCTGCAGGCTCAATATTGCCACTTTGAACAATTGTTTGGGCAGCATAGACAAGAAGAGCCGTTGTAAGAAAGACGGCGTAGAAGAGGTAACGGGGCAGTATAAGGCGGCCGACTTTCAGGAACATCTTGAGCGTTCCCACTTGAACCTGTTCCTTCAGGAAGTACTCTCCCGACGCATCCTTCTCAACAACTCCTAGTTCCCGCAGTTTCTCCAAGTGATACAAGGCGATGCTCGGGCTCGACATTGAAAGTGCTCTCTGTGTTTCGCGGACCCCGACAGGTTTCGCGTTTCTGAAAAGGTACCAATACACTCTCAGGGTTGTGCCGTGAATCTCGCTTTCTCTCGACGGACCCGTATCGCTAGGCTCCATGTCAGTTCAGCGTCAACTGAACACTGCCGGCTAGATAGAACTTGCCAGACAACGCGGCCCGCGAAGGTTCGCGGCCTAAACAACGTTTTTTAGGGTTACTGTGCACATGCGGGGCTCGCACGGTGCAAAACGAATGCCAAATTGGGGATACTCGGTCAAGGAATTCGACCCAGACCGAGCTGTGAAGTGCTCAGGGAGAGAGGTGAAAATATCCCCAAAGGCAGCGACGGAAATTTGCCGAAAGCTTCGCGGTATGAGGTTGGACGCTGCAAAGGAACTTCTGGAGGCTGTCACAAAGAAGAAGCGGGCGATCGCGTTCAGACGATACAAGAAAGAGGTCCCGCATAGAAGCTTGGATGAGGGTTGGTACGCGGGCCGTTATCCGGTGAAGGCGGCGAAAATGTTTCTGTTTCTCCTCGAGGAATTGGAGTCGAATGCTGAGTTCAAGGGTTTGGATGTTGACCGTTTGAGGATCGTTCATGCCGCCTCGCAAAGGGGAATGAAGACGCAGCGGATTATTTCAAGAGCCATGGGAAGGGCGACTCCCTATCAGAATACTCTTGTCCACGTGGAGTTAATGGGCTACGAGGTAGCAGACTGACTTGCCTATTCACAAGTACTTCGTCAAGGAGAACGCTCGCAGGGCTGAGATTGACGAGTACTTATCCCAGGAATTGAAGCGGGCGGGTTACAGTAGGGTTGAGATGACCAAGACGCCGCTAGGTACTAGAGTTGTCGTTTACGCCGCTAAACCCGGGCTTGTCATTGGCCGGCGTGGTCAAAGCATTCGAGACCTCACACAAATTCTCGAACAGCGGTTTGGCGTTGAGAACCCACAGATTTCAGTGGCTACCTTAGAGGCCCCTGAACTTGACCCAAAGGTCGTTGCCTCTCAGATTGCAATGGCCCTCCAACGTGGAATTCATTTCAGGCGCGCAGCTTACTGGGCCCTTCAGAGAACGGTCGAGGCGGGGGCTCTGGGTGTGGAGATCTCAATCAGAGGGAAGCTCACGACCGACAGGGCACGGTATGAGAAATATCGCGCCGGATACCTGCCAGCCGTCGGAGAGGCAATCAGCAGGGTGCTTCGCTCCGCTGTTGTTGACACTCAACTGAAACAGGGACTCTTCGGGATTAGTGTCAGACTCATGCCCCCCAATGTGGTTTTACCCGATAGACCCGTGATCAAGGAAGTGGGCGAGGTCCAGCCGATTCCGAAACCGGTTATTGCGGAAGTCGGTGCGGAGGCTTCGACAGAGTCAGGCGAGATTCAAGAGGTGGCCGAAGTTGCCGATACTAAGAAAGCGTGAGATCAGGCAGCTCCTTCCAGAGGAACGCGAGAAGAAGCTGGCTGAGTTAAGGACTGAGCTTGTTAAGCTTCGCACGAGCGTAAAATCTGGAGGCAATGTAGATAACGTTGGCCGGATTCGCGAGCTCAAGAGAACTATAGCGCGCATTCTCACGATTCCCTCTGAGAAGGTTCCTGCGGAGACGGCTAAAGCATGACCGAGATTACCCCGCAGAATATACTGCGCCACGAACTAATCGGATTGAATGTTCGAGTTACCTGCACCAAGAATCCAGCCATTAAGGGTGCTCGAGGCACCATTATCGATGAGACCAGAAACATGCTGACCTTGGTGGATAGGGGAAGGAAGCTCATGATCCCGAAGAACATCGTGACCTTCAGATTCAAGCTGCCAAGCGGAGTCCTCGTAGATGTCGATGGAGAGCGCCTGGTCGCTAGGCCTGAAAATAGGTTGAAAACTAGGGTGAGGCGTTGGTAATGTCCGATATCGGCGTAGGTGCCAAGACTCCAAAGAAATCCTGTGACGACCGGAACTGTCCGTTCCATGGTCACTTGTCTGTAAGACGAAAGTTTCTGGACGGCAAAGTGGTGAGCGCAAAAATGATGAAGACCGTCACCGTCGAAAGGAATTATCAGCATTACGTTCCCAAGTATACTCGCTATGAGAAGCGTCGAAGCCGAATCTTGGCACATAGCCCCCCATGCCTTGAGGTGCGCGAGGGAGACAGGGTTCGGATCGCTGAATGCAGGCCGATCAGTAAAGAAGTTGCCTTCGTAGTTGTTGAGAAACTGACCGCGCCCTCGTGAACTAACACTTCAGTCTTCGCAACATAACCTTAATTTGTTTCAGGCGCGTTCTGCAGCGCCTTACGTGAAAGCGACATGCCTGCCCCTAAGACTCGTGCTGTCAGTGCGAAGGGTATGGTAGAATACCGGCCGCACATTGCACGAGGATTGCCAAACGGTAGCCGGCTCAACTGCGCGGACAATACAGGGGCGAAGGAGCTTAAGGTCATACAGGTTTTTGGTTACCACAGCCGCCTAAGGCGTGTACCGTCCGCCTGTGTCGGGGACATGATCAAGGTCTCGGTTTCAAAGGGGACACCTGACTTGAGACGGCAAATGTTCCCCGCAGTGGTCGTGCGGCAGGTCAGGCTGTTTAGGCGTCCCGACGGAACTAGGCTCTCATTCCACGATAACGCGGCAGTCATAATGACCCCCGAAGGTGAATTGAAAGGAACGGAGATTCGCGGGCCTGTCGCAAAAGAGGCTGCTGAGCGTTGGCCGAGGGTCGCCAACCTCGCTAGCATAATCATTTGAAAGTGAAGATAATGTCGTTAACTGCGAGCAAACCCTCGAAACAGCGAAAGATGCTGTACCAAGCCCCTGCGCACAGGATCAGAAAGCTCCTAACAGCTCCCCTTTCTGAGGATTTGCGAGCAAGTCAGGGAAGGCGGTCATATCCTGTCCGTAAAGGCGACACGGTCAAGGTTGTTAGGGGTGACTTTGCGGGCATAGAGGGCAAGATAACGGACATCGACACGAGCAGACAGCGCCTATTTGTTGAAAGTGTTACGAGGGAGAAAACTTCAGGTACTTCGACGAACGTCTCCGTCCACAGCTCAAAAGTTTTGATTACAAAACTGAACCTCGACGACAAATGGCGCGCCCAGTCCATCAAATTGGCCCAAGGTAAACCTACTGGAGAGGCAGGTGCGTAGGCATGGGAAGCAAGGGCGGGCTAGGGCATCTCAAAAGGTTAGCCTCACCGAGTTACTGGCCACTACATCGCAAGGAATCAACATGGGCCCCAAAACCAAACGCTGGAGCGCACAGCTCATCCAATTGCATCCCACTAGAACTGATCATCAGGGACGAGTTATCCCTAGCGAAGAACAGAAGAGAAGTTGCGGGCATTCTTGCTACCGGAAAGGTCAGGGTAGACGGTAGAGTAAGGCTTGAGAAGAATCACCCAGCCGGCCTCATGGACGTCGTAGAATTCCCAGATGCCAATATTGCGTACAGAGTCCTTCCCGTCGAACGGAAAGGCCTCTCTCTTGTCCGGATACCCAAAGACGAAGCCAAATTCAAACTCTGCAAAATCCTCCGCAAGGGCGTTGCCCCTGGTGGCCTCGTGCAGTACGGCACGCACGACGGCCGAAGCCTTACCATTCCCGCGACAGAAAGTGGAACGGCCGCTTACTCAACGAACGATACCCTGAGGATCAGCATACCGACCCAGCGTGTCCTGAGTCACGTTAAGTTCGAGAAAGGCAATTTCGCGTTGGTCACAGCCGGTCGCAACCTAGGCAAAAGCGGGAAGATCGTGGAACTTCAGCCTGGAACCGCAACGAGGCCTGCGATGGTTACTATTGAAGACACAACCGGGAACAAGTTCGACACGATGGTCGATTACACATTCGTGGTCGGAACCGACAAGCCCACCATTAAACTGGAGGCCTCCTAGAAGACAATGCAAACAGTCACCGAAACGCTACCGGAGAACCCAATGCGGGCAATCAAACTTGCAAAAGTTACAGTGCACATCAACGTCGGCAAGTCTGGGGAAATGCTCGAGAAGGCAAAGAAAGTTCTCAACGAGATTACAGGCCAGAAACCATGTACGAAACAGGC
>Ga0315280_10002120_pt1 | contig 32633 bp, 22 predicted proteins | sample YL17G06_40_MG_FD_203697 | JGI IMG/M metagenome (GOLD analysis project Ga0315280, IMG submission 203697) | Sediment microbial communities from Yellowstone Lake, YNP, Wyoming, USA - YL17G06_40 | ecosystem: Environmental > Aquatic > Freshwater > Lake > Sediment | place: USA: Wyoming | collected...
GAAGCCGGCAGTGACCGAGACCCCGCCCGCTCGCACGACCCCCGCGACTGCTACGCTGCTGGGTGAAGGGAAGCTGGTCAAGGGGCAACTGGCACCCGACCTGAGCTGGGGCTACGAAGCCGGCGAACGACTCTCGGCAGTCAAGGGCGATGTAGTCCTCATCTGCTTCTTTTCCCCCGATGTGGAGCTGTGTAAAAAGCAATTGGAGGTGCTGAAGGAACTGTGGATGCGCCGCCGCAGCATGGGCTTCACCATGGTGGGATTGGTGGCGGGCAATAACGCATCCGCGCTCAATGAAATCATACAAGCCAACCTGCTGCCCTATGCTTATGCCTGGGCGGGTAAGAGTTTGATTGCCGCTATGGATGGACTCCCGGCTCTACCCACCTCGGTAGTGATAGACCGCAGCGGGCGGATTGCCACTATCGCCATGGGATTCCGCGACCTGGAGACCTGGGAGGTCAACCTATCGCCCCTTTTGAGCGCCCCCGCCGAAGCCCAGCCCGTTCCGCAGGATAAGGCACAGTGAGGTGAAGCATGGAAGATAACTATAGCGAATACTTTTTGGTGCTGATAGGCAGCCTGGAGTTGGAAGCCATGATCGGCATGGGCAAGCTCAAGCACCCGCTGACGGATAAGATTGAACGGGATATGGACCGCGCCCGCCACGCCATAGATATGCTGGAGATGCTGCAAGCGAAGACCAAGGGCAACCTGACCGATGAGGAATACCGCTATCTGGATAATATGCTATTTACGCTGCGCCGCAACTACATAGATGAGGTAGCAATTGAGCGGAAGGCAGAACCCCAACCGGAGATAAAACCGAAGGAGCCAGTCAAGCCCGAAGAACCTGCAGTGAAACCGGAAGCAGAGGAGAAACCAGAGAAGAAGGAGAAGAAACCCAGGAAGTAACTTACGATTCGCCGAGGGGACTCTGCAGGCTGCCGTGGGTGCGCAGATTGCGCCAGCGGATCTGCAGCCAGATGAGCGCGCGGAACAGGCGTGATGATACCTTCCGCACCGCATAGTCCCGAGCCGGTTCATATTCCACTATCCTGCCGCCAAATCCCTTCTTAAACGCCGCCACACCTTTCAGCACGCCGCTATCAGTGACCGGCAAGCCCCAGAAGTCGTAATCCATCGCCCCGTGCAATTTTGCCCACTGCATAGCGCCCCATTGCAGCGCCTGTGCCGCCTTGTGCTCCCGTCCCTCCGCCGAACTCCCCCCATAGGGATAGTAAGCATGCTTGCCGTAGAGAAAGATCATACCGGCTGCCAGCGCTTTGCCCTCCCGCCGGGCAATGACGATTTGCGCCAGTCCCCCACTGTGCAGTATGTCGGACATTCGCGCGAAGTATTCCCGACTATGCAATAGGAAATGCTCGCGCTGGGAGGTTTCGCGCAATAATTCATAAAAACATTCAAAATCCTCGCTGGGCGTGACAGTTACACCACGGCGTTCCGCCAACCGCACATTGTAGCGGTGCGTCCGTTCAAAGCGCGCCAGTATCTCCTCTTCAGAGGCAGTCAGGTCGGTGATGACCGTTTTGCGGGGCTGGATTTGTAAACCCGACGGCTTGAATCCTCTCTTCCCCAGCACATCACCCCAAAAGTCGTTTTGACCGACTTCAACCAGCGGGTCAACCTTGAGGATGGAAGCGCCCAGGCTTTTGGCATCGGCGATGGCGGCATCCAGCAGCATCCGGGCGACTGTGCCGTCCTCGGGGTGGACGATGGGTCCGCGCGGCGAGTATGCCAGCGCCAGTCCCAGCGGCAGGCGGCGGATTTGCACCAGTATTGCGCCCAGGAATCTATCTCCATCCTGCACCGCCCAAAAGCGGGGCTGCCAGCCAAATTCCCCTTTGAACAGCCCCCACTGGTAGCTGTGCAAAATATGCCCGCGGGGAGCTAAGCGGACGAAGTCATTCCACTTCTCCGCCTGATCAATTCCTACCAGCTTGGCGTCCATATCCGATTATAGAATGACCGGCGTCATTAGCGCCGGTCGTTTTTCGCCCAATTGCAAATTAATATTCCATCCCCGAGCTTTCCTGGATGGCGGCGCTACCCATTTGCCCACTTAGTGCCGCAGCCTCCTCGGTCAACAGGTCACAGTGCTCCAATTCCTCCGCCGAGAATTTGAGGAATAGTTTGCGGATTTGCGCATCGTCAGTCTTGGACGCCAGCTCACGATAGAACTTGTAGGCATCCTTCTCCTTGTCGGCGGCGAACTTGAGCACCTCATGGATGTTTGCCGTATCCTTGGGGATTTCCGGGTAGGGAGTGAGGACTATCTTGCTGGTATCAGGTTCGGCACCCACGAGCTTTTTGAACAGCTTGATGCTCTCCCGCCGATGCACCGCTTCCACTGATGCCAGATTGCGTATCTTGACGGCTGATTCCTCGTTCTTCATGGCGTTTGCCAGCAGCGAATAGTATTCATGCGACTGCGTCTCGCGGGCGACCGAGAGCAGGATCGCATCGGTAAAGCTGTATTTTTCCAGCATTTTTCCTCCACTCCATTCCATCTGAAAATAACAAAATGACCGCTCTAAGGCAAGGGAATTCGGACACTGTGGGAAGACTACGACGGGCGGATACTAGCAGAAACTTGACCCCGCAACAACGGAGTTATATAATGCACAAATAGTTACGAGGTGACATGGGATTGGATTTAGGCAAAACCAAATCAAAGAAATCTAAAAGGAGTGTCTGGCGCATCATTGGCTGGACGCTTTACTTTGGCATCTACGCCATCGTGGGCTTCACCTTCGGCATGACCAAAATCCTGATGGAGGATCTGCCACCGGTGGATGCCCTGGAGGACTACGCCCCCAGCCTTCCCACCGAGCTTTACGATTGCAAGGGGCGTTTGATCACCAATTACTATATTGAGCGGCGTTACATCGTACCGCTGGAGCAGATACCGCAGGCGCTCAAGGACGGCGTCATCGCCACCGAGGATGAATATTTTTATCAGCATTTTGGCTTAAATCCACTGGCGTTCGTGCGTGCCACCATCGTCAATGTGCGTGCCGGTGGCGTGCGGCAGGGCGGTTCCACCCTCACCATGCAGCTCGCCCGCAACCTGTTCCTCACCCCGGATAAAACCGTTGTTCGCAAGCTAAAAGAATTGATACTTTCGCTGCAGATAGAGCAGCAGTATTCCAAGGATGAAATTCTGCAGTTTTACTTCAACCAGATGTATTACGGTGCCGGCTGCTATGGTGCCGAGGCAGCAGCGCGTGCTTATTTCGGCAAGCCGGTCTCGCAACTCAACCTGAACGAATGCGCCACGCTGGCAGGCATCCCGCAGGCTCCTGGCGCTCATTCCCCCTTTTCCAACCCCGATGGGGCTACTAAAAGGCGCAATGTAGTCCTGGAGCGCATGTTCGTTACCCATAAAATCACCCCTGAGGAGTTTAAAACCACACTTGACAGTGAGATCGTGACCGCGCCCATACAATACGCACAGGATCGTGCCCCCTACTTCACCGAGTATGTCCGGCGCCAACTGGAGCGGGAATACGGCGCTTCCGGCGTCTATCGCTCCGGGCTTAAGGTATATACCACGCTGGATTTGGATATCCAGGAGGTCGCCAACGAATCCATCAAGTGGGGGCTGGACCGGCTGGAGGAGAAGGGCAAGACGCAGTATAAGCCGAAGAAAATAGATGAGCAGCTGAGCCTGGTTAAGATGGAACGCGGGCAGATTCGCTATGGGCGGGTGGAATCCATGGATAAAAGCACCGCCATAGTCTATCTGGGCAACAACATTCGTGGCAAAATAGATGTCTCGCCTGCTCATTGGGGATTCAAGGAGAAGGCTCCCGAGTTGTTCAAGGTGGGCGATGAGATAACAGTAAAGGTGCTCAACATCTCCGGCATCAGCGGCTTGGACCTTGGCTACGAGGAAGTGCCCTACATTCAGGGGTCGCTGGTCTGCCTGGATACCCACACTGGCGAGATCAAAGCCATGGTGGGCGGCTACGACTTCCGTGAATCACCCTTCAATCGGGCGTATCAATCCAAACGCCAACCGGGCAGTTCCTTTAAAGTATTCCTTTACACCGCGGCGTTTGACAATGGCTTTGCCCCCTCCGATGTGTTCATGGACAGCCCCTTTGAACTCAACGCGCTGGGCATTCACTGGCGCCCGCACAACTACTCACGGTCATTCTCCAACCAGCCCATGACCATCCGGCATGCGGTTGAAATGTCCATCAACATAGTAGCGGCGCGGCTGGTGGATCAGGTGGGAGTGGAGACACTGGTTGACTACGCGCATCGCATGGGCATCAAAAGCGAGCTGCCGGCGGTTTACTCACTGGCGCTGGGCTCCGGTGATGTAAGCGTGCTGGAGATGGCGAATGCCTTTGGCACCCTGCCCAATGGCGGCATCCATGTGGAGCCGGTCTCCATCAAGAAAATATTGGACCGCAACGGCAATATCCTGGCGGATAATTCGGCTCCCATCACCAGCGTGGCAGTTCCGCCCGAAGCCTCCGCCATTATGATAAATGTGTTGGAAGGCGCAATTGATCATGGAACCGCAGCGATTGCACGGCGCTATGGGTTTAAGGATATCGGCGCGGGCAAGACAGGCACAACCGACCAAACCGCCGACACCTGGTTCATCGGCTTCATCCCCGATCTGGTGGCAGGCGTATGGGTGGGCTGCGACGACCATAGCCCCCTGGGCTACAGCGCCACCGGTGAGACCTTTGCCGTCCCCATCTGGGCACACTTCATATCGCGCGTGATGGAGATAGAGGGTATTCCCAATAAAAAGTTTGAAATTCCCCCCGGTGTGCTTACCGCAAGCGTTTGTGAGGAATCGGGGCTGCTGGCAACACCCAAATGCACCAGAGTGCGCTCTGAGATGTTTACCAGTGCATCGTTGCCGGATAAATACTGCGACATGCACGGTCAAATGGATTTCATTCGCAAGGCTCTGGAATTGGAAAAGCAAGCTGGTGGCAACACTTCCAGCGGAGCCACCCCAACCATTTCGGGCGTCGTCCCCACCAAGCCGCCCACCACACCTAACTAAGCGAGAAAGCTTGGACAAAGATCAAGAGGATAAAAAACTAACCGAGTTCCTGAGCCTGCTGCGCGCCGGTAAATTTACCGCTGCACGCGAGCTTTTGCCCTCACCCGATGTCACCGATCCGCCTTGCTGGCATCTGGCGCGCTTGGATTTGGAACGGCTGGAAGCAGCTCATCCCGAAGTGGAGACTACAGCCGAGGGCAGGGACAGATCATCGGCACGCCGCCGCAATATCCTTGCAAGCATCAGACCGCTAGAAGCCGGCTTCATGGGGCATTGGATAGTGATGATGACGGGATTCCTGCCCCTGGTGGTTGGCGTGCTGGCGCTGGAATATCCACCCCTGTGGTTTGGCATCGTCCTGAGCCTGTTTGGGCTGGGCGAGGTGTGGCTGGGGCGCAAGGTGCTGGAGGGCTGGCGCTGGGTGCCCCGGGTGCTCTGGGTTCATGCGCTCATCCTGGCGGCTATTTGCGGGCTGGGCTTTTTGGCGCTGCTCTTTGGTGGCGAGAACACCTGGCTGGAAGTGGGAGCCCGCCGCGGCGTAATCCTGCCCTACGGTTTGGCTGCCTTTTTCGCCGCCGAGTTTCTAACCCTGCGTTTTTTGGGTCAGGGCAATGTCAAATCGTTCTTCGGGGAGTGCCGGCGCAAGTCGGACTATCAGATCGCAGACGAAGCCTCACTTAATCCGCTAAAGTGGTTCGGTGCATTTCTGATGATTTTGGCGCTGGGGGCACTCTTTAACTTCCTGAGCTTGGATCCCAAAACCCGCATGCTCGCCTCCCAGGATCCACTCACCCTCCCGCTGGAATTGCCCGGTGCTGACTATCTTTCCCGCATCTGGGTCATACTCTATTCGCTACTTTTTCCCTACTTCAATCCCAATGCCCAGATAGTTGACATCAACGCTTTAGTGGCTGCTGAGCGGACGGGATGCGTATTCGCCTTCGCGCTGTTAGGCATGGCGGGTTGGGGGTTATGGCGGCGCAAGTGGTGGGCATGGGGAGCGGGACTTGCCATGGCAGTGATATTTGCCGGCAGCCTGGGTGACCTCTTCCGCCTGATGGGGAATCCCAATGCTTCATCCATGCTGGCGATTAACACCCTCATCAACCTGGGGATCACGGTCGGGTTGATATGGGCGCTTACACGGAAAGGCGTGAAACTGGCTCTGGGCGCCGATGCTGACGCCAATCTGGCACTGGTTATGATCCAGAAACCATCCGAGAGCAAAAAGGGGAGCTCTCCATCGCATGGAAGAAATTGAATATGACAAGATGTTTCAGGTTGAGGATAACTACTTCTGGTATCGCAACCTGCGTGCAGTCATTGATACAACACTAAAACCCATCATTGACAAATTGCCGGGCAATTGTGTGCTGGATGGCGGCTGCGGCACCGGCGCTCTTCTATCCTACCTGAAGCAATTCCCCCAGTTCCGTATCTTCGGGCTGGACTATTCATTCCGTGCCTTAAACTTCACACGTCAACGCCGTAACGATTTCCCCCTGGCGCAAGGTTCGGTCAGCACCCTGCCTTATAAGGCAGAGACATTTACGCTGATTACCAGCATGGATGTGCTGCAGCATGAAGCGGTGGATCAGGATAAAGCGCTTGCAGAATTCCAGCGTGTGCTGCTGCCGGGCGGCTATCTGCTGATGAACCTTCCCGCCAACCGCCACCTCTTCTCCAGCCACGATGTGGCGGTAAAAACAGTCCGCCGCTACAACCGCAAGGAAGTAGTTGGACTTATACGCCAATCCGGTTTTGAGATGATTCGGATAACTCACTGGAACACTGTCCTCTTCCCCTGGCTGGCACTGATCAGGCTGATTAAAAAGGGCAAGGCGCATAAAGTGAATGTAGAGAGCGACCTTGGTAAAATCAACCCGCTGGTGAACTGCTTTCTCTATGGTTTATTGGGATTGGAGAGGCTCTTCTTGCATGTGGGCAACTTCCCTTTCGGTCTCTCGGTTTTTGTAGTGGCGCGCAAGCCCGCACCTGCCGGGTGTGGACGGTGAACATCCCCTTCTGTGACCTGGCGCGGGTCTATGAAGCACGCAAGACCATCATAGATGAAGCCGTGCACCGCGTGCTTGCCTCTGGCAAATACATCCTGGGGGAGGAAGGTAAAGCGTTTGAACAGGAGTTTGCCACCTTCCTGGGGGGTGGATTTGCCGCCGGATGCGCCAATGGCACCGAGGCGATTACGCTGGCACTGTGGGCACTGGGGCTAAAGCCGGGGCAAAAGGTCATCGTGCCGGCGCTGACCGCGGTTCCGACAGCAGCCGCGGTGGTTCTGGCAGGTGGCATCCCCGTCTTCGCCGATGTGGACATCAACACCGGGCTGTTGGATCCTGCCGCGCTTGATCCCAACATCCTGAAAAGCGTCACCGGCATAATCGCAGTGCACCTCTTTGGTCAGACATGCGACATGAGAGCGCTTAAACAACTCGCCACCGATCACAAACTGTGGCTGCTGGAGGACTGCGCCCAGGCGCACGGCGCCACCCAACACAGTAAGATCGCCGGCACCTTCGGGGATATCGCCGCCTTCTCCTTCTATCCCACCAAGAACCTGGGCGCCTTTGGCGATGCCGGTCTGGTCTATTCCACCAACGAAGATTTGATAGAGCAGGTGCACAAGCTCCGCAACTATGGGGAATCATCAAGATTCAACAACGAGATTTACGGCATCAACAGTCGGCTGGATGAGATGCAGGCAGCCATCCTGCGCGGGCGCCTCCCCAGCCTGGCACGAGATAATAAGCGCCGCCAGCAGCTAGCCCGCATCTATCTGGAAATCCTGCAATATTCCAATGTGGAATCCCTGGACATATTGCCGGGCAACGAGCATGTCTATCATCTGTTCGTGGTGCGCCATCCTCAGCGGGATCGTTTGATGGAGGAACTGGCGGCAGAGGGCATCGGCACCTCCATCCACTATCCGCTGCCGGTGCCGGCACAACCCGCCTACCGCAAATACGGCTATGCCCCGGGCAAATATCCCGCCGCCGATCAGCTTTGCCGTGAGATATTTTCCCTCCCCCTCTACCCGGAACTGACCGAGGAAGAGATTGCCATGGTAGGGGAAATCCTCATCCGCAAAGCAGAAGAATTAAACAATAGCAACACATAACGCAATCATTCGATAAATCAAGGTGATTTAATTGGCATCCAAAGCTAAAGCAATATTGGGCTTGGCACGACCGTTTACCCTGCTCGCGCCCCTGATCGGGTTCTTTTCCGGCGGGTTCATAGCCTTCGGGTCGGCGCAGGGCGGCATCGTCCCCATCTCCTGGCAGACCTTCCTGCCGGTCATCCTCGGCGCGCTCTCTGCCGCCACCCTCAACGCCGCCTCCAACACCATCAACCAGATATTTGACCTGGAGATAGACCGCATCAACAAGCCCAAGCGCCCCCTCCCCTCCGGCGATATCTCGCTGGGCGGCGCCTGGATATTCACCGCGGTCTGCTATCTGGTCAGCTGGACGCTGGCGTGGCTGGTCAATCAGTGGTTCCTCATCATCGTTCTGTTCACGGCATTCGTGACCTATGCCTACAGCGGGCTGCCCTTCCGCACCAAGCGCTGGGGGCTGCTGGCGAACTTCACTATCGCCATCCCGCGGGGGTGCCTGCTGGTGGTGGCGGGGTGGTCGGCGGTGAAGGCGCCCACCTACCTGGAGCCGTGGTATCTGGGCGGAGTGATGTTCCTCTTCATCCTGGGGGCATCCACCACCAAGGACTTTGCCGACATGAAGGGGGACGAAGCCGGCGGCTGCCGCACGCTGCCCATCATATATGGGATAAAGACCGCGGCACGCATGATAAGCCCCAGCTTCATCCTGCCCTTTATCATGGTGGCGCTGGGCGCGGGGATGGGCTGGCTGACCATGCGCAACCTGTGGTTCATCTACCTGTTTAGCCTGCTGCTGATTCTGTGGGGGATATACATCGTGTGGCTGATAGTGCGCCGCCCGGAGGAACTGGCGACCGAAGCGAACCACCCCAGTTGGCGCCACATGTATTTGATGATGCTAGTGATCCAGATTGGACTGGCAGCCGCCTATTTTATGTGAACGGGGTTATTGTAGGGGCGGGGCTTGCTCCGCCCGCGCACAGGCTGACCGATTGATGTGGGGTGGATGACGCGGGCGACCCAAGGGTCGCCCCTACGAGTTCTCTACTATCTTGATTTCCTCATCGGTTAGTCCGTAGAGTTGATATACCAGTGCGTCTATATCCGCATCCAGGCGTTTGATGCGTTCCTGCAGGCGGGATTTGTCGGTATCCGTTTTAGCCGCCGCCAGCCGCTTGTGCAAATCCAACATTTCCGTGACCATTTCCACCATACGGTCGTGTTTATCCATCTCCGAGGAAACTGTGATAACTGGTACATGTATTGGAATATTCCCAACTTGTTTCGCTTGTATTTCTGAAAACACTGACTTTGTAGATTTTAAAAATTTAATATAATAATAAGACATCAACTTAGAATTAAATAAAGCTAATATATATTTTAAAGACATAGATATCTCTGGCATTTTATTTATAACAACAAGTGTATTTAAAGCGTAGAACCTATTGTCATCATAAGTCGCAATTAAACTTCGTCCAACCCTTCTAAAAAACAATTTTTCCTCAGATTCAAAAATATCTACTCGTTTACAAGAATGAATATTATTAATATCGTATTTCAAGTAGATATGATCCCAGCAAAGTTGATATCTATTAATATTACGTCCATCAAGAACCGGTTTAAACTCATCGCTATCTTTTTCTGTGAACAATGACTTTTTTCTATCGTATTTTAAAGCTATTGCTTGATTTATGAATACAAGCTCTGATAATTTAATGCCATTTTTGTCGATTTTAATTTTTATAGGTAGATTATTATTATCCACATTGACTGTAAATTGATGCCTATAATTGTTGATAAAGAAATCTTGCGGTATTGATTTATTTGTAGTACTCATATTATTATTATCATAATTAATAATATTTACTATGTTTTTCAAAGATGTAGATTTTTGAACAGCAAAAATAACAGTTTCCACTACTGCATCATCAAAAACACCTTTAAGGAAAGTTGTAAGAGATATGATCTTATTCATCATAAGCAAATTGCGAATATCTTCATAATAATCTTGGGTCAAAATTGTATTTGGTACAATTAGACAAATAATACCGTTATCTTTCAAAATAGAATTGAGAGAATTTTCTATAAAATAACCGAAGGTATTTTGTCTTCCCATAGAAGATGAGTATTTTTCGGTCAAGTAGTCATTAATACTCTCATTGTAATATTCCATCATAGATAATTGTATATACGGCGGATTCCCTATCACCGCATCAAAGCCACCGCCAGCAAATATTTGCGGAAATGCCGTCTGCCAATCAAAGGTATTAACCCGCCGTTCCTCCTCCTCGCTGCGGAATAATCCCTCCTGCTTCTTGCTCACAAAATCCCAATAATCCTCCCCAATAAGGCTGTTGCCGCACTTTATATTTTCGCTCATCACCGGCAGCAGGCTGGCTTTCACCAAACCCCACGCTTCCACATCCTCCAGCACCTTCAAATAGAGCGACATGATGGTCACTTCCACCGCCTGCGAATCTATGTCCACCCCGTAAATATTGTTCCCCAGTATCTCCCCTTTATAGCGGGCGGTTAGCTTGTAGCGCCCGAGATCGCCATCCCACCAGCACTCCATTGCCATGCCTTTGTGGATTTTCTCGGGATGGGCGGTGTAATATGCCTCGTGCCAGCCAATCAGCTTCTGGAATGCCCCCAGCAAAAACGATCCCGAACCGCAGGCAGGATCAAGGATGTTCAGCTTGGCAACATCGGCGGGGGTTTTGCAATCAGCCAGCAACTTCCCCACCGTGTTCTCCACTATGTAGTCCACGATATATTTGGGAGTGTAATAGACCCCGCCGGCTTTGCGCACCTCGGGCTTTTCCTCCACCACTGCACGGTGTGCGGGTGTAAGCCGTATGGTGGAGCCAAGAAAACGCTCATAGATGGTGCCCAGCATCTCCACGCCAACAACATTGAACTGGTAGGGACAGTTGGGATAGTAAAGCTGATCGGTTATATGCTTGAGAAGAACATCATCTATGAACAGGTCTTCGGAGAAATGGGGATTGAAAAGTTGTCCGTTATACTGTGGCTTGAGTTTGCGGAAAATATCAGCAAAGTAGCGGTAGAGCGGCTTTTCTTTCTCCCGCTTCCATTTATCCAGCGCGTTCTGCAAAAGCTCGGTAGGCTCTATGCCCCTATCCTCTATGACACGGATGAAGATGATGCGATCTAATATGCGCTGCACCGCTTCGTTTATCTCGTGAACCTTCAGGTCTTTGTTGCGCAGGGCTATATTACCGGCAAGCTCGGTGCGCCACTCGCTCAGGTGTTCAAAGAATTTGCGATCCAGGGTCTCCTTGTTGCGCGCCCGCCGTTCCCGGGGCAAAAGCTCCGCCAGCTTGCCCTCCACCACCGCCTGATGGGAAAAAGCGCCATAGAGCTTTTCCCATTGCTCAATATAGTCGTGGAAGCTGAGGGAGAATTGGGGAATAAGACCGCGAGCACTATTTTCGTAGATGGGTTCCAGTCCGGTGTCATAGAGTCGGAATTCGCCAAAGTTGGTGAGCACTGCAAAGTCCACCGGCAGGTTGTACCCGTAGCGTTTGACCTGAAAGATGGAGTCAGGGTCATCCACTTTCCTGCGCGGGTCTTTGGATTCAATGATCAGTTTGGGTTTATCGGCAACCAACAGACAGTAATCGGCGAATTTGGTGGTAGCCCGCATGGCGACCCGCTTTTCCACGACCACCTCGCGGGGGTCACGGACATTCCATCCCAGTTCCTCCCAGAAGGGGTCTATGAAACTCATGCGCAGGCTGGCTTCGTCAAAATCGGGCGGGAAGCAGGTGGCAGTGTAATTCTCAAAACCATCCACCAGCTTTTTAATGCGGTCGGGGGCGGGCATGATGATTTATTATACATTATAAACAATTGAGTCAATTCATGTTTGTGAGCGTTGGATTGCCTCTTCCCACCCCAACCGCGCAGCAATTTGTGTTAGAATTCTCTCTTAATAGAGGTTGATTGTATGGAAGAAAAGTTCGCTACCATCCCTGAAGCCATAGAGGACCTGAAAGCCGGTCATTTCCTCATCGTGGTGGATGACCCCGACCGCGAGAACGAGGGCGACCTCATCATCGCCGCGGTGCATGCCAAGCCCTCCGCCATCAACTTTATGGCTAAATACGGGCGGGGGCTTATCTGCGTCCCCCTCACCCGGGAACGGGCTATGGCGCTGGAGCTGGGTCCCATGAGCGCCGAAAACACCAGCCTGATGGGCACCCCCTTTACCATCCCGGTGGATGCCATAGAGGGCACCACCACCGGCATCTCCGCCCACGACCGCGCCCAGACCGTCAAAGTCCTCATAGACTCCAAGTCCAAGCCCGGCGACCTGGCACGCCCCGGGCACCTCTTCCCGCTCATCGCCAGCGAGGGAGGCGTGCTGGTGCGCGCCGGTCACACCGAAGCTGTGGTTGACCTAGTCCGCTTGGCGGGGCTGCCCCCTGCCGGCGTCCTCTGCGAGATTCTGGACGAGGACGGCAGCATGGCGCGCCTGCCCTCCCTGCGCCGGCTGGCTCACGATCACAACATCAAGATCATCACCATCAGTGACCTGATTGAATACCGCCGCAAGAATGAGCGCCTGATCCAGAAGGTCGTCACCACCCGCCTGCCCAACAAATATGGCGAATGGGCTATGCACCTTTACGAGAGCTTGGTGGATCACGATTCCCATATCGCGCTGGTGATGGGTGACATAGGCGACGGGAAGGATGTGCTGGTGCGTGTGCACAGCTCCTGCCTCACCGGTGATGTGCTGGGCAGTTACCGCTGCGATTGCGGTCTGCAACTGGATGCCGCCATGAAGGCGATCTCCAAGGAGGGGCGCGGAGTTATTCTATACATGCGCCAGGAAGGTCGTGGCATAGGCATCAAAAACAAGCTGCTGGCATACAAACTGCAGGATGAGGGGCTGGATACCGTGGAAGCCAACCAAAAACTCGGCTTTTTGCCCGACCTGCGCCACTACGGGATTGGGGCGCAAATCCTGGTTGACCTCGGTCTCAAATCCATCCGTCTCATGTCCAACAATCCCCGCAAGATCGTGGGAATTCAAGGTTACGGTCTGGAGGTTATAGAAAGAGTCCCCATAGTGATTAAACCCAACAAGGAGAATGCGAGATATCTCGCCACCAAGGAAGCCAAGCTGGGTCACATTCTGGAAATAGCCACCGAAGATGATGGTGAACAACGACCCGATATTTGTGATACTATCGGCGGGATATAGCACTCCACAGATGGAGGTTTACGATGAGATTAGAATATTTGGGTCACTCTTCTTTTCTGATAACCCGCGATGACGGCACCAGGATTCTGACCGATCCCTACAAATCGGGCTCGTTTCAGGGTGCGGTGGGCTACGGTCCCATCAAGTGCGCCGCCGACATCGTAACCGTCTCCCACGACCATGATGACCACAACTATGTCGCGGATGTGGAAGGCAATCCGCTGGTAATCAAGGAAGATGGGAGCTTTGAGCCTAAAGGTATTCCCATCGTGGGCATCGTCACCGACCACGACGATAAGGGCGGCAAGGAGCGCGGCAAGAACATCGTGTTCAAGTTCTGCGTGGATGGGATCAACTTCGTGCACCTGGGCGATTTGGGCAGAGCGCTTAGCGCCGATGAGATCGCCAAGATCGGCGATGTGGATGTGCTACTGATTCCGGTGGGCGGCTACTTTACCATTGATGCAGCGACCGCCAACATCGTGACCAACCAGCTCAAGCCCAAGGTCGTCATCCCCATGCACTACAAGACCGATAAGGTGGGGTTCCCCATCGCCACCGTGGAGGATTTCCTGGTTATCAGGGATCGCGTGAAAAGGATGCCGCTTTCCACGGTGGAGATTGATAAGGCGACGCTGCCTACGAATATGACTGAAACCTGGGTTTTCCCTTATAGTCGCTAATAAATACCCGTAACTGGGGAGAGATATTGAATAGCAAAACCAAGAATTTCTGGCAATCATTCGGTACCCATCTGGGGCTGGGATTAATCACAGTAATACTCTTTTATGTGCTTGCCGCCTTTGTGGTAGGACCGATGGCATGTAACCGCGCCGGCGACATGATCGTGCCCGATGTGGTGGGCATGACTCAGGAGGAAGCATCGGCAATCATGGCGGACAAGGGGTTTGAAATGACCGTGGAACCCGCCAAGGTTGATTCCAACTATCCCGAGGGGTTCATTGCCGAGCAGGATCCAGTGGCGGGCATGCGGGTCAAGCCCGGGCGTGTGATCAAGCTCTCGCTTAGCGCCGGCATCAGCGAGCTGCACATGCCCAATCTGGTCGCATATAAAAATGATGCGACTCCAACACCTGATTCCTATACCACATTGGATAGAGCCCGCACCACACTTAACCGCATGGGGCTGGTGCTGGAGACCGCGGAGAGCCGCTTTGACAATAATGTGCCCAAGGACTGCGTAATTGACCAATCGCCGGCGCCACGCATTGCGGTTAAACGCGGAACCAAGGTGGTGCTGCTGATTAGCAAGGGTCCCGAGGAAGCCACCGTCATCGTACCCAGCTTTATCGGTTCCACACCGACCGATGCCGGCAAGCAGCTCAAGGATCTGGGATTGACCGTTGGCACGGTATCCGAAGTCCCCCGCGCTGATGTTCCCTCCGGCAGGATAGTCAACCAGTATCCACCGGTGGGCACCATGCTCAAGCGTGGCGAGAAAATCAACTTTGAGATCTCCCGCAATGTGTCGGCTCCTCCAACCAAGCCCAAGTAGAGGTGAAAAATGCGCCCTTCTCCCGATGACTATATATTGAGCCCGTCCATCCTCTCCTGCGATTTCACCTCGCTGCGGGATACGGCGATAGAGCTGGAGGAGGGCGGTATCACCTGGCTGCATCTGGATGTGATGGATGGACACTTTGTGCCCAACCTGACCTTCGGCAACAAGATGGTGGGCGACCTGCGCAAACACACCGGGCTTAAGCTGGACTGCCACCTGATGATTACCGAGCCCTGGCAGCAGTTGGAAAAATACCGCCAGGAGGGAGCCGACCTTATCACGCTGCACGCGGAAGTTTGTCCGCATCTCCACCGCTACATCACCGAGATCAAGCGGCTGGGTGCAATGGCGGGTGTGGCGCTCAATCCGGCAACACCGCTTTCCAGCATTGCTCATGTTTTAGGCGATGTGGATCTGGTATTGATTATGACGGTGGACCCGGGATGGGGTGGGCAGACGTTCATCCCGGCAATGCTGGAGAAGATTCACAAGCTGCGTAACACGATAAATGAGTTGGGGCTGAAGGTTCGCATCCAGGTGGATGGTGGGGTGAACCTCAACAACCTGCCTGCTGCTGTCCGTTCAGGCGCCGACTGGCTGGTGGTGGGATCGGCGCTCTTCGGTGGCGATAACCTGCAAAAGACGATAAAAGCATACAAGGATTTGCTGCTCACCAGCGCCAAGAGTGCGGTAACCACCAAACGCAAGGATTCTTCAATCATCACCGAACATCTAACCCCCAAATAGAAGATATCTCACTACATAAGTTTAAAACAGCAAATTTATACTGGAACCATTGACAGTGCCTAACGGTTTTAAATCACCTCAATAGTAAAAATCCCTTCATAAAACACTTGAATTGGCAGAACATTCGGGATATAATGCAGATTTGTATTTGAGCGCCTTCATCTACAATGCTTTCTAACTGTTGTCAAGTGTTTATTTATAGACCCTTGAAACCAAGTTACATAACTTGCGAGGAAAGATGAATCGAGGAAGTTACTTTAACGATATTTCCGGCAAGCAGAATTTTACCGCGATCACTATTCGATTGGCTAGCCCTGCGGTGATTCGTTCCTGGAGTCATGGCGAAGTAAAAAAAGCCGAGACTATCAATTACCGCACATTCAAACCGGAGAAGGACGGGCTCTTTTGCGAGCGCATTTTTGGTCCCACCCGTGACTGGGAATGCTATTGCGGCAAATATAAGCGCATCAAAAACCGCGGCATAATCTGCGACCGCTGCGGCGTGGAAGTGACGGAAAGCCGCGTGCGCCGCGAGCGCATGGGACACATAGAACTGATTAAGCCGGTCGCCCACATCTGGTTCGTCAAAGGCACCCCCAATCGGGTGGCATATCTGCTGGGCATCTCCTCTCGCGAGCTGGAAAAGGTGCTCTACTACGCCAATTACATCGTCATAGACCCGGGCGAACCGAGTATTACTAATCTACAGAAGATGCAGCTGTTAACCGAGGAAAACTACCGCAAGGTTTATGAGAAATACGGCGGTGCTTTCCGTGCCAAAATGGGCGCCGAAGCCATCCGTGACCTATTGACCGAGATTGACATGGATGTGCTAGTGGAAACCCTCCGTTCGCAACTGGCGGATGTGAAGAGCAAGCAAAAGCGTCGTCTTATCCTGCGCCGTTTATCGGTGGTGGAAACCATGCGCAAGAGCGCCAATCAGCCGCAGTGGATGATCCTGGAGTGCATTCCGGTGCTGCCGCCCGACTTGCGCCCCCTGGTGCCACTGGATGGCGGGCGCTTTGCCACCTCCGACCTCAATGACTTGTATCGCACGGTGATAAACCGCAACAACCGCCTGCGCAAGCTGATAGAGCTACGGGCACCGGGTGTTATCCTGCGCAACGAAAAGCGCATGTTACAGGAAGCGGTGGACGCCCTGTTGGATAACGGCAGGCGCGGCTATGTGGTGCGCGGGATGGGCAACCGCCCGCTCAAGTCCCTCTCCGACAGCCTGAAGGGCAAGCTGGGGCGTTTTCGCCAGAACCTGCTGGGCAAGCGTGTGGACTATTCCGGTCGTGCGGTCATCGTGGTTGGACCCGAGCTTAAACTTCACCAGTGCGGTCTGCCCAAGAAGATGGCACTGGAACTATTCAAGCCGTTCGTGCTCGCCAAGCTGGAAGAGCGCGGCGTCGTGCATACTATAAAAAGCGCCAAGCGCCTGGTGGAACAGGTCAAGCCCGAGGTTTGGGATATTTTGGAGGAGATCATCAAGGATCACCCAGTGCTCCTCAACCGTGCACCCACCCTGCACCGCCTGGGCATTCAGGCATTCCAGCCCGTGCTGGTGGAAGGTTCCAGCATCAAAATCCACCCGCTGGTGTGCGTGGCTTTCAACGCCGACTTTGACGGTGACCAGATGGCTGTGCATGTCCCCATCAGTCTGGAATCGCAGCTTGAGGCACGCCTGCTCATGCTTTCCACCCGCAACATCCTCAGCCCTGCACACGGCAAACCGCTGGTCATCCCTACACAGGATATCGTCATCGGGCTCTATGCCCTGACAAAATCCCGTAAGGGCGTGCCCGGCGAGGGCAAAATATTCTCCGATGCCGAGGAAGCCGAACTGGCACACAGCCTGGGCTATGTTGATTTGCATGCGCTTGTCAAAGTGCGCCACGAAGGCAAGCTCATGGAAACAACAGTGGGGCGCATTATCTTTAATAGCGCTATGCCCCCTGATGAGCCGTTCGTCAACCACACCCTGGATCGTAAGTCCATCATCACCCTGATTGATGATTGTTACAAGGTGCACGGCATGGAAACAACCGTGGAGATGCTGGATAAAATCAAGGATCTGGGCTTCCATTATGCCACACAAACCGGTTTGACCATCGGCATAGAGGATCTGGTCACTCCACCGTCAAAAGCTAGCTTGATTGATGAGACCAAAAAGCGTGTAGCCGAGATAGAAAATCTTTACAAGACAGGCAGCATCAGCGATAACGAGCGCTACAACATGGTTATTGACACCTGGACGCAAACCACAGAACTCGTGGAGAAGGGCATGCTGGAAAAGATGTCCACCGATGACCAGGGCTTTAACCCCGTCTATATGATGTCGGATTCCGGTGCCCGTGGTTCCAAGACGCAAATCAGGCAGCTTGCCGGTATGCGCGGACTGATGGATAAGCCCAAGAAGCAGTTCACCGGCGGCGTGGGCGAAATCATTGAAACGCCCATCATCGCCAACTTCCGTGAAGGGCTTACCGTGCTGGAATACTTCATCAGCACGCACGGTGCGCGCAAGGGATTGGCGGATACAGCACTCAAGACCGCCGACGCCGGCTATCTGACCCGCCGCCTGGTGGATGTAGCGCACGACCTCATCGTCACCGAGGAGGATTGCGGGACAGTCATGGGCATCAATGTCACTGCGCTCAAGGATGAAAACGACGACACCATTGAACCTTTGCGTGACCGCATCCTGGGCAGGTTTGTCCTGGACGATGTCTTTGATCCTTTATCCAAGAAGATAATCCAACCCAACAATACGCTGGTGGATGAAGATTCCGCCCAAAAAATAGAAGATGCCGGTTTGACCAGCATTCGCATCCGCTCCGTCCTAACCTGCGAATCGCGGCGCGGCGTTTGTGCACAATGCTACGGGCGTAATCTGGCAACCGGGCGCAAGGTGGATATAGGCGATGCCATCGGTGTTATCGCTGCGCAATCCATCGGCGAACCGGGCACCCAACTTACACTGCAAACCTTCCATGTCGGCGGAACCGCCAGCCGCATCGTAGAGCAATCGCATACCATCTCCCGCGGACCCGGCAAGGTTGCCTATTCGCACTTGCGCACCATCACTAAAGGTGGAAAGCAGATCGTAATCAGCCGTAACGGCGAGATGTATATCACCGATGAGGAGGGACGCCCCCTCTTCACCTATCCCGTCCCCTACGGCACCTTCCTCGCGGTAAAGGAAGGGCAGATGGTGGAGAAGGGCGACCTGCTGTTTGAATGGGATCCTTACGCCGAGCCAATCATCACCGATATCCCCGGCGTCATCCACTATCAGGATTTGATAGAGAATTCCACCATCCGTGAGGAACTGGACACCTCGGGCAAGATTCAATTGGTAGTGACTGAGTCGCGCGATCGCACGCTGCAGCCTACCATCACCGTGGAAAAGAAGGATGGCACAACCGTCAATTACGCTATTCCTAATGGCGCCATGCTTCTCATCAAGGATGGTCGCAAGGTCACAGCTGGCGATATTTTGGTCAAAATCCCGCGCGATATCAGCAAGACGAGAGACATCACCGGTGGTTTGCCTCGTGTTGCCGAGTTGTTTGAAGCGCGCCGCCCCAAGGATCCGGCTATCATTTCGGAAATTGCCGGCGTCGTGCGCTTTATGGGCAGCAAGAAGGGCAAGCGACGCATCATGATAGTGGGCGATAACGACGAACGAGAGTATTTGATCCCTCATGGCAAGCTCCTTAAGGTGCACGATGGCGATTCTGTGCGCGACGGACAGCAACTCTGCGATGGCTCCATTGACCCACACGACATCCTGCGCATCAAGGGCGACAAGGAAGCACAGGAATTCCTGGTCAACGAGATTCAGGCAGTCTATCGCTTGCAGGGTGTTAACATCAATGATAAGCACATGGAAGTCATCGTGCGCAAGATGTTCCGCAAAGTGCGCATAGAGGACGAAGGCGACACCGAATTCCTGCCCGGCGAAGAGGTGGAAAAGATCCGCTGGCGCACCGAGAACCAAAAGGTCATGCGCAAGGGCGGGCATCCTGCCACAGCACACCCCATCCTGCAGGGCATCACCAAGGCAAGCATCTCTACTGACAGCTTCATCAGCGCTGCCAGCTTCCAGGAGACCACCCGTGTGCTCACCGAAGCCGCACTCGCAGGCAAGCGGGACGACCTCTTGGGACTTAAGGAAAATGTCATTATGGGACATTTGATTCCGGCGGGCACCGGCATAGTGACCACTGACAATATCTATGTAACTTCGCCCGATATTGCTACCGGGGAAGAGGAATACGAAGAGGAACCCGAGGATCTTCTGCCCATCAAGGAGGCGGTGGAGGAACCTTTGCCGGAACCTGCCCCCGAGCAGGAGATACATGCCGAAAGCAGCGGCGAACCATAGTAAATTAACTTAACATGGGATAAATAGTTCAAGGAGGAAGCAAAAAAAGCAATGCCTACGATTAACCAGTTGGTGCGTCACCCACGAAAGATCGTGCACAAGAAGACCAAGGCACCGGCGCTCAAGTCGTGCCCGCAAAAGCGCGGGGTTTGCACCCGGGTGTGGACGATCACGCCCAAAAAGCCCAACTCGGCTCTGCGCAAGGTGGCACGCGTCCGCCTGACCAGCGGTGCCGAGGTCACCAGCTACATCCCCGGTGAGGGGCACAACCTGCAGGAGCACTCCATCGTGCTTATCCGCGGCGGTCGTGTGAAGGACCTGCCGGGCATCCGCTATCATATTATTCGTGGAACACTTGATTGCCAGGGCGTGGAAGCACGCCGTCAGGGACGCTCCAAATATGGCGCCAAAAAGCCCAAGGGAGAAACCGCCAAAGCCGGAAAGGGAGGTAAGTAGCAATGCCACGTAGTGGATTAACCCCCAAGCATACTCTGCTTCCCGATCCCATTTATGGAAGCACGCTGGTAACGCGCTTTATCAATGGACTTTTGTGGAAGGGCAAGCGGGAGACCGCCGAACGCATCTTCTATCGCTGCATGGGCATATTGGAATCCAAGACCGGCGAAGATGCCCTAACCGTGTTTAAGCGCGCCATCAACAATATCAAGCCGACGTTGGAAGTAAAGAGCCGTCGTGTGGGTGGCGCCACTTATCAAGTGCCGGTGGAAGTTCGCCCCGAGCGCAAGGTTGCCCTTGCCATCCGCTGGGTCATCAGCTTTGCCCGCGCCCGCAAGGAGCACACCATGGAGGAGCGCCTGGCGATGGAGCTTCTGGATGCGGCAAAGGGCATCGGCAACGCGGTGAAAAAGCGCGACGATACGCATAAAATGGCTGAAGCCAACAAGGCTTTCGCCCATTACCGCTGGTAAAACCTCGCGAGAGGAAGCTCGCACCATGAGATTGTTTGTAGTATGCATGTTGGGTTTTGTTTGCCTGGGCGTGGTTTCCGCCGCCAATGAGGCAACGACTGCTGTTGCCCCACCACCGGCAAAGGAAGCCGCGGTGCCAGTAGATATCAACCTGATCGCCAGCTATCTGGATCAGGGAGACACTTTAGGGCTGCACTACACCCGTGCCCGCCCCACCGAGATAGATTTCGCCATTCAGGGCGAAAAGGGCTACTTCCCGGCATGCATAACCATCAATCTTGACGCCAAAACCATCTACATGGCTACTTTTGTTGGAAAACTTAACCCCGGCAATGAGCACAATGCGGATATTCTGGCTCAATTGATGGAAGAGAACTATGTATCCAACTGGACAAAAATAGAGTGGGATAAAAACAAAGGAGATGTTCGCATCTCCTATACTTTTATGTGTGACGATGGTTTTCCCTACGATGAGTTTGCTTTTATCCGGGAGCAACTCAAGGTTTCCTCCAATTCGGTGCAGGCTATTTTGAATAAAGGGCAGCCGGGGATAGACGAACCCAAACCGACGGATAAACAGGAGGCGCCACCTGTGGTTACACAGGCGGAACTTGCAGCCATCCTTGACCAGCGTGGCATCACCTACACCATCAAGAACGAATCCACGCTGGAGTTTGATGCCAAGGGTGATAATGCTACCTTCCTGGTGCAAATCCGCCTGGATCCGAAACTGGACTTCCTCTATCTGGCTATACCCTATATAATCACTGTGCCACCCGACAGCCCGCAGGCAGGAATAATCATGCCGGCGCTCATGGATCTTAACTTTCGTAGTGGACTTACCAAGTTTGAATGGTTCCGCAAAGCCGGTGAGGTGCGCTCTAGCTTTGTGTTCCATGTAAAGCACATATTCAGCTCCACTGCGTTTATGACTGCGCTTTTGGAGTTAATCAAGACCACAGATCTGGCTTACCCGACTCTTTCCCGGCTGGAAAGCGCCCAAAGCTAATTTTTTCTATTCGCATAGCCCTCAAAATCAGGGCTGTGCGGTATTTTTTACGCTATACTGCAAGGAATGCTGGTGTGTGGGATGGGTGATGAAGACAAAATCGGGAGGATACGCAATGTGGGAATCATGGCGCACATTGATGCGGGCAAAACCACAATCACCGAGCGCATCCTCTATTACACCGGCAAAACGCACAAGATCGGCAATGTTGATGAAGGCGCCACTGAGATGGACTGGATGGAGCAGGAAAAGGAACGCGGCATCACCATCACTGCAGCCGCCACCACCTTCAGCTGGCTTGACCATACCATCAATCTGATTGACACCCCCGGGCATGTTGATTTTACTGTGGAGGTGGAGCGCAGCCTGCGCGTTTTGGATGGCGCCATCGCGGTGTTTTGCTGCGTGGGCGGCGTGGAACCGCAATCCGAGACGGTGTGGCGCCAGGCAGACCGCTACAAGATCCCCCGCATCGCCTTCGTCAACAAGATGGACCGCGTGGGCGCCGACTACTGGAATGTAATTCACGAGATGCGGGAACGGCTGGGTGCCAATGCCGTCCCCGTGGTCATCCCCATCGGCTCCGAGGAGAAGTTCATCGGCGTGGTTGATCTCATCACCCGCCAGGCTCACTACTGGGATCAGGATAGTGAAGGCGCCATCTTCCGCACTGAGGACATCCCCTTTGAAATGATCCAGGACTATGAAGAGCATACCATCAAGCTGTTTGAGGAACTGGCGCAGGTGGATGAGATAGCCATGGAGCGCTATCTGGAGGGGAACCGCCGCCTCTCGCCCGAGGAAACCTATGCCGCTCTGCGCCGCGCCACTCTGGCAAACGACATCGTCCCGGTGCTTTGCGGTTCCGGTCTGCGCAACATCGCCGTCCAGCCCCTGATTGATGCCATCGTGCGCTATCTACCATCCCCGCTGGATGTTCCCCCCATCGCCGGGGTAGAAGACAGCGGCGGACGGAAACAAACGCGCAAAGCATCTGATGACCAGCCATTCAGCGCTCTGGCGTTCAAGATCATGACCGACCCCTATGCCGGCAAGCTGACATATTTCCGAATTTACTCCGGCACTGTCCAAGCCGGCGAAACACTGCTGAACACGACCCGCAACAAACGGGAACGCGTAGCCAAGTTGCTCTTGATGCATGCCAACCATCGTGAGGAACGCACCGAGATGGGCGCCGGCAGCATCGCCGCCGCGGTGGGGCTGCGTGAGACCCGTACCGGCGACACACTCTGCGACCAGAAGCACCCCATTATCCTAGAGGCGATCAACTTCCCCGAGCCGGTCATCAGCGTGGCGATAGAGCCCCGCAGCAAAGCGGAGGAGGAGAAGCTTAGCATCGCACTTGCCAAGCTCGCCGAGGAGGATCCAACCTTCAAGGTGCATACTGACCCCAACACCGGGCAGTTGCTCATCAGTGGGATGGGAGAACTCCACCTGAGCATCATCATCGACCGACTGCCGCGGGAGTTCCGTGTGGGCGCCAACATCGGCAAGCAGCAGGTGGCATATAAGGAGACCATCATGCTCTCCGTCACCAGCGAGGGCAGGTTCGTGCAGCAGACAGGCGGCAGAGGGCAATACGGTCATGTGATTCTGCGGGTTGAACACTCGGAGGAACACGGTATCTTTTTTGAGAATGAAGCCTCGCCCAATGATGTGCCCAGGGAATATGTCAACGCCGTGCGCAAAGGGATTATGGAAGGCACAGGCGCTGGCACTCTGGCGGGCTTCCCGGTGGTGGATCTGAAGGTTACACTGGTTGGCGGTTCCTTCCATCCGGTGGATAGTTCGGAACTGGCATTCATGGTTGCTGCCAGCCAGGCGCTGCGCAGCGCTCTGGAGAAGGGCAACCCCATCCTGCTGGAACCGATCATGGATGTGGAGGTGGTCACGCCGGAGGAGTATGTGGGCGATGTGATGAGCGACCTTTCCGGCAGGCGCGGGCGTATTGGTGGGATGGAGCGCCGCGGCGATGCCGTCATCGTGAAGGCGCTGGTGCCGCTGGAGGGGATGTTCGGATACATAACACGGCTGCGCTCGCTCACCCAGGGCAGGGCGAACCATACCATGCAATTTGTCAGCTATGAGCCGGTGCCAGCCAATGTCGCCGAGGGCATAGTGGGCAAGGTGCGGGGTGCCAGCTTTAAGCCGAGGATGACATAGTTCCAGATTGTAGTGGCAGGCTTCCATGCCTGCCATCAAGTGTTCCAACTAAACGGTAACCGCAGAGGGTTATTGCTACAATTCTCAACTTATTGCCTTTGATAACACCCCAGCCAGTTCCTCCACTTCCCCATTCGCCACCGTGCGCATATCCAACCATAAGTCCTTCCCGCTCAACCTCCCCCACACCGACGGGTCACCCATGCGCAACCGGTGTGCCAACTCCCTCAGGTTAATCCGCTGCGGTCGGACAGCCACTGCCCAGCCGGGCAATTCCACCTGCGGGAGCGTTCCTCCCCCAGGCTTGCTCGTCGTCTCCGCTACCCGGCACTGTGCGGTTATGTCAAGTGGTAATAGCATCATCAACCTTTCCACCCGGGCTTTAATCTTGTCTGACGGTTCAACCAGCATTGCCAGTGTGGGAATCTCTACCAAAGCCTTCTCTTCGCCAGCACGATATATTTCCAGCATGGCGCACAAACCTGCCAGCATATTCTTTCCCAACCGCAACGATCGATAAAGCGGATGATGTAAGAGTTTGTCTATCAGATCCTTCCGCCCCACCACTATGCCTGCCTGAGGTCCACCAAAGAGCTTGTCGCCGGAGAAGCAAACGAGGTCTGCACCCATTTCTACCGCACCGCCCACAGTCATGCCCACATCTATGCCCCAGCGGGAGAGGTCAAGCATGGCGCCGGTCCCCAGATCATAGAGTAGCGGCACTCCTGCATTCTTCGCCAGGCAGACCAGTTCGGCAAGAGATGGTTCTTCGTGTTCTCCCTGGAACCAGAAGTTGCTGTGATGGGCAACAAAAATCGCCACCGCGCCCTGCTTCAATCCTTCGATATAGTCTTCCAGGCGCACGATATTGGCGGCACCCACCGCCACGAACTGGCAGCCGGACTGGGCAAATACCTCGGGAAGCCGGAAACTGCCGCCTATTTCCACCAGGTGGCTGTGAGCGATGACCACCTTGCCGGGGGCGACGAGTGCAGAGAGCGCCAATAAAACCGCGGCGGCGTTATTGTTGACTGCGAGACCTGCATGTGCCCCTGTGACGGTGGAGATCAAGTTGGAGAATGGGGCTATGCGCTCGCCGCGCTCGCCAGATTCCTGATCCACCTCCAGGAGGACATAGCCGGATGCATCTTGCATGGCTTTTTGGACTGATGCGGGAAGGACTGCCCTGCCCAAGCCGGTATGCAGCACGACACCGGTGGCGTTTATCACCCTTGCCATACACAAGGGGACGGTTATTACATCCATGCAGCAATGATAGCACAAAGGAATGGCGGCGAGTAGGGGGACTCGCCGCCGTGTAACATTTGTTGGCACAGGTACGGGGGATATTCAACTCTATTATATTCTGATTCAACCTGTGCTGCTTGTCGGGCTCCGCCTTCCCGACATATACAGTTTACGGGGAGGGATAGGGGGTGTCAATAGGTAAAAACAAGCTTTTAAGAATATTAGGCATAAATACTTGACAGTAGATATATATATCGGGAAAATAATAAATCATACATATATACCAATATGATCAAAAAAGATGGACGATTTTTTCGTCCATCCTTCTTTTGACGCAAGATACGGGGGATTGCAAATCGCTAGGGTTTGCGGTTGCTCCTTGCGTCACTCTTGCGGGAAGCCCGCATTAATAACTTACCGCGCTGGAACCCTAGGGTCAAGCCAGAATATAACCGTTTATAAAAATATATAACCGCCATCATGACAAGCGCTATATATCGCGACCCGTGCAATATGCTATCATTTGTCAAATTAATATAGCACCCAACGAGCCTATACCTCCCACATATATAGTATTATCTTGCATGCCGTCAGAATTTCCTCCACTGCCTACAGGAGCAGTATCGCAGCTTGTTAACCTATTAGGCGATGATTTCCACCAAAATCCCGTTCACCTGCTGGCACACGGCTATGATGCCACCCAGCAGGTTCTTTATCCCCAGGCGGTTGCCCTGCCCCGCACCTCGGATCAGGTCAGGCAGATTCTGGCTCTGGCATTGGAATTCCAGTTTCCACTTATCCCGCGCGGTGCGGGCAGTGGCTTCTCCGGCGGTTCAGTGCCGGCACATGGTGGGCTGGTGCTGGTGCTGGACCGTTTGGACAAATTCAGCATTGATCCGACGGGTCAAACCGCTATTGCCGAACCGGGCGTAATCAACGCCAAACTGGATAAAGCAGCGCGCAAGTCCGGTCTCTTCTATCCGCCTGATCCTGCCAGCCGGGAATTCTGCACCCTGGGCGGCAATGTCGCCGAGAATGCCGGTGGTCCCCGCTGCCTGAAATACGGCGTCACCCGGGATTCGGTTCTTGGCGTTGATGCCTGGTCACCTGCCCTGGGATACTACACGGCATCACGATTTCAACCAGTCAGCCTGCTTGACTTGCTCATAGGCAGCGAGGGCACTTTGGCGGTATTTCTACAAATAGAGGTTGCTCTGCTGCCGGCGCCCACGCACCACCTGAGCCTCTCAGCTTCGTTTGCCACCGCCAGCGATGCCGGAAGCACGGTGCAGGCTTTGTTGATCACTGATTCTAAGCCGGCGCGGTTGGAGCTATTGGATCAACGCTGCATAAACGCAGTGGAGGACTATATCCATTTGGGACTACCCAGGGATGCTGGCGCCATGTTATTGGTTGAATTTGATGGCTTTTCCGATTTAACTCACGATGCTAAGCAGACCCGCAATACTCTTTTGGAATCCAAAGCGCGGGCAGTGAACACAGCGATAAATCCCGCCGAACAGGAGATGCTCTGGCAGGCGCGGGAAGCCATCAGCCCCGCACTTGCCCGCATCGCGCCTTGCAAACTGAACGAGGATGTCGCAGTCGCCCCCAGCAAATTGCCCGAACTGCTGGCATTGGTAGAAGAAATCAGCCACCGCCACGACCTACCCATACCGTGCTTCGGTCACGCCGGCGACGGAAACCTGCATATCAATATCATGTACGATGATAGTATTGCAGGTATCACTGAGCGGGTGGTAGCCGCATCGGAGGAGATTTTCAAGGCGGTGCTGGATTTGGGCGGAACCATTAGCGGTGAGCACGGCATCGGGCTTGCCAAGGCAGGCTTTTTGGCTGCTGCGCGCGGGGAGGACTATATGGATGCCATGCGTGCGGCCAAGGCTGCATTTGACCCTATCGGCATTCTAAATCCTGGCAAGATAGGAATGTGAGATAGGCGCTTTGTTTAAGCTATTCATCTATATCGGGATCGTCATACTTGGAATCGCCGGGGCGCTGCTATTCCACCCTGTCGATCTGCTTTGGTTAGGCATCGCATTCATAATAACCATGGTGCTCAGGTTTGCCGGGGAGAAATGGGCGCGACTTGCCGGCGCGGTCTTCCTGAGCGGACTGTGCTACCTTGCCGCATTTGCCTGGCTCTCCCCCCTGCGCTTGGGACTGCTTCCATTCACTATTTCCGATATCTGTCTTTGGTTGCTATTCATCCTTTTAGCCATAATTAATTTATTAAGCGTGAGTCTTGCTTTTCGCCAGGGGTTCTTCACCGGGTTCTCCCGCGAGTTTATTTGGGCTTGGTTCATAGCCCTAGGGTTCCTGCTAATCGCCATCGTGATGAACCTCATCTTGTCTGCATCACCCCAGCTGCTTCCGCTAATTCTAGCGATTATGGCGCTGCTTGGCTTTGTCGGGTTCCGCTATCTACCCAGTGCTGGCAAGGGTTGGTTCATTCCCATAGTGGCAGTTATAGTCCTAACGCTGGGCGGTGGGCGCATGCTTTACGGTGGATATCTTGGTAGCACGGTTTGGAAGGCAAGCGAGGAATTGAAGAGTGATCCTAACAGTGTAGAGCGGCTGGAGAAGTTGGAATGTCTGATTCCCTATGATCGTGAATATAAGCTGGATTTGGCAGAGTTCTGTGTGCAGATGGGTGATCTGGAGCAGGCGGCGGAAGCGTTGGAGCGGTCACAACTGCTGCGGGGCGATCAAGGACACTACGATGCCATTAACAGCGCGATGGCGTTATTGCGCGGGCATTGGGGGATGGCACGGCTCTATCAAGATATGGCGATAGATATGGATGCCAGGGGCAATCCGGAGTTATGGCAGGAGACAGCGACACGATTGGGGATTGATCCGGTGGATATCAAAGCCATGCTTAGCGCACATAATGAACGCTGGTGGGATGCGGCGGTGGCATTGGAAAGCCAAGCTGATCCATCGCATTCCCTGCTAATTGGGCGGCTCTATTGGGAGGGGAATCATCAGAAGGAAGCGCGGGAAAGGCTATCAGTAGTAGCGGCACAGGACAATTTGGATGGAATAACAGCGCAGCTGACGCTGGACCAGCTGGTTTCGGGCACGCGGAAAATCTCGTGGCAAGCTATGGAACGGAATGGCGGGATGGAAGTGCACGCCGGCTGGAACATCTCCTACGATGGTGTGACAACCGATATTGAAATAGCAGCAGGCGACCGCATATGGGTCATGGCGCTGGGGTGGGGCGCCCGTGGTATATGGCCTGTAATGGATGTATGGGTGGACGGAGAGTTATTCCAGCAGGTCTATGTGGAGGGGCATCTATACTGGGCATACCTGCTTGAACCCATCCCTACTGACAGGCACACGATAAAGTTGAGCTTTGCCAACGACATATCTGTAGAGGGCAGCTTTGATCGCAATCTCACCCTGGATGGTATTTACATCGTAAATATGCCAGAGTAGCTGAAACCGGCTATTCGTTGGCACCGCAGCACTTCTTATATTTCTTGCCGCTGCCGCAGGGGCAGGGGTCGTTCCGCCCCACCTTCTCCAATGTCTTTTTGACCACCGGCTTGCGCTTGCCCCCGTCAAAGAATTCCCTGTCTTTGGTAATCTCGGCTTCCTTCTTCTGCAACCGTTTCTTCGCCTCATCCGGTAAATCGCCCACCAGCACCGCCCTGCGGTGGAAGATCTGCTTTGCCACCTGCTCGTAAATACGGTCCAGCAAATCCTCAAACAGTGAGAATGCCTCCTGCTTGTATTCCACCAGCGGATCCAACTGGGCATAACTGCGCAGGTAGATGCCCTCGCGCAGGTCATCCATCTCGTAGAGGTGTTCCTTCCAGAGGTTATCAACCGCCATCAGCATGACCATCTTCTCCGTCATGCGCATTATCTCCGGCGTCTGCTCCACCTCCAGCAGTTCGTAACTGCCATGCATGTCTTCATGCACCAGGTCCTTAAGGTCCTCCACACTCTGGGTTTCGGCAAGCTGGGGGATGGTAAGCGCCGTGGGATAGACCTCCCGCAGGCTGTCCAACAGTGGCACAAAGTCCAGTTCGCTGGCTTCGGGATCGGTGGGATACTGCGCGCCGAGCTTTTCATCCAGATAGTCCTCTATCATGCCCAGACAGCCTTCACGCAGGTCATCCTTAAGCAGGATTTGCTGCCTGAGGTCGTAGATGACCTCGCGCTGCTTGTTCATGACATCGTCGTATTCCAAAACCCGCTTGCGCATGGCAAAATGGGCTTCCTCCACCCGCCTCTGCGCCCGCTCAATCGCCTTGGTGACCATGGGCGCCACGATGGGCTGCCCCTCCTTCATCCCCAGCGCCGACATGATGTTGCTGATGCGGTCGGAGCCGAAGAGGCGCATCAGGTCGTCCTCCAGGCTCAGGAAGAAGCGGGTGGAGCCGGGATCGCCCTGGCGCCCGGAACGACCGCGCAACTGGCGGTCAATGCGCCGTGCATCGTGCCGCTCGCTGCCCACGATGTGCAGCCCGCACGGCATCTCCTCCAGACACTGCTTGGTGGTATCGGGATGATCGCAGTGGGAACAATCACGATCTACACAAATAACGCAGCACTTCTTGCATTTGACCACGCCGACCCCCAGCTTGATGTCGGTGCCGCGCCCCGCCATGTTGGTGGCTATGGTCACCGCGCCGGCTTGCCCCGCATTGGCGACTATGTGCGCCTCCTGCTCGTGATACTTGGCGTTGAGCACGGAATGGCTGATCCCCGCCCGCTTGAGCATACGGCTAAGGAGTTCGGAGACATCCACATTGATGGTGCCGACGAGGATGGGGCGCCCCCGCCCATGCTGCTCTACTATCTCATCTATGATGGCGTTATACTTCTCCCGCTTGGTCTTGTATATCAAATCGTCGTAGTCCACCCGGCGCACCGGGGCGTTGGTGGGGATGACCAGCACCTCTAGCTTGTATATCTGCCAGAACTCGGCAGCCTCGGTCTCGGCGGTGCCCGTCATGCCGGCGAGCTTTTCATACATGCGGAAGTAGTTTTGTATCGTGATGGTGGCATAGGTCTGCGTCTCCCGCTCTATCTCTACATTTTCCTTGGCTTCCAGCGCCTGATGCAACCCATCGCTGTAGCGGCGGCTGGGCTGCAGGCGCCCGGTAAAGGTGTCCACGATGACGACCTTGTTCTCCTGCACCACATAGTCAACATCCTTCTCAAACAGCGAGTAGGCTTTAAGGAGCTGGGAGATGTTGTGGATCTGCTCGGATTTTTCGTTGAAGCGGGCATAGAGTTGGGCGATTTGCGTGCGCTCCTCCACCCCGGTGTTGTATTCTATCTCGCCGAGTTTATCTGCCAGGTTGAAGACACCCATCTTCTGCCCCAGTTCGGCGATGTCGGCGGCGGCAAGGGCGACCGTCTTGCGGCGGGCTTCGGCGAGCTTGTCCACCAAATCGGGAATGCCGTGCGCAGTGCCCAGCTCGGTGATGAGTTCGTCGCGACGGACGCGGGCGGCATCCTGCAGGGCTTTGGTCTCGGTGGAAAGGTCGGGCACGATGAACAGGTTGGGATCATTGGGGCTGAGGGCTTCAAACCCCTTCTCGGTGACCTCCACTGCGTTGGATTTCTCGTCAATGGAGAAGTAGAGCGGCTCCGATACATCATTCATGCGCTTTTCCCGCATGTATTCAAGCTCCACCTTTTGCACCAGCTTGACCATGGCGCCGTCTTCCATGAACTTCATCAGCTTCTTGTTTTTGGGGGTAGCCAGGCGCACCTGCAGCAGCTTAAGCCCTATTGTGCTCTCGTCACCGTTGCGGGCGATCAGGCTGTCCACCTCGTCCAGCAGCTTGGCTGCCAGCGCCCGTTGGTTGTGCACCAGACGTTCCACCAGCGGCTTCAGCCGGTCGTAGCGGTGCGTGCTGACCGCAGCCGGTCCGCTGATGATGAGCGGCGTGCGTGCCTCGTCAATCAGGACGCTGTCCACCTCATCCACGATGGCATAATAGTGACCTCGCTGCACACAATGTTCCTTGCGCATGGCAAGACCGTTATCCCGCAGGTAGTCAAAGCCGAATTCGCTGTTGGTGCCGTAGAGGATATCGCAGTCGTAAACAGGCTTGCGGGTGGTGGGGTCCATCTCGGATTGGATGCAGCCCACGGTCAAGCCCAGGAATTCGTAGATCTTGCCAATCCACTGGCTGTCACGCTTGGCGAGGTAGTCGTTGACGGTTACGATGTGCACGCCGCGCCCGGTGAGCGCATTGAGGTAGGCGGGCATGGCGGCGACCAGCGTTTTGCCTTCGCCGGTAGCCATCTCGGCGATTTTGCCCTCGTGCAGGGCGATGGCACCGATGAGTTGCACATCAAAGGGAACCATATCCCAGGTATAGGGGATGTCGCTCACGGTCCAGGTTTGACCGCACAGGCGGCGGCAGGCATCCTTCACGGTGGCATAGGCTTCGGGCAGCAGGTCGTCCAGGGTTTCACCGGCGGCAAAGCGCTCCCGGAACTGGACGGTGCGGGCGCGCAGGTCATCGTCGGAGAGGTCGTGCAGGGTATCATAAACGGAGTTTATTTCATGTACCAAGGGCTGGAGGCGTTTAAGCTCGCGGTCGTTCTTGGTGCCGAATATTTTTTGAATAATGTTGGGCATGGTTCCTTCTTTGCTCGGTAGTAAAGCTGATGATTATACGATGAAAACAGGGGAAACGAGTTCACAGTATTGATGCAAAAACCGTTCCGAATCGGTAGATCCAAGGGACAATCAGACACCTCACCCCTCTTATCCCCTCTCCTGCCAAGCGAGGGGACGGTTCATCTAGGTGGGGACAAGTCAGGTTGTAACAGATGCAGGCTTTGCCACGTGACTCAGCGCTGGCGGCACGACCTGAAGGTCGTGCCCTACATTGGTGGGGCGTTTGGAAATCGCACCGGAAGGGTCTAAAGACCCTTCCCTATCTATCTATGGTTAACGTCAAGCCTCAACTGTGTCCGATTTGACCAAACCCAGGATTTCATCAGCCAATGTTGTAGCAGCCCGATTGGGACAAGGTCCGAATGCCCGGTTATAAACGGTGCGCAGCTTAAAAGCCAAAGCCTCGCGAGAAACTGCATTGAACGGCTTTCTTTCCCTCAACATATGCCAGATGATCATCAACATCTTCCTTGCCAAAGCAACGATAGCCACTT
>Ga0315280_10002121_pt1 | contig 32629 bp, 22 predicted proteins | sample YL17G06_40_MG_FD_203697 | JGI IMG/M metagenome (GOLD analysis project Ga0315280, IMG submission 203697) | Sediment microbial communities from Yellowstone Lake, YNP, Wyoming, USA - YL17G06_40 | ecosystem: Environmental > Aquatic > Freshwater > Lake > Sediment | place: USA: Wyoming | collected...
GCATGCGGCTCGGCGGCCACACGTGGGAACAGAACCCGATGATGCTGAACGGGCAACTGGATGAGGTGCGCATCTCGTCGGTGGCACGAAAGTATCAGGCGGCGGCCCCGGCGCCACGAGAGAAGCCGGCGGGGGCTGCCAAGCCGGCGGTTCCGGCTCAAGAGTACCCGGCCGCTGCCGCCGAGCAGGCGCTGAAGCCTTGGACGGCCAACACGGAGGCGGCCGACGCGGCCAAAACGTCGGTGCAAGAGATCACCAAGGGGGCACAGCAGTATACGGTGGTGCAGGGCGGGACGATGGACGGGCGACGCTGCCGGTCGCCGATGGGGTGCGGAATGGCACGGGAAGGGGCGTTCTTCCAGACGTGGGAGTCGAACCGCTCGGTGCGCATGGAAAACGTGGGCGAGACGGACGTAATCAACCCCTGGCTTTCCAACGGCCGGAACAACTTCAGGAACGTGGATGAGATCGTGAACTCGGCGCTGGCGCCGGGGATGACCGATGGGGAGAGGGCCTTTGCGCTCTGGTTCCAGGAGATCCGGTATCGGCACCACGCAGGGGGCGACAACAACGAACTGGGCGACCCGGTGAAGGTGTTCAACATCTACGGTTACAACACGTGCGGGAACGACTCCATCAGCCTGGCCACGCTGTGGCGCAAGGCCGGCCTCAAGGCGGCGCCGGCTCGGGCTCTGGGGCATTGCATTTCCCAGGCATTCTACGATAACGCCTGGCATTTCTACGACGGCGACCTGCACAGCGTGTACCTGCTCCGGGACAACCAGACAGTGGCGGGCGAACAGGACATCGTGCGGGACCACGACCTGGTGAAGCGGACACACTCGCAGGGAATCCTCTTTCCGGACACCTGGTGGCAGCCGCAGGGAATGCCCGCGATGTACTTCTACGTGGGAGAGGTGACGGGAGAACGGTCGGGGAAAGCCGACACGACGATGAACATGGTCCTGCGCCCGGGAGAGGCCCTCGTCTGGCGGTGGGGGCAGGTGACCCCGGTGAAGTATCACGGGGCGCTGCAGACGATGCCCACATACGAAAAGGTGCCCTACGTCATCTGCAACGGCCTGTGGGAGTACCGCCCGGACTTCACGAAGGAGACGTGGCGCAAAGGGGCGAAGGTCGAGAACGTGGCATCTGGCCCGCAGGGTCTGACGGCCGAGGAAGGAAAGACGGGGACGATTGTGTGGGCGATGAGCAGCCCGTACGTCTTCGTGGGAGGACGGATCGAGGCCGAGGGCACGGGGGTGAAGTTCTTCATCTGCCAGGACGGCAAGACCTGGAGGCCCACGGGGAACAACCTGGACGGGTTCTTCCCGATCGTGGGACCGCCGTGGTACAAGTATCAACTCAAGTGCCAACTGGAGGCCGGTGCGCAGTTGAGGAAAGTGGCGATCATCAATGACGTGCAGATGGCGCCGCTGGCGCTGCCGGAGATGGTGGTGGGCGATAACGTGGTCACCTACAGCGACCAGACCCCCGGGGAGAGGAAGGTCAAGATCACGCACAACTGGGTGGAGCGGTCGGCTTCGAAGCCGCCGGCCGCGCCGCCCGGGGCGCTGAATCCGCCGGACGGCGGGGAGAGCAACGGCACGGACATCGTGTTCCAGTGGACGGCAGCGGAAGTTCCCGACGGCGGTGGGATCGGCGACTACCATTTCGAGCTGTCGAGGCGAGCGGACATGAGGCTGCCGCTCTCGATGGACTTCTACAAACTCATCTCTCGGACGGCGGACGCGAGCGCCGTGAAGAGCAAGGACGGCATTGTCACGAGCGCCACGGTCAAGGGCCAGTACACGCTGGCTCTGCCGGGCCTGCTCGCGCCCGACCAGAAGTATTATTGGCACGTGCGGGCGATGAACGACAAGGGTGTGTGGGGCCCGTGGAGCAAGACGTGGAGTTTCACCGCGCGGGGGTTGGCCTGTCCGGTGGAGGTGACGCTGGACTACGACCAGGCCAAGGAGGTGGGGACTCTCAAATGGAAAGCCAACCCGGCGGGGAAGAAGCCGGCGAAGTACCGCGTGTACGGCAGCGAGGAGAAGGGCTTCACGATCGGTGACAAGAATTTCCAGAGCACGATAGGGGTCAGCAAGGAGGACATGGCGGCCTGGAACCCCTGGTTTCCGGCCAACTTCATCGCCGAGACAACGGCCACGGAACTGGCGGTGCTGGGCCGCGAAATCACATTGCCCGCCGCCAACAAGACCTACTACCGCGTGGTGGCGGTGGATGAGCAGGGCAAGCGCAGCGGGCCGTCCGACTATGCGACGGCCCCACGGCCCATTATCTACAGCAAGCCAGTGGCGGCAGCCAAGGTCGGCGCCGAGTACCGCTATCAGGTGCGCGCCAACCGGTCTCTCGGCGACCTCAGCGCACGAATGAAGGGCAACGACCAGGTCAGCGGCTACTTTGACATCGAAAAGCCCAAGTTCGCGATCGAGCAGGGGCCGGCCTGGCTCAAGATCGAACCTGCCACGGGCATGCTCTCCGGCACTCCAGACGCGGCGGGAAAGGCGGAGGTCGCGATCACCGCCACCATTGACCGGGAAGTGCGAAAACTGGACGAGAAGGCGCTCGTGTGGGGTAATGAGAAGGTCCTCTCCACGACCACGGAGCGGGTCGGCGCCGCAACCCAGAAGTTCGTCATCGACGTTCAGTAGGGGCTGGCGGCAAGCAAAAGCGAAGGGCGCATGGAACGCGGGCTGACGATCTTCATGCACTGGGACATGGAGGGCGTGAGCGGCCTTGAGTCCCGGTAACAGGTCTGGTTCTGGGAGAAGGGCGTGAGGCCGGAGGTCGCCGAGGAGGGGCGCAGGCTTCTCGTCGCGGACAGCAACAGCGCAGCCGAGGCGGCGCTCGGGGCCGGGGCAGACCGCCTCGTCGTCTGCGACACCCATCGCGGCGGCGGGAACATCCGCCTGCCAGAGATGCTCGCCGACCCGCGCATCACGTACCTCGACAAGAGCCGCGGCTGCGACGGCCGGTCGTTCCGCTGGATGCCGGGACTGGACGCGACCGTGGGCGGACTCATGCTCATGGGCCATCACGCCAAGGCCGGCACGCCCCGCGCCTTCCTGCCTCACACCTGGACGCTGGAGTGGGCCGATTTCCGCATCAACGGGCAGAGCGTGGGCGAGATCGGCATCGAGGCCCGCTTCGCGGGCCATTGGGGCGTTCCGCTCGTCCTGGCCCAGGGCGACGCGGCGATGTGCGAGGAGGTCCGGGCGCAGTTCCCCGCCGCCCTGACGGCCTGCGTGAAACACGCCGTAGACCCGGACCACCGCACGAGGCCCGATGCCCGGGAGGCCCGCCTGCTGACCGCGGCGAGCGTGCCCGAGGCGGTCCGGAGGCTCCGCGCCGCCAAGCCGGCGCCGTACAGGCCGGCGCTGCCGATGCGAGTGGCGATCCGAATGGACTGCGAGGCCGCCGCCAAAGCCCACGCCAGTGCCTTTCTCACGGGTGCCTCCTTGCGCGAGGTGCTAACCGATGTACTCCCGCATCATCCGCAGGTACGTGCGGCAAGTCTCCTTCATGTCGCCGGGATACCGGTCCTGCTCGAGCGAGGCGAAACCGGTGAAGCCGACGGTCTTGAGCGTGTCGACGACGGCCTTGAAATCCATGACGCCCTCGCCCGCGAGGACGAATCGGCGCATGGGGCCGTCAATGTCGCGCATGTGCAGGTTCATGAGTTGCCTGCGGACCTTGTGGATCGCCACGGGCGGGTACTCGCGCTGGAGCATCGTCCAGCCGGCGTCCATGTTGTAGCCGAGGTCGGGGTCGCGGATCGCGTCCCACAGCCCCCGGAACGACGCGGCGTCCGGAATGAGGCAGTGCGTGTGCTGCTCGATGGAGAACTTCAGGCCGTGGGCCTTGGCCCTTTCGAGGCAGGCCCGGGTGGTGTCGACGTAGGCTGCCCAGACGCGGTCCCAGTCGAAGCCGGGGGCGATGTCGATGTGGAACTTCTCGCCCGGCTTCGGGCTGTCGACCTCGAAGTAGCGCGGCAGGTACGCCGTCGGGCCCGTCAGTTCCCGGGCCCACGGCGAGACGATGTTGAGCATCGGCGCGCCGAGTTTCTTGCGCAGCCGGTCGATCCGCTCGTCGGTCCAGAAGTCCTTGAGGTCGCGGCGGGCGGTCACGATCATCTCCAGGCCGTCGAAGCCGAGGCCACCGATGACGTCGATGGCTGGCTCCGGGTCGACCGCCGGACTGAGGTCGTGGAAGCACCAACTCAGGCACCCCACGCGGATCTTGCCCTGGGCGGGCGGCGGCGACTCGGCAGCCGATGCGGACGGGCCAGCCAGGGGCATCGAGGCGGCGGCCAGAGCGGCCGTGTGCAGGAACCTGCGGCGGGTCCACCGAGACGATGCGTCCATGGCTCACCCTGTTTCATCATGGCCGACCGAGGGTCGGCACGGCAAGATCAGGCGGCCTATGGGCCGACAGGCCTGACCGTAGCGTGGAGCCGCGGGCCAGTCAACGCTAAAGAAGGGGATGCAACGCCCAACGCACCGGCGACTATGGCATGTGGGCGCAAGATCGCGCCAAGCAGATCATGGATGCCGTCGAGAAGGCCGCGCCGGGCTATGCCGCCCGATTCGACGTAATCGTCTGCGGCGACGTGGGGCTGGGGCAGATGACGACCCCCGCGCAGGAGGCGATTGTGCGGTTCGTCGAGGCCGGCGGCGGATTCATCTACGCGGTGGAGGGAAAGAGCACCGTGCCGGTGTCTGCGCCGCGCGAGTGCGACCCGAGCCCGCTGGCCGCTATCCTTCCGTACGCCTTCCCGGCAGCCAACCCGGCCAGGGATGCGCGTCCGGACGCCAAGGCGATCAACCTCGACGACGCATTCCTGAAAGGCCTGGATTTCGGGGGCACACCCGCCAAGGTCAAACCGGACGGCAAGCCGGTCTATCCGGCGCCGCTGGCGCTGGTGCGGCCTCACGGCAAGGGCCGGGTCCTGGCGCTCTTCGGCGCCTTCGGCGCGTCGTATCGCTACGTCTCCTACGCGAAGTTCGAGAAGAATCCGGGCGGTTGGGACGAATGGGCTGATTGTGGCAGACTGTGGTCGCGGCTCCTGGCGCGCACCGCAGAGCAGAGCCCGGTTCGCGGCCGGACGCGGGCCGACGTGGATGCCGCCGTGAAGACCGTTCCCTGCGCGGTGCGCGCCGGAATCGACGCGACGCGCGAGATCGACGACGTGCGTGCCGCCGTCTTCAGCATCGTTTCATTGAGCCAACTCTACGAAGAAGACGGCGGCGCGGGCGAGGACCTGTTCCTGGATCTGAACCCGCGCGACTGGTTCGATCGCTCGTCCGACAAGTGCTGGGTTCGAAGAACGGCGAGGCCTTCCCCGACAAGACCGAACTCTTCCGCAAGTTCCACATCAAAGGCATCCTGCACGGAGACAATTCCTACGGCAGTTACGGGAACTGGGACGAAGCGAAGTGGAAAGGCGAGATCGCGCGGTTGGCCGCGAAGGCCAAGGAGTATCCTGCTTCCCTCGCGTTCCTGCAGCCGGGCAACGAGCCGCCCTGCGACGAGAAGTACTTCGCCTTCTACAACCGGTTGGCCACGTCGGTGCTGAAGGAAGCGCCGAGCCTGAAGGTCATCGGACCGGGCGTTGCCTTCAACCTGTCGGGTTGCGACGAGCAGAAGATGAAGGCGTTCATCGCGGCCTGCGGTGCCAACACCGACGTCCTGAACTGGCACATCTACGCCCGTTGCCCGGCGAGCGTTCGCGCGGAAGTGAAGTACTGGACGCGCTTCGCCGAAGGCAGGCTGCGCTCGAAGGGCCCCGTGCGGGTCATGTTCACCGAAGCGGACACGTGGAACACGCGCGAGAGCCAGTTCAACTACCTGATGGAGCGCGCCTTCACGTTTCTGCCCATGCCCGAGATTCTGGCCTGCTTCCAGTACTGCATGCGCCCGCGATACGAAGGAGGCACGTACTGGTTCGGCGTGCTGATGCCCGGCGCGAAGAAGGACGAGTTCATGGCGAATTACAACGCCTATTGGATCTTCCGCGGTCTGCGAGGGAAAATGGTGGAGACGAAAGTTGAGGCGACGCCGAAAGAGGCGCTGCCGCACGTGAAGGTGCTCGCCTCCGCCGCCGACGGCGGCCAAGCCTCCGGGGCGGCCAGCGTAACGGTCAGCCTTAAGCCCTGCGATGCCGCCGCTTTCACTTGGACGCGCGAATAGCCTCATAGCGCTACGGCGACCCCGCGCGGAACTCGCCCTTCAGGTACGCATTCCTCAAGTCGGCCCGCTTGGGGTCGCCCTCGGATAGCGCGCGCCATTTCTGGCGGGCCTGAGGGATCTCGGCCACCGTCTTCGCGTCGAAATTCGGGACGACGCCCTTGAAGTGGCTCGCGAGGTCCTCGGGCGCGGCAAGTTGGAGGTAGGCGCAGACCATGTTGGTCCTCAAGGGCGACGGGGTCGCCCCGAAGCGGTCCCACTGTCCTTCCGATGCTCGTCGTACTGGTCTTGCCGCGCGTACCAGGTCCAGCACTTGCCCTCGTGGACTTTGACGATGGGCGGTTTCGGCGCCGGCTCCGCCGGGCCGGCGAGGCCCGCCGACGCGCAGAGCAGGCTGAACATCGCCGCCGCGAGCAGACAGCCGCGCGGCCGGCCCATCCCCATCAGGCGCAGGGTAGACATGGGCTATCCTTTCTGAATACGGCCTACCAGCGGAAGTAGGTCTTGCTGTCCGCCTCCAGCCAGTCCGAGTCCACCTGGCAGAACAGCGCCACCGGGCGCGCACCCGGCCTATCTTGCCGACGGCCTGGTGGGCGTCCGGATCCCGCCGATCCCCTGCACCGCCGCGCCTCCCTCGTACAATGGCTCCGTCGAAGCGGGCGACGGCTCCGTCGAGACCCGCGTCGGCCAGGAGGCCGAGGAGGCCGGCATGGCGGGCCGCCTGGTCTGATCGCGTGTCACGAGTCGCATCGCGATTGGCGCGGCGGGTCGCCTGAGGCGCGCGCCACTAGGGGAATGCCTGTAGCGGTTGGTCGGGACAGACGCCGCGCACCGACATTGGCTTTCAGTTACTGATTCGGAAGCAGGCGATTGAGGCTCAGCCGCACAATCGGTTCGCGGGCGAGCAAGTCGCGCAGAATTGACAAGTCGGGTAGTCCCAGGACTTCCCCCAACGATTCGTCAATCGCCCTCCGTGTCGTGTCGCCGTCTATCTCCGCCAGCGTGAGCAAGGAATTGTCGGCCACCTGGTCATAAGCCGCAGCCAACTTGGAGAGGCCCGCCCGTGGCAGATTCCAAGGGTCCAGCACAGGCATTGAAAGCAGACTTGGCTTCTTGAAATCAACCCACGCCCCTTCCGTCTCCTCTCTTTGCCCCAAGAGTATCATTATCCCGATAGTGGAATTAAGCCACAGAACCAGGGCCTTTTCCGCATCCGAAATCTTTGCATCTTTCTGCGGGCGAAAAACGAAAGACCACCAGACGTTGGACAGCACTTTCTCCGTAATATGTACCGTGACAGCACGAACCGTGTTCAGGCGCATTCGCTCGGCCAACAAGACCTTGCCGGCCTTCTGCCATAAGTGGTTTGCATCGCGCCGGGGCCGGCCCTTGGCCGGTCTGGTACGGGCCATAAGCCACTGATTGGGACGCTGACGCAAGGTGTTCACCATTGCCGCTTGGTGGCACCAGAATGCAGGATAGTGTGTAGTGCCCTTGGCAAGGGTGAAGGCGTCATGCATATCGCGCCGGTCAAAACCGAGTTCGCCCAGTGTTTGCAGTGGGCACAGGGACACGTGGCCCGCAACGCCATGGCCGGGCAGGTAAATGTGGCCGCGGACGGCGTGAAAAAGCACCCTCAACAACTCGGTCTGGGCGAATGCACCGGGCATGTTCCATGAGGCGCCGCGCAGCGCAGACCAGGGCATACTCACCGCCTCGCCCAATTTCTTTTTGCCGATGCTCAACTCCATCACGCCATGTTCTTGTTCGAGATCAGGGGGAACTTCCTTGATGAGGCGCCGCGCCAAACTCAGGGATTCTATGGCAGTGCGCGGTTGTTGCCATAGGTTGACGCAAACAGTCCTTGCGGATTCCCGTAAGGCCCATCCGGCGCGTTTCTGCGCGACCAGGAGGACTTCGCTGAGAGAGGTGTTTTCCGAGAAGTTCCACCGCCCCGGTTCGTGGCTTACGATGAGGTACTCAAGATCATATCTTTCGGCAATCAGTTGACGGGTCCGCTCCCATGCAATCCCCGATACCAAAGCGCGCGGCAGGACAAGGCACAAACGCCCCCCCATTTTTAAGTATCTGTCTCCCAAGGCGACAAATACAGAACCCAACCCCGCCGTAATGCTAGCCTCTACCTTGTTCTTGGCAACAATCCCCTTAAGTCGCGCCTGCATCTTGGCGCGCTCTTTATCGGGAAGATTGCCGAAAAGCAGATTACCGCCGACGCTGCGCGTGAAGGGAGGGTTCATTACGCAAAGATCGAGTTCTGGAATAGTGGCCGGCTTGGAGTAGTGCCCCTTTTTCCCCACAACCTGTTCAGTCACATCTTCGGGCTCGCTGAACAAGGTCGCTTCGGCGGCCTTGCTTTCAATAAACTCAAGTGAGCCCAGCGATCGCTTGGACCCGCCCAAAGGCATTCGCCAAAGATGGGTAACGTTGATCGGCATGTCGGGAACGCGCAGGGACAACGTGGATGCCGTCAAGTGCACGGCGGAATTGAGCACGTCGTACCCATGCAGGGTGTTTTCAACTATAGTTCGATGGAATCCCGCCAGGTCTGGCCTTGCTGGCTTGGTCACACATGCAAGTATATAGGTATCCAGTAGCACGTCTGCCGCGGCCATCAATAGAGTGCCCGTACCACAGGCCAAGTCCGCAACGTGGAATTCGCCCAGGGCCATGAGGTCTGACCAGTCGGTGGATGGATATCGGTCGGGGCGTAATCCCAATTTCAAAAGCAGCGCGGCAGACGGAATCGCCGTATAGTAGGCACCCAGATACTTTGCTTCTTCAAGGAGGCGGTGGTAGATACGTCCGGCGAGATCGTGGCGAAGTGCCGCGCGCCAAACCACGATGTTCAGTGCTGTTTCGAGAAGACTGTCTAGCGCGTCATTCGTATCTTTGTCGGCGGCTAGGCACTGCAATACTTCCTGGGCGATATGGAAAATCGGGAAGTAGTTTATCTTCAGAATGAGTTTCCATTCCTCCAATATCGCTCCTTGCAGGTCGGCGCTTTTGCGGAACTTGTGCAAGGGGTTGGCCTGGCGCTCCTTCTTGGAAAGGACCTCCTGGAATATCAGGGCGTTGACCAGAACGAGCGCGCCAATGCGACCAATGGCCATCCTTTGAGTTGGTGTAGGCCCTTCATTCTTCTTACCTGCCCGCGCCGATGATAATGCGACACCTACCGCCCGTCCCATTCGTTCGGCCGTCGCCGGTTGGGCGCGCAGGGCAAAGACGAATCGCTCTATGGATGCCTCAACCTTTGATACGGCTTTGGTGATCGTTTCGTCCTTTACGAGGTTCTCGTAGGACCGGCGAAGGGAATCGGCGAGTTCCGCTACCGTGCCCGTCATGAACTGCGCCTGTTGCGGCGGCGAGGGCCAGAATTCCGCCTGCACTCGCTTGGCTGTTACTTCCGTGATGATGGCGAAATCGAGACTGGCCTTCGCCAGTTCCGCCTTAAGCCTGTTGAAGTCCTTGATCTCCTGGATTGCCTTAGGATAAACAACCGCGACGCCGACATGGGCAATGGCTTGGTCAACGCGTTCTTGGGCTTTGTCGCGAGCGCGATTCTGCTTGTCTTTGGTCTGTCCGATCTCCGCCTCGATGACGAGACGTAGGCCCTGGAAATCAACAATAACGTCAGGAAGTTTGACTGGTCCTACGGCCTGCTTAAGAACCTGCTCTGGCGCCACTACCTGCCCATGCTCCTGAAGGAGTTGGGCAAGGACAACGTTTAGGACCTCTTGACGGTACATAAGTTCCCCCAAACGGTCTTACATGTGCCAGTGGCGCGCTGCAAGGCAGACGCGAGTGGTTAGTAGTGTACCAATTGAGGTGGTGGATGCCAACTCTATGTTGAGCGCGGCTGGGCAGGATCTTCTTCGGGCAGAAGGCCCCCCTCCGCCGGTCAGAGTTGCCTTAGGCCCCGGCATCCGTTGGCGTAGGCCGCGGCAACCGATGAACCACAGCCGGGGCGCGCCCCGGCCTACGTGCCGCGCCCCTGCCCGTTCCCGTCGCGGGCGTCCATTCTACGCCGCCTACCCGATAAACTCGCCTTCATGCAGTCGTCAGAGTTGATCCTCATTCCACCCCCAGTGCCGAGTCCCCAGTCCCAATTCCCTGCAGTTTTGGCAGTGGGCGTCTCGTTCCCTGTTCCCGGTTCCCGCCGCTGTGCGCCTCGCCTGGGGGCGAACGTAAGTCGCATTTCTGAAATTCGACTTACGCGACCCGACTTTTGTAACAACCCCCGTTTTGACCCCCCTTTGCCCCCCCTTTGGGTGCGACTTGGTTCTCAATTTTGCCAAAAAAGCGCCCAATTCGCGCTTACCCATTTTAACATTTCTTCGGCCGACCTGCCCTGGCGCTAGTGGCAAGGGGATTTTGTGGATAACTTTGGCCCCAAAAAGGGGGTTTTCGGGGTGTGAAAGTCGTAAGTTGATCTAAGTTAGCGCGACTTACGCTCTGGCAGCCGGCTGCGAACAACCAATTGCGGAATGCCGAGCAGGTTCGAGTACAAGACCGGAACCGCAAAGGACGCCAAGAGCGCAAAGAACAGCAGGAGATCTCTTCGTGAAAGACCAAGACGGGCCTACTTGGGGTTCTTTGCGTGCTTTGCGGCTTTGCGAGACCCTGCCGTTGCCTGCACCCAGACCTCGGAGAACGAACCCGTCGGAAATCACGCCGCCGGGGGAAGAATCTGGCCTCCGGCTGGCATGGGCGTCCTGGCGTGACGGGCACCGCATGCCCTAGTTGCCTGGCTCCCGCTTCGGGTACTCGACGATCCTGAGGTTGCGGAACGAGAGGTCGGTGGTGGGGTCGTGGCCCTGGAGGCTGATGATGCCCGCCTTGAGGCGGCAGCCCTCACGCGGGCTCTCGTTCAGCGGGCGGGGGTCAGTCCAGTCGCTCACCTGGTAGCCGTTGACCCAGACGGCCATGTGGCGGCCGTGGGCGACGATGGTCTTGGTGAACCACTCGTGGTCGCTTGCGACCACCCTTCGAGCGGGCTGGAGGCCGTAGATGCCGCCGGTCCCGAAATCCACGGGTTTCGTGCGGTCCTCGCCCTCCCACTGGTTGCGAATCTGCGACTCGTACCCGGTCCAGAACTGCCCGGGGATGCCCCGGAAAAACACGCCGCCGTTCAGGTGCTTCCCATTCGAGATGATGTCCAGTCGGAAGCAGAAGTCGGCCCACTGGCCCTCCGTCTGGATCTCCCCGCTGCCGTCCTTCACGTTCATCTCGCCCGCCGGCGCTCTCTGATCGACCACGCAGGTTCGAGGAAGGTTGCCAACTCAACCATGCAGAACCTCCTTCGGAATCGTTCCCCACTTCGAACGAGTTTCAAACGTTAGCCAAGACCTCCGGCGCTCTCACGGCAGTTAACCGGATTGTAAGTGCTTGTGTGGCAGCACATTACGAGTGGCGAGTGCCGAGAGGTCGGAGATGCAGCGATCGGGGAGATCGGCATCGCCCCCTTGTCGCGCGGCTCAGCGTGATCGCCAGTTGTGATCGCCACGAGGTCGAACCCTTCGCCTACCTCCGCGACGTGCTCACCCGCATCGCCACCCACCCGATGAACCGCTTGGCGGAACTCTTGCCGGACCGGTGGAAGAAAATTCCCGACACTGGTTGATTCTGCCAAGATTGCCTATCGCAAACGCGGATCGGGTATCTGGTTCCATCCACTTTCCGGAATTCCATACTCATCTTCACAGAATCCCTTGGCCATGTCCCACGTGTCTTGCAGGTAGTCCCGGTAGGGATGGGGACTGTCGGGGCGCTCAAACACAAACACATAAATCCCCTCAGGATACTCCTCAAGCACAACGTGGCTGACGCCTGCCCGACCCACCTTCGCCTGAAGAGCCATAGATTTCCTCTCAATGCCCTGTGTCTTTGAATGGGTATTGGTGTTGCGGCCCAGCGTCCACCCACCGTCCTTTAGGGTCAAGCACCTCAATGTGACCGTGTGGGGGATGGCCGTGACCGGTGTAGTCCATGCGGAAACGGCGGGTGCCATCCTTACTGATGGCTACGAAGCCCTCCGCGTCGGCCCGCTTGATTATGAAGTCCTCGCCCAGGTAGCTCCGAACAGCCTCGCCAGCCCGAACAACCTGTGGTTGGCCGGACGGATACGTTATTCCTGCACGGCCGCTAACTGGGGCTTGCACGCCGGCCTCCGCTGCCGCCGCCCTGGCCCCTCCTGATGCGGCAAGGTCAGCCTCCGCCCACGCCCGCCCCGCCAACCCCATCAGGACAAGCGACATCAGGTCGCATCCCAACCTGCGGCTGTTGCACACCCGCCAACCGTGTTCGTAGGCGTCGATGATGTTCGTGGCCATGGGGCCGAAGAATGGTATCCTCTTCATGACCGGCAGCGCCGCCAGCAGGCCGGCCGCCTTCAGGCCTTGCCCCTTGTAAGTCCATTTTACATCGCGCCACCAGTCGCTGCCGGCCTTCTCCGATGATTCTATCATCCGCGCAGCAAAGCCGGACGTGTTCTCGTTCACCCATTTGTTCCACGCGAGAACGCCCCCGTTGTCACTGCTCGCCCACACGCCGGCGGCGCCGATGGCCCCGACTGCAACGTCCTCCGTCCCAGTGACAAGGAACTGCCCAATGCCGTCGACGAAGAATTGATGGAGCCCCTCGACCGTGTCACTAAGGGCGCCCTCAACAAATCCCGACACGTGGCTAAACGCGTTGGATAACGTTGAGATCACCGAAAGCCCCATCGGGTCGGTGAAGTCGAGCGGGCTGTTGCCGACGTATCGGTACAGGTTCCCGTCGCCGCCGGCGAAGCCTATCGGGTCCTCGCTGATGAACCGGCCCGCCGCCGGGTCGTAATACCGGAGGCGATTATAGTACAGGCTGCTCTCGGCGTCCAGTTCCAGGCCGCGTACGTCCCGTGGCCGGACGGGACCGTGTATGTCAGCAACGCCGGCAAGCGGCATGACGTTACGGTCTTCGGCGCCGACGGCAAGTTCCGGCGGGCCATCGGCAAGCCGGGCGGCCGCGCGATGACGACTCCGCCGCCCGCCGTCGCCCTGAGGGAAGGGAGCCTCAGCCCCGCCCGCGCCGGCAAGTGGGACCCCGACACGCTCCTCGCCCCGCGAGGTCTGGCGGTCGACGCCAAGGGCCGGCTCTGGGTCATGGAGCACGACTTCTCGCCCAAGCGCATCAGCGTCTGGGACCCGGTCACCGGCAAACTGCTCGACGAGAAGTTCGGGCCCTGCTACGTCTCGACGCCCGCCTGCATGGACCCGGCCGACCCGACCCGCGTCTACTGCCAGAACGTCGAGTGGGAGGTGGACCTGGAGAAGGGCACGTGGAAGCCCGCGGCCGTCATGTTCGAGGCCCGGCCGGACACGCCCTACTTCTGGCCGCACGGCGTCAACAACATGGTTTTCACCGCGAAGAACGGGAAGCAGTACATGACGAGCGGCGGCGGCTCAGGCCTCGTGCGCGGCCACTTCCTCTGGGTCCGGCGCGGGGACCACTTCGAGGCCGCGGCCGGCGTCATCAGCCCGTGGGCCGGCCTGACCTGGCGCAAGGCGCCGAAGGATTGGCAGGAAGCCAATAAGATGCCCTGGCTCTGGTGGGAAGACCGTAACGGCGACGGAGCCATCCAGCAGGCGGAAACGCGGGAGACCAAGGTCCAGGCGCAGAACCCTCATTGCGTGGTCGACGCCGATCTCAACTTCTACGCCACCGGTATGTATAACCATCTGTACTGGCAGCGGATCTCGCCCAAGCAGGTCCTGCCCAGCGGCGTGCCGCTCTACGACGACGCCTCCCTCCTGCACGTCGACTATGCCAAGGAAGGCCCGAACTACACCTATGACCTGGCGGTCAACCCGGCCGACGGCGGCGTGTTCCTGTACGCCGGCGCCGACATCAAGTATCTCGACAAGACCGAGCTCTGGCCCATCACGTACTGGACCCGCGAGGGCAGACTCGTGTGGCGTTACCGGCCGGGCTGCCGCTGGCATGACATGTACGAGTTCCCCATTCCCAAGCCCGGCGAGCTCTATGGCTGCACCCGCAACCTGGGCATCACCGACGGCATCACGGGCTTTTCCTGCTACTTCGGCCAGGCGCAACTCATGACCACCGACGGCGTGGTCATCGGCACGATCATGAAGGACGGCCGCGTGCTCGAAGTCACGGGCCTCGACACGATCCGGCGCCTGGAGGGCAAGTTGACCCTCACGCCGGACGAAGCCAAGGCGTCGGCCGCGGCCCTGCGACGTGCTGTTCTGCCATCGCGAGTTGGACGATCCGGCGCTGCAGGAGACGCTGCTGCGGTTCCTCAACTCCGGCGGCGTGCTGGTCGTGTGCGGCAACGTCTACCCGGCGCCCGCCAGCCCGCTGGGCCAGCGCTGGCCGGCCAAGGCCGCACCGCAGAATTCCTGGATGAAGGACGGGGCTCGGCGCTCGGGCGACTGGGAATTGGCCGGCGTGCCGGTGCAGTATCTTCATGGGCACGCCTGGACCCCGCTGGCCGCTGCGACCGACGGTGCCGTGGCGTTGGCCGCCGGCGAGTCGGGCGCGATGTTCCTTCGCCGCGTCGGGCGCGGCAGCCTGCTGCTGGTGCCCACCGGACCGATCTCAAGGCGGTACGACGCCGCGGCCACGCTGAGCCGCCGGTTCGACCACGACGAAATCTGGCTCCGCGCGTGGGACCAGGTGCTCTACAGCCTGGTACCCGGCGACTCCGCGCCCGGCGCGCTGCCGGCAGTCGCCGATCTCCAGCCCGGCGCGACACAGGCCCTGCCGGCACGCGAGTATGCGCTGCCGATGAGGATCATCAATCGCGGCCACACGGGGCCGATGGTCATGGCCACGCACGTCACCGCGCCGAACGGCCGCGTGGTCTACACGCGCGTCGAACCGCTCGATCTGGCCCCCGGGCAGGACAAGTCGGCCGAACTGCGCGTGCCGGTGCCGGCCGACTGGGGCGAAGGGCTCTATCCGGTCTACCTCACGCTGAGCGATCCGAAGGCCCGGCGGCTGCTCCATCAGGCGATGGAGATGATTAATGTGGCGGGCACGGTCGCGCTCGCGCTGGAGTCCGAGGAGCCTGGCTACCGGCTCGGCGAAGAGGCGCGGCTGTCGCTCACCGCCTCGGCCCGGGCGCCCTGGAGCGGTTCGCTGCGCCTGGGGATATACGATTTCCGCGGCCGGCTGCTGGGCGTGCGGGAGCAGGCGGCCCGGCTCACAGCCGAGAAGCGCGAGATCCGGCTCACGTGGCCCGTGGCCGATCATGGCGTCCGCGTGGATACGTATTGGGCCGAAGTGGCGGCCGTGGCCGATGGCAAGGAGTTCGGCCGCGCCGAAGCCCGGTTCTACAAGTACGAGCCGTGGAGCATGCGTAACGAGTACCAGTGGTCGACCTGGGCGGGCATGTCCTGTGCGCCTCCTTCGCTGGTGCCGATGGGCATGCGTCTGATGGCCCACGCGGGCATGAACGCGCTGGGCTACCCCGGCCGCAGCGAACTGTACTACGCGGCCGAGCGCTGGGGCTGGCGTTACTACAACGAAGGCATCGGCATGAATACCTTCGCGCCGGTGATCGAATACGAGAACGAGGCCGAGATCGAGGCGGCCCTGGCCCAAGAGGCCCGGCACGCCACGCAGAATCCCGATCTCGCGTCCGCCGCCTTCGTGCTCGGCTCGGTCGGCGAGGAGCCTGTCCGAAAAACCGCGGGTCAGGCATATATGCAACCAAAGCCCGCCGTTGGGCTTTGGTTGGCACGTCGCTTCAGCCCCGGGAAGGAGAACCGCAACAACTTTACTGAGGCAAACGCAAAAGCGCGTTTGCCTCAATAAATATGCCTGACCCTCGGTTTTTCGGACAGCCTCTACGCCGGTAATGCTGCTACAGTCTCCAAATTGTGGTCATCATGGTCGCCATGGTCAACATGGTGATCAACCGAACCTGCAAGCAAGATCCTCCCGGTCTGTTTACCAGCGGAAGAAGCGATACGGATCGTCCCACTCTTCGGGCTGGTCGAGGTAAAGACCCTGCGACCATCGACCTTCCGTCGAGGGCGGGGCAACGGGCACCATGGCGATGTCCGACAGCCAGACCGTCCCGATGTTCCCATGCCAGATCTGGAAGCGCGTCTTACGGTCGGCCGTTCCATTTGACTGTACCAGGAACTGAAAGGCGCGCCAGTCTTTCCCCGGCGCAAAGGAGTGATAGTCGATGAACGCAGTCCACGTCTGCGTGCTCTGGATGGTCAGATTCACGCCCTTGCCCGCCGGACCTTCGGATCGTGCCTTCAACGAGATGCGATACCACTGCCCCTCCTTGACCGGCACATCCTGCTGAGACAGCATCACGGTGGGCTGGTCCTTGCCTGCGCTGCCGCTCATCGTCAGGCGCATGGCCCAGCCGTTGCCCACCGCCTCGCGCGTGCAGGCTGCCTCGCGGGAATCGGCGGAGAACTGCCACTGGTCGGCGATTCCGTTGGGGCTGGCGGCCTGGCTGAAGTCGCCATTGCGCACGACGGACGGGCGGGGCTTGCCCTGCTCTTCACCCACCGGCGTGGAGAAACGGGACAGCAGCGGAGTCTCCGCACGAACCCCCATGTTGGCCAGTATACGGGTCAGCAGGAACGACGTGCGGCGATACGTCCGCCTTACGTTCAGTTGCTCGTTGAACATGAAAAACCACGGCTTCTGTCCAGCCTCGAAGCCCGGATTGGCAAAGAAGTTCTGCGGTTCGGCCGCATCCTTCGCTCCCTGAGCCGGCGCCTTCCACGGAACGTAATCCCCTTCGTATAGCCGGAACAGATCGGCCCGGAACTGTCCACCGTCCCGGGCGCATCCGATATACGCCTGCCAGCCTTCCGGGAAGGGCTTCTCGCAATTGAAGGTGACATGCAGGTCGGTCCACTGGTTCTCAGGAACCAGGACATTATCGCCCTTCACTGCCCGGTCCCAAGGTGAACCTGCCCGCTCCACCTCGAGATGAGCGAGGACGGGCGAGCCCACACTCTTGACGAAGACGGCAAACGTGTAAGTCTTGGCGATCTTTGGCTGCACGGTCACTTTCTGCCCAAATTGCACGCCAGAGCCCGCCGTCATGCCCAGGGTCACCAGCGCGCTCTGCTTGCCCTCCACGGCATCCTGGCCGTCCACGACGAACGAAGGCACCGCCCCCTCCGCACTGCTGATGGCGTAGGGCGGTAGTTGGCAGAAGACCACGTTGGCCTGCTGTGCCAGCACGCCATTGCCGATGGCCGTGGCCCCGCCCGACACGAGGGGCAGTTCCCTGGGGTCGCGGTTATGCACGTCGGCCGGTGCGACTCCCGCCAGGAGCGAACCGGCGGCGGGTGGTTCGAAGTAACAGGCGATGTGCTCCGCCTTTTTCATGCCCACCCTGAAGGGCAGAAACGCATTGGCTTCCTGTTCGTCCAGCCCCAGGGCGAGCAAATGGCCACCCGCCTTCAGGAAATCGGCGATGGCCGCTTTGTTCTCGGCCATCTTCTTCCCTCCGCCCGTTCCCGCGATGAGAACCTGGTCGGGCGACGGCTTGCCCCCGTCATAAGAACCAACGGCAACACCCGCAAATGCCAGATATCGCCGGCCGGGCTCATCGCCAACGTACATCGCCTGGCAGCGGAGAGTGCTGGGTGCCGAGTGCTGGGTGCTGAGAGAGACATGCGAGAGGATGTTGCGGACGAGCCGTGTTGCGGCGGGATCGTCCGCGGTTCGCCCCGTCACATCCATCTGGCAGAACAGGATCATCCCCTTGCCTTCTCGATACTCCATCAGCGGGCTGTATTGAAGGCTGTAGCCGCCATCCAGGATGGGCAGGAAGTCACCGCGGGCCGGTTTCTCAATAAGGACCGACGCGACGTTGCCGCGGTTGCCGCAGCGCCACACGCGCGAGACTTCGAGATTGCACCACTTGACCGCCGGCGCGCCGCTGTAGCGAGGGCTCAATTCGTACTTCAGCCGCGGGGACAGGATCGTCGCATCGCCGCACCAGTCCCGCAGGTGATCCACCTCCAGGCCGGCAAGCAGCGGGTGATCCGGCACGCGCTTGAAAACCTGCCGCAGCCCATACTCCGCGACGCGGAAGCCCAATCGCTGCTCCAGCACTTCCGAGGTCTGCTCGAACACGATGACCTTCAGACCGTCACGCACGCGGCTGAGGTCAGGGGCCGGCCCGTCCACGGTCATGGCGCCCTTACCCACAACGAGGATGTCAAAGCCGGCCAGATCGGCCTTCGCTTCCACGGGCCGGGCTGTAACTCCCATCCTTGCCAGGAGTTTCGTGGTTTCGCCCTTGGGGTCGAAGATCGCGATCTTCGCGTCTGCCCGCGCAGGCTCCGGACGGGGCAGCACGTGAACCGCGAAGGCGTCCGCCTGGGTCTCGCCGGTCGAGAACCGGAACGTCGCGCTCAGTTCGTAAGTGCCGGGCGCCAACGTGGCCGGCAGTTCCACGCGCAGGGGAATTCGCTGTTGCTGGCCCGTGGCGATCGTAACTTGCTGAGCGCCGGTCACGGCCTGCGGCAGGGCGAGGGACCAGCGGCAGTCGCACGTCACCGTCTGCCGCGAGTTGTTGATGACGATGAGCTGCTTCTCGATGGTCTGGCCGGCGGTGCAGTTGTGGTCCTTGCTGGTGAAGGCCGCCGGCTTGCCCGCAATGTAGGCCAGCAGCGGCATGTTATTACGCAGGATGGCCTGTCCGTCGGCCGTCGGCACCCAGTCCGATCGCTTGAAGGCCAGGTCCATGCGTTCGTACTGCCGGTCGATATAGTCCGGGCTGAACCCCGGGCGCTGAAGGTCCTCCCAATCGACCTTGAGATCCTTGCGGCTCTTGTCGACACCGGGGCGCAGGCGCCAGAAGAAGTCGTGTTCCCAGGGGGAGATGGCCGAGACGCCCCAGGTGCGGAAGGCCCGCCAGTTGGCGGTCAGGTAACTGCCGATGATGGCGTGCTGGCTCTCGAAGACCCGCGAGCCGACCTGGTGCGGGTAATCCCAGCGATGCCAGAGCCTGCCGGCGCGGAACTGTGCCGCCTCCCAGCGCAGGTTCTGCTTCTCTTCCTCGCTGGTCTGGTAGGCCCGGCCGCCAAGAAATTGCGAACTCCATTCGGCGATGCAGAATTCCCAGGGCACCACCGCGCTGCCGAAGGTCCGCCCGCCCTTGTACCACCCGCGATACATCGTCCAGTCCCAGGTACAAGGCACCATGTACTCGCAGGTGAACATCGGCTTGACGCCCTTGGCGGCCCAGTGCTCGAACCAGTCGTCCAACTCCTGGGCGGGGGCCATGTTGGTGTAGAAGTTGCTTGTGTGCATCGAACTCAGATTGCCCGAGGAGTGATGGTAGACGATGCGGGCCGGGTCCAGACGCTTGACGATGGCCTCCGCCCGCAGGGCGCGCTTGACGTTGTTCGATGACCATGAGTCACGCTCGCCGGCAATTCCGTCGATCATGTCCGGGTTCATGTCCTCGGCATACCCGGTGGCGTTGTGGCTCATGGCGTACATCACCACCGACGGATGGCTGCCCGCGGCGTCCACGAAGAACCGGGCATGTTTCGAATAGCCGTTGTTCGCGTCGGCGTCGGGCGCCTGCCAGTCATATTGCCCGAAATGCGGCTGGGAGAAAGACACGAGCATCCCCACATCGTCGGCGGCCTTCAGGACCTCTGCAAAACCCAGGTTGGTGCCCGGCTCGCAGCCGTAGTTGTGGGTGTAGACAAAGTTGATGCCGATGCTCTTGAGGCGAAGCAGGCTCTCTTTGGCCCCCTCGTAGCACGCCCAGGCCGCTCCCACCTGGGCGTTGTCCAGCGGGAGAGCCGAGAGGAAGATGCGCGTGCCATTCAGGTAGAAATCCCGGCCGTCGATCCAGAACTCACGGAACCCAAACGATCGCGGATGGCCGACGTCGACGACTTTGCCTCCCGCATCCAGCAGCGATAGCGCCACCTGGTGCTGGTTCTGGGGCGTGTGGATGTCCCAGAGATTGTCCGGCTTCCACTTCGCGGAGAAGGTGAAGTGTCCATCCTGCAGGCTGCCGGCCTGGAATGGCTTGCTGGTAAACTCAGTGACGCTCCGGCCATGGTCGCTGACCTCGGCACGAAGCGTGTACTGGGCGTCGGCGTCGAGGTTCTGGAGCCCCGTGGTGAATGCGATCTCCCCGTTGCGCACGGACGTGTCCACCTTCACGTCGTCGGCGATGCGGGCGCCGGCGGGCCTGCTGACCAGGTAGACATCGCCGCACAAGCCGCGCCGCTCGACCGCGCCTCTGGCCTCCTTGGACGAGGCGGTGTCGCTGAACGAAAGCATGACGGCTTTGAGGGGCATGGCCACGACGTACAGGCTGAGAACGTGCTTGCCGCCGGGCTGGCACGCCGAGGTGACGTCGACCTCACCGGCGGGGAAACGCATCTCACCCGCCTTCTTGCCATCCACATAGACGGCGGCGTAGGAGTTGAGGTATTCGGCCCAAACGACGATGCGGCGGCCGGCCCACCCCGCGGGAATGGCAATCTCCCGCTCATACCAGGCCGCGCTGACATCGGCCAGTTTCGTGTTCTTCCAACTCGGATGGACGAAGGCCGTCTGGGAGTCCTGCTGCAGGTAATCCGAGATTCCAGGCCAGCATCCGGGCACCTTGAAATAGCCCCAGGCAGCGGCCGGTATCCGGTCGGCTTTGGCCGGCGCCGGCTGCCAACGCCACAGGCCGTTGATGCAGATGCGTTCCCGCGTCGGCGTCGCCTCGCGGTAGGCCTTCTCCAGATCCCAGACCGCTCGGACGCCGCCGGGAAGCACCACGGAAACCGCCCCGCCGCTCTCCTGGCCCGACACCGGAAGATCCGGCAACAGCAATGCGCCGAAGAGTGCCAGGATCACAGCACCCATGTGTACTATTACCTCTCCGCCGGTCCGTTCCCTGCTCATGGTCGCTCCTTTTGCACATTTGGATTTACCGAAGCCATCGTGTGATCGCGGTTTGGCCCGGATCGGGGTCCAGCCACACCGGATGGTCGTTTACACTGTCCAGATTGGCATACCCCTTGCTTACGTCCTTCTCATACCAGTAGTATCCGTGATTGCCGCGTCCGATGTAGAAGTTGGAAGGGGTCTTCAGGTTGAAGTGCGTGAAGAATATCCCGTCCTGGCGTGGTATGCGCCCACCCATTGAACCCCTGGGGGCGCATCTCCTTCTTCCAGTAGATGAAGGTCTTGGAGCCCCCGTTCACGCCGTCGACGATCGGGTCGAGCCTCGCCTTGATTTTCTTCAGGAGGGGCTCGTCGTGCAGCACCAGGCCCAGCCGCAGCGCGCCGTCGAGCCAGTAGGAACACTGCTCGATGGGCCAGGCCGTCCCGTCCGCTTCGGCGCCCGTGGAGTTGATGCGGATTCCCTTCCAACCATCCCGGAAGGTCGCATGCCTTTCGTCCAGGTGTCCGGTGATGCCGTCCCGGGCGGCCAGCGCCCAATCCCGCAACCAGCCTGCCGGTTCCACTGCGCCGGGCGGCAGCGCCACCAGCGCCGGCTTGACCATCGGCTCGGCGGCCCGCGGGTAATTCGCCGTTTCGGCCTCGCCGCCGGCCCGCGCGGCCGCCTCCGTCGCAGAAGCGGCGCAAGGATGGCCGCCGAGGAACAGGCACGCCGCCGCACTCGCGAGAAGCAGAGGTGTTTTCATGCTCCACCCTTGCCCGCCCGGGCTCTGGCACGTGCAAGACAAGCAAGCAACCGAACAGGGGCCGACCACCTCCGGGTGCGCGGCCCTCGCCCTGAATGAGCCGGAATCTCCCAGATGAACTCTCGCGGGTGACCGCCGCCAGCCTTCTTGATGGTTGTATGACGTGTCCGGGGTTGCGCCATACGCATAAGGCTCGTGACCCCTTCGCTCGCTTCCTCGGCTTGAACTGCTTCGGGAATCGCTGGATCGCCTCGACCTCCGCGGGGCGGTAAGGCGTGCCGTCCGGCTGGAGAAGGTCGTGATGCCACGGTTCGGCCCCTGGCCGTCGTGCTTCCCCATTCGGCTGCTCGCCGACGTCTGCCGGATGCGCCTCAGTCCGCGACCACGTCCCCGAAGGGGGCCGGGCGCTACGATCCGTGTTCGGTCACCGGGGCCGGTGGAGGCGGCGGGTCGCCGGGCAGCGAGAAGACGATCTCGGCGTCCGACTCGGTCCCCATGAAGAACCTGGCGACGCGGCCGGCACGTTTGTCCGTGCCCTTCGATCCCCTGCCGAGGCCCACGACTACCGGGTACCAGGAGCCGCCTTCGAGGATCTTCTCCGGCTTCGTCCACGCCAGCGGATCCGCCAGGTCAGTCGCGTAACTGACGTAGATGCCTTCCTGCACCCACCCCTTTCCTTTTGAGCGGTTCAGGAGCATCACGTAGCGGTTGAGGTGAGTGTTCCAGTGCACCGACGGGCCCCAGAAAGCGTTGCAGTCCGATCGCTCCCACGCGACGAAGGCCGGGAAGGTCGGCGTGAGCCGCTTTCCCGAACCCGGCTGTTTGAAGTCGCCCTCATACCACTTCAGGACCTTGCCTACCGGTGCGTCGCGGTCCTTCCACGCCATGCGCGCCACGGCCACGCCCTGCTCGCGGACGTCGCCCGCATAGTTGCCGTAGAAGAAATAGAGCCACTGGCCCCGAGCATCGAGCATGACACAGAAGTCGCCGTTGCCGCCGGCGAAGTAGCCGTTGTCCGCATCCGGTTTCAGGGTGCCCGGCCGCGCTTCGAGAACGACCCCCAGGTCTTTCCAGGTGGCCCCGTTGTCGCCAGACCGCAGGGCGCCGATCTTGGGGGCGGTGAGCGTCGTGCCCGGCACCATGCCGCCCGGCTCGTTGTGGTACCAGCCATAGACGGTTCCATCGTCGGCCCGCCACGTGCACTCAATCCATCGTCCGCCGTTGACCGTGTTGTCATACTGGACCTCCTTGGCGGGCCCGAGGTCGAACAGGTTCTTGCCGAAACTGCGGTAGGGGTGGCCCGTCGAGTTGAAGACGTAGAACGTGTCGCCGTCCCAGTGTGAAGGGGTATTGCAGTCGACGGCGTGGGGCATCTTCATCGGCGGCGCGGCACGCAGTTGGACCCCGGGCCGTCCCGGCTGCGGTGAGGGCGTTCCTGGCGGCATCGGCGCGCGCTCCCCTCTTGGCGCCTCCACGGAACACGAAGGCAGGACCCCGAGCATCAGGGCCAAGACGAAGGCACAGGCCGGTCTCGTTCCGCCCGCCATGGCAGTGCCCCCTTCCTGATTCCTTTACCGCACGTGATGACGGAATCGGGTGGTGCGGGGCTTCAGGCTACCCGAAGGGGTCGCCGCGGGCAAGCGTTCTCGAACCGGCGTTCTCGAACTGGTGCCGGCCACAGCGCCGGGCGGCGAACCGGCGCGAGCGGGCGTCCCCGGCCGGCTCAGGCCTCGGGTCCCTTCCCCTCGTCGGCCGCCTCGCCGCGCTCGCCGCGGAAGACGTCCGACAGGATCGCCCCGCACGCGTCGGCCAGGACGCCGCCGGTCACCCGGACGCAGTGATTGAGGCGCGGCTCCTCGAGCAAGCGGAACACGGACGCGACGGCCCCGGCCAGCGAGACGCCGGCCAGGTCCACGTCGATCCGGGCCTCCAGGGCCTCCTGCGTCGCGGCCAACTCCGGCGGCTCGGGGAAGGCGACGCGCGGCACGGCCGCGCGCGGCTTGGCCGGAAGCGAGGCCGCCAGCGCCATGGCGGTGCGCCACTGGCGCAGAAGCCGCTCGACTTGACGTTACTTCCGTCCTCTCCGCCGCGCGACCACTGCCAGCCCGCCCAGGGCCAGCAGCAATACCGCGGCCGGTTCGGGCGCCACGCTGATGGTGCCGCTCGTGTACAGGTCGCCGGTATCCCACGAGAGGCCGCTGCCGAGGGGCGGCAGGTCGATGGTGGTGAAGTGGCCGCTTGCGCCCGCGAAGTCCAGAATGTCGAACTGGTCGCCGAGGTCAGGGATGAAGGAATTGACCAACGTCACCACAAGCGCGCTGCCCTCCTGAAGGACCATGTTGCCGCTTGATGCCAGAACGTCATAGCCGGTGCCGCGAACCGTGCCGCCCAGTTCGATCTCCAGTGTGCCGCCGCTTGCGAACCTGACGTTGCCGACTGAGAGTATCCCCGGACTCTCCCCCGGCGCCACCTTGCCGCCGACCACGAGGTCGCCGAGTACCGTGCCGCCGCCCTTGATGCTCTTGCCCGCCCCGAGCGTGAGGCCGCCCACAAGGTCCCGCAGGTCGAGCCTCGCCCCACCCTTCACGTCGAACGTGGTGCTGGCCAGGGCGGCGCCGGCCGCCAACTCAAGCGTTCCTGCCAAGACCGTCGACGCGCCGGTGTACGTGTGGCTTCCTTTGAGGACCAAGAGGCCCGGGCCGTCCTTTACGAGACTGCGGTTGGACAGGGTGCCCGAAAGCGTGGCGAAGTCGCCCGCCGAGAAGGGATTGTCGATGACGCTCACGGTCCGTGCCGCGCCCGCCAGGTCGATGCTGTTCATGAACTCCGTCTCGCTGTCGGCGGTCGTCGATCCGAAGACCAGTGCCGAATACGCGGGTACGAAGTTGCCGGAACCCCAGGTGAGGGGCGTCGGGCTGGCCGTGCCGCCGATAGCCACCGTCAGTTTGCCGCCGTGGGCCGAGAACCCGCCGGTGCCTGTCCATTGCACTTGGCCGGCGCCTGTACCGAGGCCTCGGGTGAACGTGGCGGGTCCCTCGGACTCCCAAACGCCGGTGCCCCCAGACGAATGACCGCTGAAGCACAGATTGCTCGCGGTCGGCAGGCCGAGGCCGTCTCTTGCACGTACGGCGCCGTCTGAAACGGACGTGGCGCCCGTGTGAGTATTGAAGCCGGTCAGGGCAACTGTGCCGAAGCCCGACTTGCTCAAGGCGCCGTTGGAGAGCACTCCTGAAAACGTGGCAAAGTCGCCGGCCGTGTCAACGTTGTTGTCAACCCTCAGAGCCAGTGTCTTGCCGTTCAGGTTGATGGCGTGCACGAATTCCGTTTCGCTGTTGGCGGTCGTCGAGCCAAAGGTGAAAGAGGTGGGCACGCCGGCAATGCCCAAAACCAGGGGGGCGGCGGCCCCGCCGAGGTTGACGGTCAACGTGCCGGAGGGGGGCCGCAGTAATTCTGCCACTGGACATCTGCCCCCCCCGAGACGGGAGATTTGCTTTTCGGGTTTTCTTGGGTTATATTCCATTTCGGAGCGGGGCGACCGCACCCAATGGCTCCGACGTTTCGTCGCGGCATACAGGCCATCGCCCGCCCGGTCGGTGGCACGTGCGAAAGCAGACCGCCAGGGGGGCAGCCCGAAAGACGCCAGAGGTCGGGTCACGCCGCGAGAACGCTGTCCGGTTGCCGGACGCGAGGTCGGCCGGGACGGTGGACAACGTGGACGGCAGTGCGTGGACCCTTTATGCTCGCAGCGCGGCGGCGTCGCTGATCAACGGCAGCACGGTGGGCAACGCCAGGGCTGAGTGCGCAGGGGAAAGCCAACGTCGTTTGAGATGATCCGACCATGCCGGTCGATGAGTCGCGCGTACGCAACCTCCCCGGCAGGTCAGGATCGGAGGATAGATCATGTCCCCAGCGTCGCACATGGTCGGCCGCCTTCGGAAGCCTTACGGGATCCTGTTGAGCGGGATGCGCACGCTCAACGAGCGGCAGTCAAGATCGCCTTGTGGCCACTCAGAACCGGCGCGACGCTGTTTCGTGGAGCAACTGGAGCCTAGGCTGCTGCTCAGCAGCGCCGCCGATCCGCAGAGCGAAGCCCTGGCCACGGCTACCTTCGCGCGCGTCGAGAGTCCACCGTCGCTGGAGAACCCGGAAATGGAGCAAGCACAAGCCGGAGCCGGCATTGCTCCCCTGGGCCGGTTCGAGATCTATACCGATGTTTCCCTGACGACCCCGGGGCTCATCGGGAGTTATGTCAACCAGGACCTGCGATCGTACTCCCCCCAGGACGACTGGCGTGTCACGCAGGTCATTGCGGGCACCCGCGTGGACCCGACGATCAACTTTACGTCCAATTCGTGGGGCAGTCGGGCGGCCGTGGGCTTGACGGGAGGGTCCGACAGCAACTGGGACTATTTCTCGGTCCAGTGGGATGGCTACGCCAACATCCTCACCGATGGCATCGGGCTGGCGACCTGCAGCGACGACGGCAGCCGGATGTGGATCGACATCAACGGGGACGGCTTCTTCGACCCGTCGGGGCCGGAGTTTGTGAACAACAACTGGGGCAATGGCCAGGCCGCGACCACCGGCCCTTCCTCGGTCCGGTTTACCCCGGGCGTCTACAAGATCCGGCTCCAGTATGAAGAGGGCAGCGGGGGCAACGTGATGCAGTTGGTGGCCGCGGCCCCGCCGACCGTCCGCGCGGCCTATATCATTCCCTCCAACCGCACCGCCCAGCCCCACGCCGTCGAGGAGTTGCAGCGCTGCATGTACCTTTTCCAGAACTGGTACCGCGACCAGATGGATCGCAACGGATTCGGACCCAAGACGTTCCGGTTCGAGACGGAAAGCGACGGCCTGACGCCAAAGGTCTACACCGTCCCCGTCACCGAGACCGACGACTACCTGAGAGGCGACCTGTGGGGTCGCTGTCAAACGGCGGCCGCCAATGCCGGCGTACCCCTGTGGACGTCAGGCCAGGTCTGGTTGCTTGTGCTTGAAACGTTCGTCGAGAGTGCGGACGGGTCGGTTACGGGCGGCGTCGCCCTGGGCGCGTCCTGGGGCTCCGGGAACGACCCCGGCGTGGCCATGATCGGCGCCGACTACCTGCCTTTCCTCGCGGCGGGCGGTCTGACCAACAATACGCCATACAGCGGCCAGGTGCTCCCGGACCTCGGCCCCTATCCACTCGTGCAGGACGTCTCGCGCGCCTGGTTCGAGGGCACGACGATCAGCAGCGTGAGTTCGTCCTTCGAGGGGGCGGCGCTGCACGAGATGAGCCACGGCCTTGGCCTGGCGCACGAGTTCCTGAACGACAGCAACTTCGACGGCAACCTGATGGGCAATGGGCTGCGAGGCTTCCGCGGCGCCGTTTTCCCGACGAAGTATCCTGCCGACGACACTTGCCTGGCGTATGGCGAAGCCCTTGCCCTCAGCACGAGCCGCTACTTCAACTGGGGCGACCTCAGTTCCGACGCCACCTCGCCAACGCTGTCGGTGCTGACGTCCGCGTCGACCGTTCCCGTGAACGGGCAATTGCCGGTCGCGTTCAGCGCTACGGATGCCGGCGGTCTCTCGTGCGCCTTGCTCTTGCGCAACGGGGAAGTCATCGGCGAGATGTCGCTCTCCGGCACGGCCGCCACGCCGACGTTCTACACGCCGTACTACACGGCAGGACAGTCGGCCACGTTCACGGTGGCCGTGTACGACCTCGCCGGCAACAAGAAGAGCGTGGACTCCAGCATTACGCCCGCCGCGGGGTACAACGGGGCGCCCCAGCCCTTCGTCGACCCAAGTGTCACGACCGTGCTGGGGGGGCAGTCGGTCGTGCTGGACGCCTCGCGCTCCAGCGACCCGGACCACGCGGCCTCGACGTTGCTGGTCGAGTGGGACCTCAACGGAGACGGGCTTTTCGAGACGGCGCCAACCACGACCAAGACGCTGACCACCAGTTTCTCACAGCCTGGCACCCGGCTGATCCGCGCCCGCCTCACCGACCCGCTCGGCGCGTCGGCGCTTTCGGACCCCATTCCCTTCCGCATCGTGCCGGCCGAGACCCCGAGGGTAACGGCGGTTACAGTGGACGCCAGCCTGCGGGGCACCCCCAAGACCGTCAGCGGCATCGAGCCGGGGGACGCCGGCGTCAAGACCATAGCCATCACGTTCAGCGATGCCGTCGTGTTCGGTCCCGGAGACGTGGTCGTTCAGACGGTGGACTTTGCCGGCGGCGTGGAGTCCGTTCTCGGCACGGTGACGCCAACCGGCCTGACCGGATCGGCCACCAACACGATGACCCTCACTCTTGGCACGGCCCAGACGGGCATCGTGGATTCCTGGGTCAAGGTGACCTTGGCTGGGAGCGCCTGGCTGAGGGATCGTGCCGGGCGTGCCCTGGATGGGGAACCCAAGCCAGGCGGCAGCGGCAGGAACTACGTCTTCGACGCGTCTCGGGACCTGCCGTCAGGAAACGGCGTCGAGGGTGGAGACGCCGTGTTCTACGTGGGAAGCCTGCGGGGCGATTTCAGCCGAAACGGCCTTGTTGGCGCGGAGGACGTCGACGCCTTCCTGGCAAAGTTCGGCGCCGCGGACCTCGACGCCGACCTCCGCGGCCAGGGCTTTGCGTCGAGCCAGCCCGACGGCCTTATCACGCCGCAGGACATCGACGCGTTCGTCTCGACCTACAATGCTGCCGTGTCAGAAGGGCACCAACTCGATCCGTTGCCGGACTTCGGGCCGCAGGGAGAAGTTGCTCCAGAACCGGTTCCCTCCGCGTTCAGCCCCGAGGTCTTGAGCGGATCCCCCGCGCCAGTCCTGGAACCCACAGCGCCGCTTGCACCGAGCGGCAGTCCTCCCGCAACGCTTGCCTTGGGCAAGTGCCAGACACCCTTGCTGGGTGAAACGGGCATTCTACTGACGGCGCCACAGGCTGCTTCTTCCGAGGGCTCGGCCTTCTTGCCGGGCAGCGGCACGCCCGCGGCAGATGATCCGCCGCTGGTCTTCCTCGCGGCAGCAAGGACGCCCCTTGCCTGGAGCACCGCGGAAGAGGTCGCGCCGCCCCCCGGCGCTATGCTATCGCCCGATGTCGGCGTCGAGAGCCTGCTCTTGCTGCCGGCACTCTAAATGCCTGCGAGGTAGACCAGAACGTGCGGGGCAAGTGAATCAGCCACCGCTTCTCTCCCACGTGGTTATCGGCCCAGTATTCGAAGGTGCTGGTGGCGTCCTACCTATGGCCGAACCTGGGAGACGCCAAGCGGCGCCCGTCAGCGGGGCCTGGTCGGCGGATTGAGGTTATCGACCCTCTTGCCAAAGAGGGGGCCATCCAGGCGGGCCTGAAGGCCCTCGCCTATGCTCACCTGGCCCGCGAGTGGAAGCGCGACGACGGGGCCGTGATGCAGGTGGGCCGGCGCCTCATCGACGCCGGGTACGTGCCGGACACGGTGTACCTCGCCATCCGCCGCAGCGGCCGTGCGGCAGTCCTCATGCCCTCCAAGGGCGTAGGCGTCGGGGCCTCCAGCAAGGCGTTCGCCGAGTACAAGCGACGCAAGGGCGACCTGTACGGCCACTACTGGCGCGTCCCGACCGTGCACGCCACGCGGGAACTGAGGACCGTCCACATCGACACGAACTACTGGAAGTCGTTCGTACACGCGCGCCTTGCCGTGGCGATGGGCGACCGGGGATGCCTCTCGCTCTTCGGCATGAAGGCCGAGGAGCACCGGCTGCTCTCGGAGCACCTTGCCGCCGAGTACCGCGTGCGGACCGAGGCGCGGGGCCGGACGGTGGACGAGTGGAAACTCAAGGCGAGCGCCGTCGACAACCACGCGCCGTCGCCATAGCGGCTTTGGCGCGTCGGCGACTGGCTGGATTGCCTGGTGGGGTGCGCGGCGGCGGCCTCGATGCTGGGCGTCTCGCTCTTTCGTAGCGCGACGCCGAAGAAGGTCAAACGGAAACGGAAACATGTAGCGTACATATAGGAGCAGAACCATGACTGCGAAGCGAGTCGGTCGTCCCAAGGGAAGCAAGAACGCGGTGGACGTGGTCGTGGTCGAGCGGTCGCACCCGGCCGCCGTAGCCTCTGCTACTTTGGCGGGGGGCGAAGGAGGCATGCCCGAAGTGCGGCAGTTCTCCCAGAAGCGAGTACTGGGGCCGCATGGTCCAGAAGTGCCCCGGCCTCCGCGCCGGCGGCACACCTTACTCATCCATCATCGCGCCGTCGCCGAAGCATTGTTGCGAAGGCGACCGCCGCCGGTGCCGGTGCCTGGACTGCGGACAAGTCCGAATCGACAAGGAGTATGTCTGATGCCGCGTAGGGTTTCGGCAATAGATTCCGGTCGCGCACTTGACTGTCGGGGAGTCTCAGTTGTATGGATCAAGTGAAGGATAAGTGAATACTGCCCCGAAGAACAGGACCGGCCGGTCCTGAGTTTCCGGCAACGAAAACGAAGCCTGCTGAACTGTGCACAGCGGTTCGGCGGGCTTTTCCTTTGGGGCATGTGTGGCAGGACGAGCGATGGCGACGTTTGCGGAGCAACTTCTGGCGAAGTACGAGACGCTCCTCCAGACGAGCGCGGGCCTCGACACCGTCTCGGTGGACGGCCAGTCGGTGCGGTACGCCGACGTGGAGGCGAAGTACCGGTACTGGCAGCGCGAGGTCGCCCGCCAGGCCGGCACACGGCCGCAGGCGGCGAGCATCAACCTGGGTGGATTCTGACCATGCCTACCGGCAGGCAGGTGGCAGGATTCCTGCACAAGGCGAGGCGATACCTCTTCGGCTACGACGCCGTCGAGTGGAAGAACCGGCGGCAGTCGCCGACGAGCGCCCTGCCGCAGGGCGTGCTCCCTACGGCGTTCGTCCACGGCGTCCGGGTGGACGAGGCGGGCCAGGCCCTGGGCTATGCCGTGTGCAAGCGGCCCGTGAGCGGCGCGGACTTCGCGTTCGAGCGTCTCATTCCGGCCCCGTATGTCGTCCAGCACGCCTTCTTCGACGGGTGCGCCTGAAGAAAGTGGCACAGTTGTCGGAGTTTGTCATTCTGAGCCGCCTTCAGGCGGCGAAGAATCTGCCGTGGCGATTCGCACAGCGAGATTCTTCGCTCCGCTTAGAATGACAAACACGACGGTCCTGCCACGAATATTAGGTGCGCCCCTTCGACCGTTTCGACCAGTTGCGTGGCATCTCGCCCCTGGCGGCCGCCATCAACACGCTCCGGGGCACCTATGAGGGTTTCGACTACGCCCTGGCGAAGGCGAAGGTTGCCCAGATGTTTGCCCTGGCGTTCTACCGCGAGGCGGTCAACCGGGCGGGGGCCCTGGTGCGGACGATCCCGCGGCGGAGCATGGCCTACCGGGCCGGCCTCGACCTGCACTCGCTGCCCGGTACGCCGCCTTTTGCCCACTCCAAGACCGGGGCGAAGGTGCGGCGGCACCTGTACTACTCCTATGACCCGCGGGCCCGGACGGTCGTCGTCGGGCCGGTGCCCTTCGGCATGGCCGCCGGCGTGCCGGCCGTCCACGAGTTCGGATACTCCGGCATGCGCGTGCTGCGGAACCGCCGGCGTCGCAAGCGGAGGCTCGGCGGCGTGGGCGAAATCCGCTTGGTGACCAAGACGAAAACGGTCATGGCCGACTGGCCCACGGGCCGCGACGCCGTGGCCCGCCAGGATACCTCGACGCGGGCCGCTACTTTGGTTATCCGACGGGCAGCAACGGCGTACCGAGCAACGTCCTGGGTAATCCTACCGATCCGGGCGAACTTACGCGGACTGGGGAAACTCCTGGTAGTATTAGACTTGACGGCCCGCGACCATGCGGGCTAAAAAGGACCGCCGAACGTCGGAGAACCCGTATGACTTCTGTCGTACGCGAAACCCACCTGGAAGGCCTGCCCCTGAGGCGCGGCAAGGTCCGCGACGTCTATGACCTGGGGGACCGGCTTCTGATCGTTGCCACCGACCGCCTCAGCGCTTACGACGTCGTCCTGCCGACCGGCATCCCCGACAAGGGAAGGGTCCTGACCGCCCTGAGCCTCTGGTGGTTCGACTTCCTGAAGGGCATCACCCCGAACCATCTCATCACGGCCGACACGAGCCGCATGGGCCCCGCGGTTCAGGCCCAGGCGCCGCTGCTGGCCGGCCGGACCATGCTCTGCCGCAAGGCCGAGGTCTTCCCGGTCGAGTGCGTCATCCGAGGCTACCTGGCGGGTTCCGGCTGGCGCGAGTACAAGACATCGGGGACGGTCTGCGGCCTGGGCCTGCCCTCGGGCCTGAAACAGTGCGATCGGCTGCCGGAGCCGATCTTCACGCCCGCCACCAAGGCCGAGACCGGCCACGACGAGAACATCTCTTTCGAGCGGGCCAAGGACATGATCGGCGCCGCGGCGGCCACGACCCTGCGCGACCGGAGCCTGGCGGTCTACCGCAAGGCCGCCGAGTACGCCCGCCGTCACGGCATCCTCATCGCCGACACGAAGTTCGAGTGGGGCGAGGCCGACGGCCAGATCCTACTCGTCGACGAGGTGCTGACGCCCGACTCGTCGCGGTTCTGGCCCGCAGACACCTACGAGCCGGGCCGCGACCAGCAGAGTTTCGACAAACAGTTCGTCCGCAACTGGCTCGACACGCTCGACTGGGACAGGACGCCGCCGGGCCCCGTGCTGCCCGACGACATCGTCGCCAAGACCCGGGCGAAATACGTCGAGGCCTACGAGCGGCTGACGGGCAAACGCTTCGCGTAGCGGCCCGCGC
>Ga0315280_10002122_pt1 | contig 32597 bp, 45 predicted proteins | sample YL17G06_40_MG_FD_203697 | JGI IMG/M metagenome (GOLD analysis project Ga0315280, IMG submission 203697) | Sediment microbial communities from Yellowstone Lake, YNP, Wyoming, USA - YL17G06_40 | ecosystem: Environmental > Aquatic > Freshwater > Lake > Sediment | place: USA: Wyoming | collected...
AAAGAGAATGTAAAAGGTGAAAAAGCCCACCATGTTTGACGCTAAAATACTGAAATCAGTTAAATACGGAATCATTCTCCTTTCCCCTCCTGGTCTAATAGTGCTTAACTCCTGCTTATTTTATCCTTAATTTCTGCTTAAAAACTGTATTTCCATTATTGACGCATCAAAATTCGATAAACATGAACACATGTTATAGCTATTAGCAAAAATTCATATTCTATATATGGATTTTTAATTCATAATTTTAGAAAGGTTCATTTTAACTCGTTCTGTGCCGAGTCTTAAGGAGCACCTCGCTAGAAACGTCTGAACTTAAACGTGTTTTATGTTCAATCCTTCTTTTTGGGCGACCTTCTCTAAAAGGTCAATAATGTCTCTTAGGCTCTCGCACTTTTCAAGTTCAGCATGGTACTTGTCCGTGAGAAGCTCCACAACTTTCTGGTTGACCGCAAACATTGAAGGCTTACCCCCAAACTAAAAGACGTTAATTATTTAAATAAACTCTATTTCCATATCCGACATATTGGGAATAAGATTTAGAACTGAGACTAACTCTAATCCTTTAAGGCTGATACTAAATGAGCATAAGAAGCGAAGGCGGTTATAACCATAAGCTTTCCATAGCGATGCCCGCGTCTCTGGTTTCCGATGTCCCTCACCTAAGGGAAAAAACCCTTAAAATCGGGTTAGTGAGTCGAGCAGCCGCCATATTCCGCGTAAACGAAATCATCGTGTTTCCCGACCTTCCACAAGTTAACCAAAAAAGAGACATCGACCTAATCTCCACGGTCCTGTCCTACATGGAGACGCCTCAATACCTAAGAAAACGACTATTCAAGATTAGACCTGAACTGCAATATGCGGGCGTCCTTCCACCCTTACGCACTCCACATCATCCCCTAACAGATCGAATAAAACATCTAAAGGTCGGAGAATATCGAGAGGGCGCAACAGTATCCTCGGCTGTGGATGGAACCCTAGTGGACATAGGCGTAGAACAACCCATACTAGTCCCTAACACTAAGCTTAACCCAAATACACGAGTAACGATAAAAATCGTGGAGTTCGGAGACCGCCCAAAAGCCGCATTAGCGAACATCAACCAAATCGAAACATACTGGGGCTATCGCGTAACAGTTTCAAACCTTCCATTCGGGCAACTCATAAAAAAACGAGCATTCGACCTAGTTATAGCGACCTCCCGCCACGGAAAACCCCTAAAAGACGTTTTTGACAAACTGAAAAGCCAATGGAAAAACTCGCACAGAATACTTGTGGCTTTCGGCGCCCCAACCCAGGGACTGTACGAAATTGCCGCCCACGAAGACCTCAAACTAGAAGAAATCGCCCATTTTGTCGTCAACACCATTCCAAATCAAGGAACAGAAACCGTGAGAACAGAAGAAGCCCTATACGCTTCTTTAGCCATCTTGAACACCCTCATCAGCAATGCAGACAACTAGCAATAGGATTCGCAACGTTTATAACCCAACAATCTTATTGAAAAGACGAAACATAATGGGAGCCTCAAACTATGGGTCATCGGAAGCAAAGCGCACCTAGGCGCGGCAGTCTTGCTTTTTTGCCTAGGGGACGCGCTTCCCGAGCCATTGGAAGGGTGCGTTTCTGGCCCAAAGTTGAAGAGGGACCCACAATTTTAGGTTTCACTGGCTATAAGGTGGGCACGACCCATGTTTTCCTAGTGGAGGACAGACCTGGCTCGCCAGACTTCGGTCAAGAAACCTTCCACGCAGCCACAGTGGTGGAGACGCCGCCGATAGTGGTTTGCGCCGTCCGGGCGTATGTGAGAAACGAGTATGGTTTACAAACGTTCACCGAGGCTTGGATGAAGAATCCCCCTAAGGACTTGAACCGTGCTGTCACGCTTCCCGAAAACCTCAATCCTGAAGATAACCTCAAAAAGATGGAGGAAAACCTGGACAAGATTGCGGAGTTTCGCCTCCTAGCCGCTACTCAGCCTAGACAAACTGGTGTACCTAAGAAAAAGCCAGACGTAATGGAGATTAAGGTTGACGGGGGCTCCATTAAGGAGCAGTTTGAATACGCCAAGAGCCTACTAGGAAAAACGGTTTCAGCCGCTGACAGCTTCAAGGAAGGACAATTTGTAGACGTGATTTCAATAACTAAGGGGAAAGGTTTTCAGGGTCCAGTAAAACGCTGGGGCGTCAAAATTCTGCGCCGAAAGTCCCGAAAGACAAAAAGGGGTATTGCCTGCCTCGGCCCATGGAATCCTAGCAGGGTTCTGTATACAGTGCCCAGAGCAGGTCAGATGGGTTACTTCCAGAGAACGGAGTACAACAAGCGCATACTGAAAATCGGCAACGATGGTAGCGAAGTGTCGCCTAAGGGCGGATTTCTGCGATACGGCCCAGTTCGAGGAACCTACACTCTGCTTGACGGAAGCCTAGCCGGCCCAACGAAACGTCTCATACGACTGCGTTATCCAGCCCGTCCTCCTAAGAAGGTTCCTGAAGCCCCGCCGAAAATCACCCACATAGCCCTTGAGTCGCCGCAAGGGTAAAGGTAGGATAAAAATGGGCAAAGTTTCAGCCAAGGTTTTCGACCTAAAAGGGAAAGCGGCAACCAAAGTCGGGCTCCCAGCCGTCTTCAAAACCCCTGTTAGGCCGGACATCATAAGGCGAGTCGTCGTCGCCCTCCAATCCCACCGCTTCCAACCTCAAGGCCGCGACATTTTAGCTGGCAAACGAACCACAGCTAAGTCCCGAGGAGTAGGCCTCGGAATGTCCCGCGTCCCAAGAATAAGGGAGGGCCAGCGAGCTGCCTTTGTCTCCTTCGCGGTAGGAGGTCGAAGTGCGCATTCACCCGTAGTGGAAAAGAAGATTGAAAAGAAGATTCCGAGGAAGGAGATGCGATTGGCTCTGCGCTCAGCTTTGGCAGCCACAGCATCCAAAGAGACCGTTGCTTCTCGAGGACACATGGTAGACGATGTCCCAGACTTTCCTTTGGTGGTCATAGACGAAATTCAAGGCTTGAAAAAAACTCAAGAGGTTAAGGATGCACTCATTCAGCTAGGCGTGTGGTCAGACATCTACAGGGTCAAGGAAAGTCGAAAGGTCCGCGCAGGCAAGGGCAAAATGAGGGGACGAAGAATAAAGCAAGCGGTTGGTCCTCTACTAGTGATCACCAAGGACGAAGGCATAGTTAAGGCTGCCCGCAACATCCCAGGAGTAGAAGTCGTCGATGTTGATAGCCTAAACGCTGAGCTTTTGGCGCCTGGCACGCATCCTGGGAGGCTCACTTTGTGGTCGCTTTCAGCCTTCGAAAAGCTGGATGAACTATTTGAGGGAAGATGAACATGGATCCCCATGATGTCATAAAGTATCCGATTATGACTGAAGTTGCGAGCCGCATCCTAGAAGCCGAGAACAAGCTCGTCTTCGTTGTGAACACGATGGCTACAAAGGCAGACGTTAAACAAGCCGTGGAACAGCTTTACGAGGTAAAAGTTAGCAAGGTCAACATGTTGATCACATTCAAAGGCGAGAAAAAGGCCTTTGTAAAGCTTCATCCCGACTATAAAGCAGTGGACGTGGCGATTAAACTTGGCGTTCTATAGGAGGCAAATGCATGGGTAAAAGAATTCGCGTTCAGAGGCGCGGCCGAGGATCCCCCACTTTTCAGGCGGCTACCCACGGAAGGGTGGCTCCGGTTCAGTATTATTCCATGTCAAAGAAGGAGCGCGAGGGCGCTATTCAAGGGCGAATTACAGGCATTTTCCATGAGGCTGGGAGGGGCTCCCCCTTAGCTTTGATGAGGCTTGAAACTGGCGAAACTTACCACACGGTTGTTCCAGAAGGAGTCTACGAAGGCCAATCAATTCAAGTAGGGAGCGAAGCCCCCGTAGAGATCGGCAATGTGCTTCCCTTAGGGAAGATTCCTGAAGGAACCATGATATGCAACGTGGAGCTTTCATCTGGCGACGGAGGCAAAATTGCGCGTTCATCTGGAGCCTACATAACGGTTGTGGCGCACACTCCTGAAGGAACTATGGTGAAGCTTCCATCAGGAAAAACACGATATCTTAACGATCTTTGTAGAGCAACCGTTGGAGTTGTTTCAGGGGCAGGCCGCGTCGACAAACCCTTCCTTAAGGCAGGCACAAAGTTTCATTTAATGCAAGCAAGGGGTCGCATGTATCCTAGAACGCGAGGAAGAGCCATGGTGGCGGCATCGCATCCCTATGGAAGCAGCAAAAGGGGAGGACGCAAAGTCACAACGGTGTCTCGTCATGCCCCTCCTGGACAGAAGGTAGGCTTAATAGCGGCGAGAAGTGCCGGACGCAAACGAAAAAAGAGAGAGTAATCTGATAGGTACGTCTCATAAGTTAACGGATTCGCAACCCTTCTCTGTTTGAGGAACATCTATTACCGAAAATACACCCATTGTCTAAGATTGTAAAACAGCTTGGAGCACTATTCGTCAGAACCAAATCGAATGGCTAATGCAGTTATTGCTGTCAAGAAGGACAAAATGAACAACAGTGAGGCCGTAATCCAAGGAGGGTGGGGCAATACCGTGGCTATGAAACCCATAATACAGCAATAAAGACCGATGCACAAGGAGATTCGGTTAATCAGGTTATCCAATGAAACAGAAATCTTATTTTTTTGGGCTTTAATTTTCACTTACTAGTTGTTCCTTTCCGTTTTGGGAGGGTTTGACGCCCTATCCTCTCCACAATGGTTGACCGAACCTTTCTTTTCCCTTCGGAATTTGGAGTATGTATTTTGAATCTATATTTAGCTCAATGGCAGCGATGTTTCATCTCATTAAAAAAGTCAAAACGAAGAAAGAAACCTTTCATGTTACATATTAATTGTTGTCACCACCTTGCACCATTCATTGGTTACACCATCTTTGTAAGATACTATTTCCAAATACCGTAAGAGGTAGCTATCTTTGCCTGAGAAGCAGGTTACAGTGAAGTTGACTCGACCTTACCTCGATGCCATTAACCGCTTAATTCAAGAAGGCGTTTATGTGAGCCGAGCCGAGGTCATTAAGGATGCCCTAAGGCGACTCTTTAGGCATTACGGGATCGAGTTTTTTGAGGCGTCGAAGCAGTGAGGTTTTTTCCTTGCATTTTGTATCCGTAATGCTCAAATAGCAGACGTAGTCCATCCCTAATGGCCTCGTTTCGGCTGTTGTAGACTCCGTCCTCAACTAGCTTGTCTAAAAGCTGCAGGTACTTTAAAGTTAACCGGATTGTTATTCTTTCTCTCATCTTCGCAGACATAGGCACCACGAAACCCAAAAGGTGGTAAGCAGAAAACATAGATAGGCATTTATATTTTTGTCAGACAAAAAGTACCTAATTGTCAGCCATCTGGGGAATTGCGAAGAATTTGATGCCAAAGCCATATACAGTTTTCATCACTTTGAAAGCCAAGAAAAAATTTTCGGAAAGGGAGATAAGGGATCTTCTTCCATTAGAAAAGCTTGCTGAAAAGGGCTTAGAGTTAATCAAGGTATGGGTTGTTGAGACTTAACCTCTCGCAAGGGAAAGCCAACCATGTTGTTTGGAATGTTGAAAAATATAGGGACTACACAAAAAGACAAAAACAAAACCACCAGAATCCATTAGGAAAGATTTAATAAACCGCTAGGATTCAAAATGAGGTGAGTGAGTAAAGGAAATGCCTAAAGAGTACGCTTACCGCGGCTGTACGCTCGATCAATTGCAGACTATGTCAATGGACGAGTTCATATGCTTGTTGCCCTCACGACAACGCCGAAGCCTAAGACGCGGGCTCACACAGGAACAGATAAAGCTACTTGAACGCATCAGAATAGCCAAAAAAGCCCAAGAGAAAGGAGAAAAACTCGCCATTAAGACGCATGCCCGCGACGCGGTAATTCTTCCGGAAATGATCGGCCTCACCATACTGGTTCATAATGGAAAAGAGTTCACCTCGGTAGAGATAATGCCCGAAATGATCGGTCACTGCCTAGGCGAATTCTCCATCACCAACAAACCCGTTAAACATGGATCACCAGGCATCGGATCCAGTAGGTCAAGCATGTACGTTCCTTTAAGGTAATAAACCACAAGGGCATCGGATCCTTTACTTAATTTTGGAGAAGTCAAAGGATTATCCTAGGAGAAATCTTAATAGAGACAGATGGGTAGTTATGAAAGAAGCGCCGTGGTGATAAAAGTTGGTTCAGGCAATTTTCACTGAGGAAGATCGGAGAAATCTGAAAACTTTGGCTGAGGAGGTGCCAAAACTCCGCTTGCTCGTAGAGGGGCTCATAGAGACCTTAGAGATCCTCAGTGATGAGGAGCTTATGGAAAGTATTAAGGAAAGTGAAAGGGACGTTAATGAAGGTAGGCTACTTGGCTTTAGGGAGCTCCTCAAAGAGTTGGATTTAAATGAGCGAGAAGTTTGAGCTAATATTTACAAAAGAATCTCTAAGAAAACTAAAGGAACTTAATAAACAGACTCAAATTAGAATCCTTAGAGAGCTGAGGATTTTAGAAGAAAAACCTTTTGTTGGTAAACGATTAACTGGGCGTCTCAGCGGGCTCCTATCGTTTCGAGTGGGAGACCAGAATAATTTACCAACTCTCAGAAAATAAGGTTATAATCCGAACTATCGGCCACCGCAGAGTTGTCTACAAAGGATAACAATGCATCTTGACCTGAAACTGGCGAGTTATACAGTAACTCTAGTTTTGCGGTCATTTAGCGGCCTTGTATCGAGTGAAGCCGCATTGTCCACATGTGTAGCGATCGCCGTGGTCCGCCATGAAGTATCCTTGCCCGCATCGCTCGCAGAAGGGAAATAGCCTTTCGAGTTTTCCGCCCTCAATCTTGTAGTGGGAGAAGATGCCCTTTTTCTTCTTTTTAGCTTTTGCTTTCGGCTTCTCGGGTTTTCCGGGCTTCTCAGTCACTTCAGGCTTCTCTTGCTTTTCGGCAACTTTAGGTTTTTCAGCAATTTTCGGCTTTTCGGTTTTTTTCTCGGCCATTTAATTATTCCTCTGCTTTAGGCTTTTCTGGAGGCGAATTTCTGGTAACGATGTGTAGGGGTTCAACGAGCTTAGCTTGCTCGATGGATTCGTAAACGTTTGCCTTGCCGAATGCAGTCATGGTTCCGGTTTTCGTCTCCATTCTACTAATATATACTCTTTCAAGGTCTGCCTTTAGCGCTTCTGCAAGCATTTTCCTCACCTCAAGGCGTGGCGGGGTTCCCCCTGTCTCCGCGTGTTCAACTTCGAAGGCTATTTCCGTCCTTTTGAGTAAGGGATTATGTTGTTGGGATGTAACCTTAAGTTTCATTGGTATCCTTCCGTGTTTGTTGATTTGATGCACTTCCTTTACTTTAATCTTTCGAGGCTGCTGGCTTCATGGCTTCTACGATTTCGCGTATCACCGTCCTCTTCTCTTCTGTAACTTTGATAACTACTATTCCCTCGTTGGGTTGCCCATAAACCACAAATGAGTTCTCAGGCGCATATGACACAGCCACTAAGGTAAGAAGGTCCTCCTCTCCGTCGACTAGTATTTTTGTTCGTTTATCTTGGATCGCCTTCCGCATGACCGCCCAAGTTTCGTCTGTCAGCGTTCCCGGAGGATTTTTCACGTACAGGGTTTGGTCCACATCCGCATGGATCGGCGTAATGGGTTCCCTCATGATCCTGTTATCTACAACTAAAACTTGAGGAAGAATGCCATGCTTAATCATGCTTTCAGAAACCACATCGCCCACAGAAATGATTGTCGGCGGCTTTTCCCTCTCAACTAATTCTCTCAGTTTTTCCATTGTTTCATCGAAGGAGCCCTGAACCAAAAGCCCTAAAGGAGACTTTAATTTCCTGCGTAATGCGGGCGTTAGGCTACGAATCCTAATCACCTTACGCGGAGTGCGTAGCGTCCCTTCTTCTTTATTCCTATTGCGTTGGCTATAGCCGACTTTTCGGGGTTGAAGATTATGGCTAATCCGGAGAAGTCGTCGCTTAAACTGGTAGCCTTGCAGTTTGGGCAAACAGGTCCATGGAATATCATGTGGCAGTCTGTGCAAGCTTTTTCGCTCATGTTTTCTCCTCCTTTGCCTCCTCTTTAGCGGTTTCGGCTTCTTTCGTCTCCATTTTCTTCAAGTCTTCCTTAATCCACTCAATTTTCCCTAGTACTGGTTGCCTTGCGGTTACGCCGATTTTTCCTGATGTTCCGCCTCGTCCGAGGGACACGGCGGTCACGCGGACCCGCACGTGGTCTCCAGTTGCGAGTTTTCTCTTTGTTTCTTTGCCGAGGAGTACTCCCTGTTTTTCGTCGTAGGAAATGAAGTCGTCCATGAGCTGAGAAACATGGAGTAGCGCGTCTATGGGTCCAACGCGGATAAAGGCTCCGAAATTGGCGATTTCCACCACTTCCCCTTCTATCACCTCTTGAATTCTGGGATAAAAAGTGAGAAGGGAGAATGCAACTCTATGGTAGGTTGCTCCGTCTCCTGGAATGATTTTCCCGATAGGATTAACATTAATGTCGGTCACGGCTACAACGTAGCCTAACTCGTCGTCCACCATGCCCTCATACTTGAGTTTCAGTTGTTCATAGCCCACTTTTTCTAGGGGGTTGCCGAACTTTTCCGGAGGAATGCGAATTGTATCTTCCAAAGTTACAAGTTTAAACACGATCTTCTCTCTGCCCCTTATCTTAAACGAGACTTGTCTCAAATAAACTAGAAGCATTTAAAATACTTTCTGGCAATTCCGTTAAGTTGCTATGAATACTCTGATCTCCCGCAAAATCCCTTTTTCTGTTTTTCCCATTTGGAAGCGCTTGTAAACTGAAAGTTTAAAATGTGTATTGACTAAAATAGGCGTGTTGGGGTGGATTAAATGGATATGAAGTTGTGGAAGTCTTTATCCCTAGGCGTAGGTTTGGCTTTGCTGTTTTTTGGCTTAATTGTCAGCGTTCACGGGTTCGGAATTGCATATATTATGTCGTGGGGAATGTCCGACGCCATACGTGGTACCGCGGAACTGCTCTTCGGCATAGTATTCCTGCTCCTAGGCAACGCCTTAATAAGCCTTGGAAAATAGCTAATGAATAAATAAGCGGAAAACCATGCTAGAAAGCTTATAATGTCGCTAGAGTTAGGGGCGAAATAATATGGAGAAAGTAGCATTAAGCTTAGAGAAAATTGACTTGGATTACGATGAAGAAGCTGACGCCCTCTACATAAGCTTTGGAGAGCCGAGGGAAGCCAAGGATAGCGTTGAAGTTGAAGACGGAGTCATATACAGATTGGCCGACAACGAGGTTGTAGGCATAACCATAACCGACTTTAAAACCAGAACACTTAAACCAAAATAAAATTCTTTTAGTTTCTTCTCTTAAACAACTACACTAAACATCAGAGATAATTTTCTATGAGTTGGTTTGCTATTTGCCCTAAAGCATAAGAATTTCTAGAACATGAGGGTTCCGTTAAATTCATATGTTGTCTCCTTTCTATTGCCTATTAGAATGGGCTAATAGAAGGGCTTTCCATGAGTAAAACATCCCGAATCTCCGGCTTTTATAAGCTTAGCCCAAAGGATAGAGCACAAATTTTGAAGGAGTTCGCAGGCTTAACCGACGAAGAAGTTGAGACCCTTCAATCAACTGGATCCCTAAGCTTGGAGTTGGCGGATCGCATGATTGAAAACGTTGTCGGAGCCTTTCCTGTGCCCTTGGGAATAGCCGTTAATTTTCTAATAAATGGAAGGGACTCTTTGATTCCAATGGCTATTGAGGAGCCTTCAGTGGTTGCGGCAGCCAGCTACGCGGCGAAGATGGCGCGGGCGAAAGGCGGCTTTTTCACAAGCAGCACTGAACCAATTATGATTGGGCAAATTCAAGCCGTAGACGTGCCAGACCCTTACGGGGCAAGAATGGCTATTTTAGCGGCTAAGGAGGAAATTCTGAAGAAGGCTAATGAGCAGGATCCCATGCTGGTTTCAGTTGGCGGAGGAGCAAAGGACCTAGATGCAAAAGTTATACAGACAAGCACAGGACCTATGGTTATTACAGAGCTTCACGTGGATTGCAGAGACGCCATGGGAGCCAACGCCGTAAACACTATGGCGGAGGCAGTCTCCCCCCTAATCGAGAGGATAACCCACGGTAGAACATATCTAAGAATTGTTTCTAACTTAGCCACTAAGCGTTTGGCGCGGGCATGGACCACCATAGCCAAGGAGGAGCTAGGCGGAGAGGAAGTAGTCGACGGCATCGTTGAGGCATACGCCTTCGCTGCAGCGGATCCGTATCGGGCAGCCACCCACAACAAGGGCATATTAAACGGGATAATTGCGGTTGTGTTGGCTACTTGCAATGACCACCGAGCCGTTGAAGCTGGAGCCCACGCATACGCCGCTAGGACGGGCCACTATAGCCCCTTAACAATTTGGGAGAAAAACAAGGACGGAGACCTTGTAGGCTCAATTGAGTTGCCCATGGCGGTTGGAATTGTTGGCGGCGCTACGAGGGTGCATCCAGTGGCTAAAATTGCTTTAAAAATTTTGGGCGTGAAAACCGCTAGGGAGTTCGGAGAAGTGCTAGCGGCAGTCGGTTTGGCCCAAAACCTCGCTGCGTTGAGGGCCTTATCCCACGAAGGCATTCAGAGGGGACACATGTCGCTCCACGCCAGAAACGTGGCGATCATGGCTGGAGCTAAAGGCGACCTAATCGACCTAATAGTTGAAAAAATGGTTGAAGAACGCAAAGTTAGATTGGATAGAGCCAAAGAATTATTAGAAGAGTTCGAAAAAACTGGAAAACTTTAGAATCGGAGGATAAACCGTGATAGTGGTTCCAGGTCCAGCATCCCAAGAGCTAGGTCGAAAAATCGCCGAGCTTCTGAGGGCGAAAGCTGTTTCCGTCGGATTTAAAACATTTCCTGACGGGGAGTCTCACATCCGACTTGAAGGCGATGTAGAAGGCGAAGATGTGGCGATTGTCCAGACCACTAGTCCACCTCAAGACACCCATCTTGTCCAACTTTTTTTGATGGCGGACGCGGCTAGGGACCTTGGCGCAAAAGAGGTCGTAGCTGTTGTTCCATACTTTGCGTATGCGAGGCAAGATAAGCGGTTTCTGTCAGGCGAAGCCTTCAGCGTAAAAACCATGATGACCTTGCTTGGGGCATGCGGCATATCCAAAATCATCACTGTGAATTCTCATAGTCCACAAATCTTGAAGAGTTTCAGAATGCCCGTTGAAGATTTGTCCGCCATCAGCCTCATAGCCGACTACTTTAAGAATAAGGGCTACGGAGGGGCTTTCTCCCTTTCCCTCGGCAAAAAGGCTTTGGACATGGCTACGCAGGCAAACAACGTCCTAAAAGGCGGATATGACTATGTAGCCACAGAGAGAGACAGGGTAACCGGGGAGGTAAAAATTGTGGATAAGTCCTTGCATGTCGAGAATAGAGAGGTAATCATTTTTGACGACATAATTAGTAGCGGCGGAACTATGGCTAAGGCGGTTAAAGCGGTTAAGGATCAAGGCGCCCAAAAAGTTTACGCGGCATGCGTCCATCCTCTTTTGGCTGAAGGTGCAGAGGAAAAAATAGTTAAGAATGGTGCAGAGGGGATTGTGGGAACGGACTGTATCTCAAGTCCCGTAAGCTTGGTTTCAGTGGCTCCGCTAATCGCTCAAGCCTTGAGTAAAGGCATATGACCAGCAAGGCAACCATAGGAAACTTGAGGAAATGAGCCTTGAATGTTAGAGCGCATGTTTTTGTTAGCGGGGAGGTTCAGGGTGTTTTATTTCGGTCGAATACTCGACATGAGGCGAACCGACGGAACGTCACGGGTTGGGTGCGAAACCTGCCAGACGGAAGGGTGGAAGCAGTTTTTGAAGGAGAGAAGGAAGATGTGAATGGGTTGATTGAGTTTTGTCGAAGGGGTCCTCCCGGAGCCCTAGTAACCAAGGTTGAAGTTCAATGGGAAAATTATACGGGAGAATTTCAAGGCTTTAACGTACGGTATGGATATTGAAGTTGTTATTGATTTGTAAATCATCGTTCTTCTAATCGTTTTATGATGCCATTGTATATTGTTATAAGGCAGTTGTCCACTAAGTCTTTGAACAATTTTTCGCCGTAAGGTGTTAAATTATAAACCTTTTTCTTTCGATGATTCTCAGTTATCCATTTTCCCTTGATTATGCAGTTCTTTTCAAGTCTGCTAAGTTTAGGGTAGAAATTTCCAGGATAAAGCGCAACTCCAAACTTTTCCAGCACAATTTTTCTTATTTTGTAGGCGTGGGCAGGCTCCATATGGACTACTCCTAAAATGATTAAGTCGCTCATACACCTTATACAATCGTCTCGAATTTTTCGCTCATACATATTAGAGACCTCAGCGCAGACTACAATGTTAAATTACTATTTGTATATTATAATTTTGTAATAATCTAAATGTAAGTGGAGAGGTTTACTGTGCCCACCATCCTCTTAATTAACGATGACGGAATACGGTCAATCGGTCTAATCGCCTTAAGGAAGCAACTGAAGGAGCTTGGAGAAGTTATCATCGTCGCGCCGAGGAACGAGCAGAGCGGCATGGGAAAAGCCCTCACCGCCTCAGCAAACATAAAAGTAATGAAGACAAGGCTTGATGATGGCTCTGAGGCTTACGCTGTAACTGGCACGCCAGCTGACGCCTATTTCATGGCTGTAAACAAAATATTGCGAAGGACGCCGGACCTGCTTGTGGCTGGAATAAACTTGGGCCCAAACTTGGGAATAGACGACTTGTTAAACTCTGGAACGCTAGGCGCTGCATTGGAAGCAGCTATTCATGGAGTTCCTTCCATAGCAGTTTCCTACTGCATACAAGAAATCAATGAACGAAAGGGGAAGGCGGAAGTTACATTAAAGGAATTAGAGCCAACAGCCACCATTGCCCAAAAAGCCTCAAAATACGTGCTGGAGAAGGGAATGCCCCAAGGCGTGGACATCATATCGATAAACGTGCCTGAAAAAGCCGACCCAAAGAAGGTGAAGGTCACCCGCCTATCGTATAGGGGCTATGGTGACATTTACACAAAGCAAAAGGACGGATATAAAATCAGAAGTTGGAGCCTAACTATTTACCCTGACGACGAGCCCGGAACAGACATCCACACCATTAAGGAAGAAAGAAGCATCTCCGTGACACCTATCAGAATTAGCTTTCCCCATAACAAGGAAGAACTGGAAGACTTGGCAAAGGTTCTCATTGCTTAATCGGCGTAAACTCGCATTCCGCTCGGCTTTTATGAGAGTCAAATAGCTAATTTCATCGCTAAATTGTTAAAGGCTCTCACCATTTTGGACTCAGCTATCTTATATTTTTCCCTTGGGAATTCTGAAGTGGGATTCCTTTCCGGCGCTTACGTATTCTCCGCCTGCACCGCGGACAGTGGATGCAATTTTCGCGAAGTTTTCTGATCCAAGGTATCTGCGCGGTCTTATTATGATGTATTCCTCTTTTTCCTCGAATTCTAGCATCTCCTCTAAATCCTTTGGGAAAAGCACCCTAACGTCTTCAATTGCCTCGGTTCTTCTAGGGGGCGCCGCGGCAGGGGCGGCTGGAACGCCCGCTTCTCTCAATGTCTTCGATATGTCTGTGAGGTCTTTGGAGATCATGTTTAAAACGTTGAGAATCTGGTCGATTCGTTGTAAAAGCTCCTCCAAATTCACTTTTTTCTCGCTCATGTGCTTCCTTCTCCACGCATAAATGTTTTATTAGCCCTTCATTTGTTTTATCCCTTACTGTGCATTTGTAACTCCGAGGTTCAAAACGTGTTAGAAGTTAACGGCAGCCAAAGGAGCGGCAGCGGCACCATTCTACGATTGTCCGTAGCCCTAGCAGGCATCCTAAATGAACCTCTACACATCTATAACATTCGTCAAAAAAGAGAACAGCCTGGCTTACGCCCTCAACACCTTGAAGCCGTGCTCACAGCCGCCAAGCTCTGCAACGCGGAAATCGAGGGTGCCACATTGGGTTCCCGCGAACTTTGGTTTAAGCCTAAGGAGATTACTGGAGGCGAAATAAGGGCTGAAATTGGAACCGCTGGCAGTATTCCCATGCTGTTAATGACTATTTTTCCCATCTGCGCCTTTGCAAAACACACCGTTCGCATCCATGTGATTAAAGGCGGAACTGACGTTCGCAATTCGCCCACCATAAACTATTTGAAATATGTGCTTCTTCCCGTGCTGGAGCGTATGGGTTTGAAAGCTTCTTTAACCGTTCATAAGTATGGCTACTATCCGAAAGGCATGGGCGAAGTCTCCCTAGAAGTTCAACCGTGCCAAAAGCTGGGTCCATTGTCCATAAACGATTTTGGAAACGTGCAGGAAGTGGGCGGAGTCTCAGTTTGCACCTTCCTAGCGGATCGAAGGGTGGCAGAACGCCAAGCCCAAGCAGCCAAAGACTTTCTTAAATCTAGCGGCTATGAGCCGAAGATTCAGGTGATTAACGACATGTCTAATCCCCTTCAGAAGGGAAGCTCCCTAGTTTTGTGGACGAAAACTGACACAGGCGTGCTTTTGGGAGGAGACGCCATAGGAGAACTCCAAAAGCCCAGCGAAGCTGTGGGTCGAGAGGCTGCCCAAAAAATATTCGAGGAGCTTAAGGCAAATGCTACAGCTGACGTTCACCTCGCCGACATGCTGGTGCCCTACGTCGCCTTAGCTGAAGGTGGCTCGGTTTATCTAGCTCGTTCAATGACTGAGCACCTAGATACAAATATTTGGCTTACTCAAGAAATTTTGGGCGTAAAGTTCCACGTTACGCGGGTTGGAAATCTCTATCGCATAGAGAAAAGGTAATGATAACGGAGGGTCTATGCTGGCTAATGCTAGGGTTCGAGGCGTCTATTCAACCGCCTTAACAAAGCTTCTCCTCGACAATGGCTTTGACATTGCTCAACCATCAGTCGCCATACGGGAAAGGTTCGGATTAAAAGAAATGGAGGAGCCGCCCGACCTCGATGTTTATGACAAGCCTAACCGACAAGGCGTCCAAGTGTTGGGAAGAAACGAGTCCCTTGAGGCTTTCATTTCGATTTTGAGAAATCTCCTAGACGACGTCATAATCAGAAGGTGGAAGGTTGCCCCTGAAGGAATCTACAAGGGGTTAGTCAAAAACGTTGACCCCGTAAACAACTCAGTTTTAGTAGATATTGGACCCGCATTAAGTAGGATCGCTAGCAAAGAGCTCTCGGACCCTAGTCAAAAAGAAGTTATCGTGCAAGTTGAAGGCAGAAAAGCCGGAACCGAAGAGCCTCTTCTAACCACAAAAATAAGAATTCCAGGCAAATACGCCGTTTTAATTCCCGGCAACCAGATCAAGATAAGTCGAAGAATTAGAGATTGGCAAATCCGTTCGAGGCTCCAAAAGTTTGGAGAGGAGCTCGCTCCACAAGACTGGGGTATACTTTGGCGTACGGCATCTGCAAATCAACTGCCTGAAACGTTAAAAAACGAGGTGTTAAGCCTAGTAAAGCAAGGAGAAGCCATTCTAGAAAAGGCTAGGAATTTGGAGGCTCCAGCCGGGCTTTGGGAAGAAATGAAATTTGCAGACTTGGAGTTTCCAGCTTTATCCAAGAAAAAGCTGGATGAAACTCGAAGAACAGTTGTTCCAACCATGGATGGGCATCATCTCTATAAGGCATGTAGAGGAAAAGTTTCGTTAGCGCTTGACATGGCTGAGAGGCTGCTTGAAAAGGGCTGTCCTTACGGAGATGTGGAGGAACTTCTTAAACAAACCGTGGAACCAGAATATCCCGCGGAAGGCTCCTTAATAGGCATACAACACGTTAAGCTGGACGGAAAAATTTTTCACCTAGGCACAGCCCAAATCGAAGCCTTCAACAGCGGCGAGTCATTGATTCGGTTTCGTCGCGTCTTCGAAAAGGAGGGAACCTACGATGGCCTTGGAACGCATAAAGAGCCTGGCGACTACGCCATTACAGAGGCTAAATTGGGCGAATGGCACTTTAAAACTCAGTATTTCTCAAAGGACGGACAAAGCAAAGGAACATACATTAACTTAAACACGCCCATAGAGTTGTATCCCCGCGGAATACGTTACGTAGACCTCGAAGTGGACATATGCATTTGGCCGGACGGCAAAATAAAAGTTTTAGATGAGGAAAAACTTGAGGAAGCTCTAGCTCAGGGCCTAGTTACCCCAAAAATATTCGGAATTGTTAGAGAAAAAATGCAAAGCATAATGGAAAGCCTTTCAAGTTAAGTAGAGCGGCGAAGGCGAGACCTTTGGGGGCAACAACTAAAAATCACGTCGTTAGTAAGTTTCTTGGTGTACAGATTGGGAAAGTGCCAAATCTGCGGCGAACAATCGCCTATCATCTCTGGCAAGCTTAAGGTTTGTCTAAAATGCATCCGAGAAAAGCCAGAAGAGGCGCTCAAAATAACCGATAATGTTCACGCTGAAAGCCGAGAAAATTTTGGCTTACCTCCAAAACCGCCTAGGGATTCGCAGGGCGTCTCTTGCGGCATGTGCCCAAACGAATGCAAAATCGGATTTGGCGAAAAGGGTTTTTGCGGTTTAGTCCTCAACGTTGACGGTCAGTTAACTCGAATGGGTGGAACCCCTGAGAAGGGTGTTCTTCAATGGTATTATGACCCCTTGCCAACAAACTGCGTAGCATGGTGGTTTTGTCCAGGATGCACAGGCGCATGCTACCCAAAATACGCCTACAAGCGTGGAGCTGAGACAGGATACGCGAATCTAGCCGTTTTTTATGGAAGCTGCAGTTTCGATTGCCTTTTCTGTCAAAATTGGCACTACCGAAACCTCGCCGCTGAACTTCAACCAGTTATGAGCGCGGAAAGCTTAGCTGCAAAGGCTGACGCCCACGTTTCCTGCATATGCTATTTTGGCGGAGACCCGTCATCTCAGATGCCCCACGCCATAAAAACAAGTGAAATAGCGTTAAAGACGGCTAAAGAAGAGGGGCGCATGCTTAGAATTTGTTGGGAAACTAACGGGCGTTGGAAAAGGGAGTTCGGGTTAAGGGCGGCTCAACTTTCCTTTGCTAGTGGTGGCATAGTTAAATTCGACTTGAAAACTTGGGATGACAACCTAAGCATGGCTTTATGCGGAGTTTCTAATAGGCCTACCCTTGAAAGCTTCAAGATGATTGGCGAAAAATTCTTTAAAGAGCGTCCAGACCTGCCGATTTTGACGGGTAGCACCCTTTTGGTTCCGGGTTACGTGGACGTAAAGGAGGTTCATAACCTAGCAAAATTCATTGCAGAAATAGACCCCAGGATTCCTTATACCCTACTGGCCTTTTATCCGTGCTATGTGATGACAGATTTGCCTACCACCAGTCGAGACCTGGCCTACGGGTGCCGCGATGTCGCCAAGAAATACCTCGAAAACGTCAGGATAGGGAACATCCACCTACTTTCCTAGACATTCAACTACTTTTTTTAGGTTTGCCTAAATTTCTTTACTTCCGCTTCCGAAACAGCTTAATGTCTTCCATTTCGGTGATGTATTCGAAGCCGTCTTCTATAAGTTCTTTAGTCTCTTCCAGTGTCTTAGCGGTTCTGCATGCGAAGTCGTCGTCATTCTCAAAGTTTATTTCACAATAAATTTCACCTTTATCGTGCGCGATCTTAAAGTTTTTAATCCTAGACGCCTTCCATTTTAGGGAGGGGTTATCTTGGCCAAGATCGTGATAATCGGTGCGGGAAGCCATGTTTTCTCTAGAAATCTGATCTCGGACTTCCTCTCGTATCCCGAGTTGAGAGAGAGCACAATCGCCCTGATGGATATCGAGAAGGAATGTTTGAATCTCATCACGACATTTGCAAGAAAAATGGTGAGCCAACACGGCTTCAAAACCAAGATAGAGTCGACCATGGACCGCCGCGCCGCCTTAGAGGGCGCCGACTACGTTATCGTGTCCATCAGAGTCGGCGGGTTCGAGGCGAATAGGCTAGATCTCGAGATCCCGGCGACGTATGGGATCAAGCAGGGCGTCGGCGACACGATTGGGCCCGGCGGGGTCTTCTATGGTCTGCGCCACATACCTGTGCTATTGGATATATGCCACGATATGGAGGATCTCTGCCCAGATGCCTGGCTTATAAACTATACGAACCCGATGGCAATGATATGCTGGGCTATGAACGATTACACACGGATAAAGAACGTGGGCCTCTGCCACAGCGTCCAAGGAACAGCCGCAGATCTTGCAAGGTACCTCGGCGCGCCCATGGATGAAATCTCCTACTGGGTCGCGGGGATAAACCATATGGCCTGGTTTCTAAAGCTCAAATGGCGCGGGAGGGACGCCTACCCACTTCTTAGGGAGAAGTTTAAAGATCCGGAGGTCTACTCGAGGCCGAATGCGCACTGGGCCGGGGCGGACATCGTCCGGGTTGAGATCTTCAAGGCTTTCGGATACTTCAACACCGAGTCCAGCCAGCACATGTCGGAGTACGTTCCCTACTTTAGGAAGAGGCCTAAACTCTTCGAGAAGTTCAAACTCGTTTACCGCATGGAATGGACCGAGGATATGAAGAGGCAACGGATAGAGGGAGATGAGAGGATGAGGCAGATAATAAGCAGTGACCTGGAGATCCCTATCTTCCGCAGCCAGGAGTACTGCTCGTACATAATTCACTCCATAGAGACCGGCATACCTCGCCGGGTCAACGCCAACGTCAAGAATAACTGGCTCATAACCAACCTGCCATGGGGATGCTGTGTAGAGGTCCCGTGCCTAGTCGACAAGAACGGCGTTCACCCGTGCCACATCGGAGACCTACCGCCTCAATGCGCATCCCTAAACCGGACGAACATAAACGTTCAGGAGCTCGGAGTCTTGGCGGCCGTTGAGAGGGATAAAGCACTGGCCTTTCAGGCGGTCCTCCTCGACCCATTGACGAGCGCGATGCTGACCATAGACGAGACGCGTAGGATGGTCGATGAGATGGTCGAGGCTGAGGCGGAGTACCTAGAGGGCTTCAAGTAATCTCAATCTCTTCCCAAAAGTATGTGCTTCTCCAATTTAAAGCGCGCGTGCTAAGGGGTCTATACCTAAGAATCACGTTGCAACCGAGAACAATTCATAACTGGCCCTATAACAGTCAAAATTACGCATCAACATGTCCAAATTAGAAAAAGGAGGGTTTAGCGGGGATATCACTATCGTCGTTAGAATAGGGAACATTCACCTGTTAAGCTGATTGAAACTATCATTTTTCAAGTTTTAAGGGAGATTTTAAATATTTGTACTACCAAATGGTAGTACGGTGGGATTATGGCAGATAACGTGGTGAAGGTGACGCGGAAGTATCAAATCACTATCCCGAAGGAAGTGAGAGAAAAGGTCGGTGTTATGATAGGGGATGAGTTAAGGGTCGTAGATAAAGGCGAATTCATAATTCTCAAGAAGCGACGTAAAGGGAAAAGTTTGCTTGAGCTTGCTGGATGTTGGAAAGGATATCCTGAGGATGCCGACGAATTCATGGAAGAACTTAGGAAGATTTGGTCTACATGGAAGCTATAAGAGCGGCGTGCTTCGACACGGACATTCTTATAGACTATCTTAGAGGACCCTCAAAGATAACTAAGCTACTTATGGAAAAAATTTATGAAAGAAAAATCTTGGCTTGCACCACAGCCATAAATTGCTTTGAAATATGGCTTGGAGCGTATTTGGCTCCCAAACCTGAAGTGCTAATTAAAGAAACAGAAGAGTTCATTAATCAACTTGAAATCATGAATTTCAACTACGAAACTTCCATCGAAGCTAGCCGCATTCTGGCAACTTTAAGGAAAAAGGGTCAAGTCATTGAAATCAAAGATCTATTCGTGGGCAGCATAGCCAAGGTGGGCGAAATACCCCTAGTTACAAGAAACGTTAAACACTACGAAAGAATACCCGAATTAACACTCTTTACGCCGGAACAAATCATCAGAAAACTGGAAAGATAGAAGAAACCTAAAGTCGAATGTATGTAATAGAGGCTTGGGAGCGCCACTATGCTTTCTTTCCTTTGAAGGGTTCGATTCTTATTTTAAATTCGGTGACTTCACCGAATTCCTTTTTAATTGTTTGTTCGATTTTAGTTATTATTTTGTCTGCTTCGTAAATCGACGTGTTGCCGTCTAGTTCCACGTGTATGTCTCCGACTATGTATGGTCCAAGTTTCCTAAGTCTAATGCCGTAGACTCCCTTAACTTGGGGCGTGTCCATGGCGATTTGTTCAATTGCTGAAACAATTTCTGGGCAAGTGCAGGCGTCCATTAATACGAGGGAGGCTTCCCTTATGACGACGTATGACACTGAAAATAAAGATTGCAATTATTATGCCGGCTATGGCGTCGTTTTGCAATATTCCAAAGTAGCGGGACAAAGCGATGCCTGCGAAGGCGATTATTGAGGTGAGTACGTCTTTAATGGAGCTGAAAGCGTCTGTCTTCAAAGCTAGAGAGTCAAGTTTTCTAGCGGCTTCGATTTTGTAAAATGCAAGGTATAGCGCTACCATTGTGGCTAAGAACGACGTGATCAAAGCTGACTCCACAAAGATTAATTTTCTAGGGAAAAGAAATGTGAGGTAGGATTCGTAGAGGATTAGGAATCCGAAGGCGGACATAATGAGGGCTACAACGATTGAGGAGAAGGTTTCCGCCCTGTAGTAGCCGAAGTGAAATTTGCCGTCTGGCGCCCTTCTAGTAAACCTTAATCCTAGCCACACTACAAAAGAGACTGTGGCGTCTGCAAAAGAATGGATGCCTTCAGCGACGAGAGCGACGCTTCCAGAAATAAGCCCCACTAAAACCTCAAGGACGCCCACGCTGACGAGTACACCGAAAGACCTGGCTGCAATCGTTCCGCCTTGTGAAAGCTCACTGCGTTTCAAGACATATCGCAACCAAATTGTCTAAATTCTGCAACTTAAAGTAAAATAGCCGCGATTTATCTTATTTCTGTGAAATGGGCTCAAATGGGAGTTTTATGCTCACCACGTAAGCGTCTTCGCCGTCCGCATAGTAGCCCCCTATTGTTCGTATGATTTTGAAGCCCATCTTTTTGTAGAGGTTCACCGCTGGCGTGTTGCTTACTCTAACTTCTAGGAAGCACTCTTTCGTCTTGGAATGTAGCATGGCGCGCATGGCTTCTTTCACTAGGGCGTATCCGACTCCTTGACGGCGATACTCTGGCAAGACCGCTATGGAAATGACGTGGCCCTTCTTTGCGATTCCTAACCGCTGAAAACTGGATAATCCCATTTCAATTCGGCACATTATGTAGCCTATGGCTTCTCCACTTTCCTCTGCCACAATGAAGGTTTCTGGAAAACGTTCATACAGGTCCATGAAGAAGAAGTTAGTGTAATTTTCGGGAAGGCACACACGATTTATGTTGGTCACCTGCTCTAAATCCGCGAGTTTGAACGGTCTTAATGTAAACGTTGTTTGCACGGTTAGCCTCCACCAGAAGGTTAGTCCACTTATGCAAGTTAAATACTTTAAGTTTATGGTCGTTGAATGTGAGTTGGTGCACTAGATTTCTGTGAAGATAAGTTTTCTTCTTTTTTCATGGAACGCAATGTTGAATCGGCGGAAGACATGGTCTCTTCCGAGCACTACGTATGGTAAAATACCCTCATAGTCTGGAACTAGAACTTCAACTTGCACAAAATTTGCGAATGGAGTAACATTTTTTATTAGTGTAAGTTTTTTCAATTTCGTTATTTTGGCAGAGAATAACCCCCCAGCGCCTGTGACTTCAATACTTCGTTCCTCATATTTCAAAGACGGCAAAAGCTCGGCTATTTCTTTCGGGATAAGTGTTTTAGTGGCACCAGAATCAACCAACGCATCCGTTTCAATACTTTCTTCAGGCGACTCTATACGAATATGAACCAGAGGAAGCATGATTAACCATTGTTTGCCACTTTGCATTCTATATCTGTAAAATAAATACTTGTAGGTAACGCTTTTTTTATCCTTTTTATAGGAGAAACAATTTCATAACACCATGATTTTGTCTGCGGGGACTTTCATTACAAAGAGTGTTTTATTTGGGTGTTTCTTTTTAGCTTCTTTATAAACTTCTTCCAAGTTTTCACCACTTGCTACTATGTTATTGTCCAATACAACTATCCATTTTTCAATGTAATTACTAAGATTATCACCCAAGGAAGCTACGTACTCGAATTCACTCTTCTTCATATTTCATATCCTCTAATTTATTAGAACTTTTGGTATCTTATAATGATTACGTATTTTCATTCGAAAGATCAGTCTTTTTATATTATTCTTCCGTGGCTTTGACGACGGGCAATGTGGCATTCCCATGGGGCATAACCCAAACTTTCGCATTCTTTCCCGCTATGTCGAAGGCATCTCGCAACGCGTCGTTAACTGCCCTAGCCGTCCTTAAGTTAAGGATGTTCACCGCATAATAATCAGGCATAACTGAAATAAGGATTATGCTGACCCTTTGTAGGGCTCTCTTCAAATAATAGGCTTTATGCCCACCGAGAATGAAACGCTTCTTCAACTCCTTTTCCATGTCCTTCAACTCCTTAAATTTGGTCATCCAATCATGGAAAACCTCGTGGCCGTGTCCTTCAGGGCACTCCGCCACCAAAACGATGACCCCTCCCTTTTTCACCACGTTTAAGCCGCTGTCAATCGCCATATACGCATGGTAGAAATCAATGTCGCTCGGATACCCCCCGGAACTCGCCACCAAAATTTCAGCCCTCCGCTCAACGGGCACTTTATACATTTCGTCTATGAGCTTTACGCCCTCATAGAAAGCCTGCTCAAGGTCTCCAGCGAAGGCTTTAACCACCTCACGCTTAACGTTTGTGACAACGTTAAGAATAAAATCGACCTTAGCTAGTTTTGCCGCCTCAACCATGTCTTCATGCACTGGGTTACCTTCAAGCACGCCAGTTCTGGCTTTAGGATGCAAAAGCATGGCATGGTTCTTTTGGATGGTTCGGACGCTGGAAACTCCAGGTAAAACGCTTTTTCTGCCGCCTCCGTATCCAGCGTAATAGTGTAAATCTATGTCTCCGGTGAGGATTTTCACGTTGGCTTCGGCGAAAATTTTGTTCACGTAAACCTTGGTTCCAAAGGACGTCGTGCCAAGATAAACCTGATCTTCAGATTCAGGGTCGTGATTCATTGCTTTAACTCTTTTAAAGGCTTCCTCGCCTACAAGCGCTTTCATTTCGGTCTGTTCTACTGCGCGATGAGTGCCGCGTCCAAATATAACCGTTACATCTGCGTCTTTCACTCCCGCTGAGTTTAATTCACTTAAAATGGGCGGAAGCATTAGGTAACTTGGAGTGGCGCGGGTGGCGTCGTCCACAACTATGGCAACTTTGTCGCCCGACTTCGCGATTTCGCTCAGCCGCCTAGTTCCGATAGGCTCGTTTAAGGCTCTTTCAATTTCAGCTTTAGGATCAGCTGATCCGGGCGTTTCCTTTGGCTCTATTGTGCCCAAAAAATTTCTGGTTGGAATTCTCGCGCAAACCTCGGTCTTTCCGTAGGGAAGCCAAACTTCAACCATGAAAGCCCCTCTTTAAATGTTTTAATGGCTTGTTTGTTAAAGGCGTTTCTGCATATGAACCTTGCTGATGTAGGCGAAGGTTTCATTGCTCTCAAAATCTTTATATTCTTATGGGAAAAGGCTTGAACTGGTAATGGCTATGACTAAAATTGGATTCATCGGCGCGGGAAGAGTCGGCTCCACGGCTGCTTATTCCACGTTGCATACTGTTGATTGCGATGAAATTGCCATCGTCGATGTAGTGGAGGATCTAGCCATGGGAGAAGCCATGGACCTCGAAACTTCCGCAATACTCTTAGGCAAAAATGTTCTGGTGCATGGGGGAAGCGACTACTCACTTCTAAAGAACTCCGATGTGATTGTTGTTTCTGCAGGTTTAGCAAGGAAACCGGGAATGACGAGGCTTGACTTAACAAAGGCGAACGTGAGCATCATAACCGACATAACGAAGCGGATGATGCAGTTTGCTCCAAAAGCCATCGTAATAATGGTTACGAATCCCGTGGACATAACAACATATGCCGCTTACAAGGCGTCTGGAAAACCTCGGAAAGAGGTTCTTGGAATGGGCTCCCTACATGACACTGTTCGCCTAGTAAACGAAATTAAGAAAATGGGTGGAAGAAACGTAAAGGCGATGATGATGGGTGAACATGGAGACAGCATGTTCCCCTTAAAAAGTCAAGCAAAATTTGAAGGAATCCGCCAAATAAACTGGACCAAAATCGTTGGAAACGTGAGGGAGAGGGGCATGGAAATAATAAGGCGGAAGGGCGCAACCACGTATACGCCAGCCGCTTGCGCCGCAAGAATGGTGAAGGCAATCATTAACGATGAGCAGGCGGAAATGCCTGTTAGCGCAGTTTTAGAAGGCGAATACGGCTTAAGAGACATAGCCCTAGGCGTGCCAGCCATAATCGGCAGAAAGGGACTAATAAGAATAGTTGAGTATGACCTAACCGATGAGGAAAAAACAAGCCTTAAGGAATCTGCCAACATTCTTATAAACATGGCAAAGGACGCAGGATTAACTAGGAATTAGCTAAATTTTTTATAAAGTCCAATGAAAATATAGGATAGGTGATGAGCATGGAAAAGAAAGTTTTAATAATAATTGCCCCGAGGAATTTTAGAGACGAAGAATTTCAAGAGCCCAAGGCCATTTTAGAGAAGGCAGGAGTCAAAGTTATTGTGGCCAGCACAGAGGCTGGAACGGCTAAAGGAATGTTTGGCATGCAAGTGATCCCCAACACCACTGTAGATAAGGTTGACCCCGCGGAATTCGACGCCATAGTCGTCGTTGGTGGAGGCGGCTCCCAAACCTATCTCTGGAACAACTTACAAGTTCAAAAAATAGTTCAGGCAATGCATCGAAAGGGAGGCATAGTCGCCGCCATTTGCATATCGCCAGCAGTCTTAGCCAAAGCAGGGATTCTCAAAGGAAGAAAGGCAACAGTTTTTCCATCAGCCGATGCCATAAGCGAATTGAAAAAAGCTGGAGCAATAGTCTCAGACGCCCCAGTTATGGTTGACGGAAAAATAATAACAGGAAAAGGACCAGAAGCAGCTAGGGAGTTTGGCCAAAAAATCGCAGAAAGCCTATCGAAATAATCCCTAAAGCCGTATCCTCGCGAACTCCTTTTTATTTGCAATTGGGAATTTAGCGAAATTATTTAGGTTAAATTGTTGATAATGCCAAGATATGGCGGTTATTGGGGTTGACTTTAGCGGGAAGTTTCCTGACGCTCCTCCCTGTTACTGTGTTGCAGTTAGGGGTGATCGAGTTAGGTGTGTACTTATGAGCGGGAGAGCTAAGAGGATAGTAAGGTTGTTTAGGGTTCGGAAGGAGATGGCAACGGCCGCCCACATTTACTATACTGTTAAACCCTTAGTTAAGAAGCAGGATGTAATATTGATTGATGCCGAATATGATTCAGCGTATTTGAGGAGGGTGCGCAAATACTTGGAGAAAACCTTGGAGGTATCTTCTATTGCGATGGGCTACGTGTCGGAGAGGGCGATTGAGAGGGCTGACAAACTATCGAAAGCATTCAGAAAACAAAAACGTTATGACGAGAAAGACCCTGACATTTTGGCGTTTGTTAAAATGATTCATCCCGCCCGCGGAGCCTATTTCACCCCATAACGGTCCGGGCTTTCCCATACGGTACTCGCCCTCAGGCCCAAAGGACCATCACAGCACACCGCGGGAGGTTATCAACTTCTATTTACGCAAACGCTTTTATAGGTTTTTCTGAAAGCTCATTCTTTCCTTGCGATAGTAGTCTGAACTCTGCATAACATGGAGATGTCTTCCGTAACCTTCCCCTTTTTTGTTTTTATGGTTACGTTATTATGACTTCTTTTTGGCTAGGCCTTGAACCATTAATGGAACTATTCTGCTGGCTTTGAGTATTTCAATGAAGAGAGGTTTTCCGTTTTCGTCAAAATGCACTATTATGTCGCCTACTTCTTCTGCGTGTGAAAGCTTGCCTTTTTCGGCAATTATCGCGCTGAGGACATCTGCTTCCTTGGCATACTTGATTTTATATGCCATACCTTTCTCGCCTCACTGGATAGAAGGTGATAACAACCAAATAGCCTTTAAGCCTTAGAGTAAAGATTAAGAAAAAACTTCAGAGCCTATTTCAGCAACATTTTCCAAAAAGGAGTTCATTTTGAAAAATTAATGATCCCCCCCGTATAGCCCCATTAGAAGAGCGACACAAAACGTAAGATATGTTACCATTTTCATTACGGCATCGCTATTAAGAGGGGGAAACCTCTTATACTCATTAAGATGGAAATTAAGATTAGGTGAGAAAGTGAGCCTCAAGTGCTTCGAAGTCTACGTGCATCCAGAATAAGGGGAAGCCTGAAATGTCGCTAGAAAAAGAAAAGGAAGCCATGAAGGCTGAGCTTTGCCAAATCCTAACTAAGATTGGCGCCTTAAAGTTTGGAACCTTTAGGCTTACTAGCGGAAAGACAAGCCCGTACTACATTGACTTAAGGGTTGTTCCAAGCTTTCCCGATGCCTTCCAAAGGATTTGCGACCTATACCTAACCCTAATAGAAAGCGACCTTGGCGTAAAGGAGTTCGAAAGGGTTGCGGGAATCCCTACGGCTGGAATACCCTTCGCCTCCGTCATCGCATATCGCCTCAGAAAACCCTTCCTCTACGTTCGCACCCACGCGCGGCTGCACGGACGTGAACGCCGCGTCGAGGGCATGGTGATGCCTGGAGACCGCGTCCTACTCATCGACGACCTCATAACAACTGGGCAATCCTTGAGGAGGTCCGCCACAGCGATCAGAGCTGAAGGCGGCGTGGTGACCGACGCCGTTGTGCTTATGGATCGAGAGGAAGGCGGAAAAGAAAAAATGGCTAAAGACAACGTCACTTTACATTATCTGCTGAGAGTAAGCGAAGCTGCTGATAGACTCTATAAAATGGGAGTGATCACAGAGGACCAGTGGAAAACAATTCTGAGACAAGTGAAGAAATAAACTCTAAATCGACGATATGTGGAGCACGATCTTGGCTACTTCTAAGATTTTATTTCGCGGTCCTTGAAATATGAGTAAGTCGGCTCTTGCCCCTTGATAATACCCTTGATCCCCTCTCTCTAGGGGGCTGAGTTGAAGCTCCACCTCGCCCAGTCGGAGCCCCAAGCCGCTATTGTAGAATTGAACCGAGCCCATTGGACCATTAGGATTCGCTTTTGTGATGTCTAGGCACTCTGACTGATTTCTAGGCACATTTTTCGACCTCCTAATTAGAAGCAGCGATTCGCGGTTAACTTCGTCGATGTCCACTAAATATCCGATGATTGCTTCCCTCTCCATGGGAAGGTCTTCGGGTCTAATTCCTAACTTGTAGGTCGCTTCTCCATCTATGTTAAATGAAACATGGTCTTCATAGACCTTTAGCCGATCGTCAGGGATTTTGCCAACATAATGAATTGGTTGAACGCCAGACTTCGTCGGCACAATTGCCCTTCCTGGATTTTCAGGCGACCCAGGATTCACTTGAGTTATCATCCAAGGGTTAATTCTAAGCCGATCATGGTTTCCTTTGACTAGAACTTCCTCTACTGATTTCATTCCCACATAGCTTACACTGTCTAAAGCCTTTTCTAAACGATGGTCAGAAGCATAGGGATTAGGAAGATAACTCATGGTCCTCGTCACACAAACGTCTTTGTAGGTTTCTCCAGTTCTCATGTTGGAAAGATCAAACACATTTCGAAGGGTCACCGCATTACGGTTAGAATAGGCTAATTCATAGTTCCCGGGATCCAAAGCCTTTGGACAAAACCAATGCTCAAACCTCTCCGCATCCTTGTAAAAGAAGTCTCGTTCAGGCGAAATCCAAAGCCTGTCTCCACCAACGTTCCACTCCTCATTATTCAAAATTGCTTCCAGCTCAGGATGAGTCCGAAGCGCATTCTCTGAGCCTTCCCTTGGAAAAGCGCCTATTAGTCGCCCACCTCTCTGCATTAATACAAGGGAGCCATCATCCCTACCCTTAAGGACAAAATATGGAGTATTCCCTTCTAGGATTTCAGTAAGTTCCTTCTGATCTAATATTCTGTTTTTCATGCTTCCAACTTCTCCATCTGAACAATGCGTATGTTATAGGGGGTTTAATAACTCCAATAAACCATTCATTTAAAGTTGTCGCATGTAGCTTTTAATGGCGTTGACCTTATCACTCAAAAAACGATAATTCAACACAGGTTATTTGTGGTATATCAGAGGATCATCTTAGTTGTCGTCTTCGATCTTCGCGCGCTAATGAGAAATGTTGGTATTTATCAGAATGAAAAACCTGCAAAAACGAGTATTTTCAATAGGCTATTCGTAGTATATGAGGTCTTCTTCTTCCAGTCTTTGGTGAATTTTGCTTACGGCTTGGTAAACGTCTTCTTCTTTTCTGGCGCCTGTGCACACCATCTTGCCGCTTGCAAATAGGAGGAGCACCACTTTGGGCTCGCTCATTCTGTGGATGAGCCCTGGAAACTGCTCTGGTTCATACATCGTTTTTTCGAGGGCGTACGCCGTCCTTTCGAGGTCGATCATTCCCCCTAGGCTTGCTGAGGCAACTATGTTCTGAATCTTCAGGGTGGGCTTGCCTGAAACAACTATGCCGACCCTTCTCAGTTCTTTTGTGACTTTCATCACCGCCCTCTTCGCCTCCTTTTCCGATTTTGCGCCCGTGCAAACCATTTTACCAGAGGCAAAGATCAGCGTAGCTGTTTTGGGTCTTTTCAAACGAAAGACAAGACCTGGAAACTGTTCTGGGCGGTATTCAACTCCCGGAAACTCCTTCATTACAGCATATAGATCGATCCTTTGGTCCAGCGCCGCAGACGCAACGACGTTTTCAACGTTAACAGACGCCTTGACCCTGGTCAATTAAGTCCTCCTTTGCCATTTCCCCATAAAGCCTATGCTAGCGAGTGTTAGGAAGGTTCCTTATTTAAGCTTGTCTTTTCCTCAGATTTCGGACTCTTCTTCTCAGGAAAGAAAATAGTCCAGATAACAAGAGCAGAAAATAGCAGGATAATTAGAAACATTCCTGCGTCACCCTGCATAAACAGGGAAACGTGTCCCAGCCAAGGTATTTGACCCACCACTTTGCCAACAACCTTTGTCTCCGGAATCCACCCAGCCCACGATAAATCATCAGCACTATTTGCATCTCCTTTTGTGCGGAAATAACAAATGCCTCCTTCATACTTTTTATCTATTGCCCTATGAACAATAAGGGCTGATTCACTAAAAAACCAATACACCCGTCTAGTGTATCCTCTTGGGTCGTAAAAAACAATGATGTCGCCGACAGGATTATCGCCAACCTTAATTTCTTCGCTTGCATTTGATATTCCTCGAACTACGATAATGTCGCCGACGTTTAGGGTGGGCACCATGCTTTCCGATTCTACTGCAGCCAATGGATAAGAGGTTCTTAAAGCCGCCCTTACGCCTACTTGAAAGCCAAAAACACCGACCAAAATGATAATCAAGAAAATGGCAGTCTTCGCGTATTCCTTATCTTTAAGCCACGTAGGCCACTTCACTTCGCTCCACAGCTCTACAATGCTTTCTTTAGCCTTAGATAAATGCGCACGTTAAAAACTTAACGCTTTATCACATAAAAAAGGGGAGCAGTAGGAGGCTATTTGCAAAGGATAAAGCTCCTCGCCTTCCCTTTGCTTTAGCCGCCTGGCAGTCCAAACGTCTAAATCTTTCGTTTACTTAATGCGACTCTGAAGGGTTTCTTACATTTTGGGCAATCGAAAAGGCCTATTGTCAGTTCTACTTTTTTGCCAGCTTTGTCTGGGCGACCTGCCATAGTCCAGCTTTTTTTAGGCGTAGCAACATCTGTTCCACATGTCTTGCATTTAGCCATACATTTTCCTCCTTTCGTTCATATATTTAATGGTAATGAATAAAAGCCTTTCCAATACATTCTGCGTTTATCCGTTATGTTTGGCGAAGGTAGCGGGCAGGGTGATTTGTCGGACAATAATTTTTTCCTATTGTTGAACAATAAATAGCCTTTCAATTTGTTTGGCTATGGCCTCAGCACCTTAGGATGTAAAACTATAAATACCTAGTATTACTTGCGTTGCCTTATGACTCGAACGAAGGTAACGGAAAAGTATCAGACAACAATTCCGAAGCGCATAAGAGACGTTCTTAAAGTAAAGCCTGGAGAAAAAGTTGAGTGGTACATAATCAAAGACATGATAGTTCTCAGAAAACCTGAAAAAATTGAAAACCCCGTTGAGTTTCTCACCTCGCAAACGAAGCTTGACATAGATGCCGTGAAACTTGTGAGGGAGAATAGAGAGGAATTCGGGTGAAGCATCTCAATACAAATGTTAACATTCACGTAGAAGAAAAATAGAGATGAACATAGCCCTGAATCCTGGTTAGTTATACATCAATTCTCTGCGTAGGGTATAGCAACAAAATGCTTTTAGAGTAGCCTCCACTGTGTTCTGTTGGCTTCATGGACAGGCTGGCTCCAATGAATCAAACAAAAAACGCCTTCGAATTATTCGTCAAACCCATCCGCAGACTCATAGATGAAAGAGGCTTTAAGGAGCCGACCGAGCCCCAAGAAAACACTATACCAAAAATCCTTGAGGGAAAAAACGTTCTTCTCATATCTCCGACCGCTACTGGGAAAACTGAGGCGGCTGTTCTCCCCGTTCTCAACATGCTTATGCAGACGCCTGAAAGACCGCTTGGAATCAAAGTCTTGTATATTACTCCTCTTAGGGCTTTGAACCGCGATTTGCTTGAGCGCCTAGAATGGTGGTGCAATAAACTAGACATTAAACTGGCGGTTAGGCACGGCGACACTGAGACTAAGGAACGGGCGAGACAGGCTCGAAGCCCCCCTGACATATTGATCACCACTCCCGAAACTCTTCAGGCTATTCTTCCAGGCTGGGTTATGCGCCAACACCTTCAACAAGTCCGGTTTGTAATAGTCGATGAAGTTCATGAAATGGCTGATAGCAAGCGTGGAAGCCAATTGTCACTGGCCCTCGAAAGGCTTCGGTGGATAACGGGCAGAGATTTTCAGTTAATAGGCTTGTCCGCCACGATCGGTAGCCCCGAAAAGGTTGCTCAATTTCTTGTGGGAAATGGGCGCGAAGTAGAAATTGTGAGGGTGCCTGTTGCGCGGCTAATGAGGCTGAAGATTCTGTTTCCAAAGCCTGAATCTAGGGACTATGAGCTTGCCTCTGCGCTTTTTACCCATCCTGAAGTTGCTGCCAGACTTCGAATTATTCGTGACTATATCGAAAAACACAAGTCCGTTCTACTTTTCACCAACACGAGAGCCATTTCGGAAGTTTTGGCAAGCCGATTCAAGGTTTGGGACATAGATTTCCCCGTGTCCATTCATCACGGCTCATTAGCTAAGCCCTCTAGAATAGCGGCTGAGCGGGGACTGAAGGGAGGCACCCTTAAGGGGCTTGTGGCAACGTCGTCCCTAGAGCTCGGAATAGACGTTGGACGAATAGACTTGGTAATTCAGTATATGAGTCCTAGGCAAGTTACTCGTCTCATTCAGCGTGTAGGACGAAGCGGACATAGAATTGGGCGTGTCGCTGAAGGCATCATAATCACTATGGATTCTGACGATACGTTGGAAGCTATGGTTATCGCCCGCATGGCCTTCGAGGAAACTTTAGAGCCTGTTGACATACCTGAGAAACCCTATGATGCTTTAGCTCATCAAATTGCTGGGCTTTTAATGAGGAAGAAGCGTTGGTATTTCCAAGAAATCTACGACCTATTTAGAAGGGCATATCCATACGTTGACCTCGATCTGGAAGACATCAAAAAAGTCTTGACTTACATGTACTCTCGTTTTCCAAGGTTAGCTTGGGTTTCCTTCGAAGACATGCTTGCCATAAAGCCGCGGAGAACCAAGGCGTTGTACGAGTACTACTTTGAAAATCTGTCAATGATTCCCGACGAAAAACAATACTTAATCATCGATGAACCGTCAAACGCCGCCGTGGGCGTGCTTGACGAAGCCTTCGTTGCAGAGTACGGGAAGCCAGGGGTCAAATTCATTATTCGCGGTAGTCCATGGAAAATTCTGAACATCACTGAAGACCACATCTTTGTGAAGCCGGTTGATGACCCAACTGGCGCCATACCAAGCTGGATTGGCGAAGAAATTCCGGTTCCATTTGAAGTGGCTCAAGAGGTAGGCTGGATCAGAGGTTTTATTGAGGAACAAGTGAGAAATGGGGCAAAGCCTGATGAATTTGCTGCTCAGCTATCTGAGAAATATCCTGCAGATGAGGAGACAGTTCTTCGGGCGGTAATGGAAACGGTGGAGCACGTGAGGAATGGGTACATGGTTCCGACCGATAAGCGATTAGCCGTAGAAGACTGGGAGGACTTCACCATTATTCACGCTAACTTTGGATCCCTCACAAACCGTTCCTTAGCCCAGTT
>Ga0315280_10002123_pt1 | contig 32596 bp, 30 predicted proteins | sample YL17G06_40_MG_FD_203697 | JGI IMG/M metagenome (GOLD analysis project Ga0315280, IMG submission 203697) | Sediment microbial communities from Yellowstone Lake, YNP, Wyoming, USA - YL17G06_40 | ecosystem: Environmental > Aquatic > Freshwater > Lake > Sediment | place: USA: Wyoming | collected...
GATTGATAGCTTAGACTGACTCATGACCTAAACATTCTCAAAGTCCGTATTCTACAGTTTTGGAGATATCCCTCTGGCCGGTCCACTTCCCCTAATTTTTTCACAGCCTAAGGGGGGTGAGGGGGGATTTCTGGGTTGTGGTTATTTTTGAAATCAATTTGAGAAGATAAGTCTGACTATTACGTTACCCTGTTCAGCCGTGGGGCTTCATTGACAGGGAGGTTTTTTTTAAGGTAAGTATGCTATATTTGAATTAAAAATTGTTGAGGGAGGATTTTCAAGTAACCGATGCAACTTCATTCTCTTTTACAGGAGGGAGATTTTTATGTGATCTCAGTGATCGGGGAGGATAAGGTTGGGATCGTCTCAAAGGTGACCCAATTTCTCTTCAAGAAGGGGGTGAATATCGTCGACATTGAACAGACGGTTGTCCATTCTCAATTCACAATGGTCCTCCTCATCCAGCCACTTCCTTTTCGCTTCCAATCGGGCCAAGTCAGAGCAGGTCTCAGCCGTCTGGCCAAGAGACTGGACGTAAATATAACGATGACACCGCTTCGAGAATATAAAGGACTAAGACTGGCCGAGACCAAAAAGCCATATATCCTCACCATCCTGGGACCGGATCGCCCTGGGATTGTGGCTGCCTTCTCATCCGTTTTTTCCAAACACCATTGCAATATCGAGCGGATCAAAATGATCGCTCGAGGTGAATTGCTGGCGATGGAAATGTGGATTGATCTTCGGGAGGCATATTTCCCTGTTCTGGGGACGGACCTCACCGCAGTGGCGAAGAGGGTCGGGATGGATATTATCGCCCAACCGGAGCAGGTATTTAAAAAAAGGAAGAAAGTGATTGTATTCGATATGGATTCAACGATTGTCGATGGAGAGGTCATCGATGAAATGGCAAAAATAGTAGGGGCGGAGAAACAGGTGAAGGCGCTGACAGAGAGGGGGATGAGGGGAGAGATCAATTTTGTACAATCTCTCCGCAGCAGGGTATCCTTACTGAAAGGGTTGAGAGTCAAAAGTCTGGAATCCCTCGCTAGAACCTTTAAGCTCACGAAAGGAAGCGAAGAACTGATTGCTGCCCTGAAGGAAATGGGATTTAAGATTGCTCTGATCAGTGGAGGGTTTACCTACTTTACAGATGTTTTGAAAGACAGATTGGGATTTGATTATGCCTTTGGCAATGAACTGGAGATCAGAAAGGCAAGACTGACCGGAAGAATCAGAGGGAGGATCATCGATGCCCAGAGGAAGGCTGAAATCATGGATGAGATCTGTAGAAAAGAGGGGATCACTCGTGATGAAGTAGTGGCTGTCGGGGATGGATCAAATGATCGAATCATGGTGGCCAATGCGGGTTTGGGAATTGCCTTTAATGCCAAGGAGATTCTCAAGAAGGTGGCTGATGGAGCCATTACAGGAGATCATATGAAAGGCGTTCTCTACTGCCTCGGTATTACAGATCTTGATATAAAAAGGGGTGATTATCATTAACACGAATATCAAATGCCAAAGTTCAAATGTGAAATCAAATCCAAAACTCAAATGTCAAAAAATTTTTTGGAATTTAAACTTTGACATTCATTTGACATTTAGATTTTGACATTTGACATTTGAACCTATGCAGAAACTCTACAATATTAAAGCGGTTGTTTTCGACTTTGATGGGACTCTGGCAGTTCTCAACATCGATTTTTCCTCTATGAGGGAAAGGGTATTTGGTTTGGTGAAGCGTTACGGTGTGCCGGAGGAATTGGTCGAAGAGAAATATCTCTTGGAGATTATCGACGAGGTCTATCAAATCCTGCGGGGGAGGAGCCCTTCCTATGCGGAAGAGTTTTATCAAGAGGCCCACCGGATCCTATATGAGATAGAACTCAGGGCAGCGGAGGATGGTAAGCTGATTCCTGAAGTGGAGGGGACGTTAAAAATTCTAAGAAGGAAGGGGATAAAAATAGGAATCGTCACACGAAATTGTGAGGATGCCGTTCGGAAGGTTTTTCCAGGTATTGGCGATTATTGCGATGTTTTCATCTCGAGAAATTCGGTTAAAAACGTCAAACCCCATCCCGATCATCTCATCTCTGTGTTGAGAGCGTTGGGTGTTTTAGGAGAAGAGGCGGTGATGATCGGAGACCATCCCATTGATATTCAGGCAGGCAAAAGGGTTGGAATGAAGACGATCGGGGTATTGACGGGGAGGACGAAGAGGGAAGAGTTTGAGAAGGCAGGGGCGGATTATGTTTTAAGGGATGTTTCGGAGATTTATAAGATTATTGGAGGAGATTAATGTCAAATGTCAAAGGTCAAATTTCAAATAAAGCTCAAAATTCAAATGCCCAACAGATTTTTGAATTTGGTCATTTGTCATTGATTAAAACCACATCTGAAAACCCCGTCCTGTGGACGGGGATGAAAGATGCGTCTGCCGAAGGCAGAAGAAACCAGGCCAGATGCTGAAACAAGTTCAGCATGACAAAATGGTTGGGTTCTGGTCTTGTTGTCATCCCGAACCAGGTCCTGAACTTGATTCAGGATCTATCGATTTCGGGATCTCGGTCTTGGATTTTAGGTCTCAAAGCCCCGCCCTGTGGGCGGGGGTTCTTCACATTTGGAATTAGAGAAGGTGTCTCTATTAGGAAAGACACGTGGGAAGGAGGATTGAACCGTGAAAAAGAAGGTGGTTTACACTGAGAAGGCACCCAGGGCCATTGGGCCCTATTCCCAAGCCATTCAGGCAGGGGATTTGCTCTTCCTCTCGGGGCAGATACCGATCGACCCTAAAACAGGGGAATTGATAATGGGCGATATTCGCAAACAAACTCAGCAGGTATTAGAAAATATAAAAGGGATATTGGAATCTCAAAGGATAGGGCTGCAGGATGTGGTCAAGGTGACCATTTTCTTGAAAGATATGGGCAATTTCAGTCAAGTGAACGAGGTATACGCCACCTACTTCCCCTCCTCTCCACCTGCGAGGTCAACGGTGGAAGTGGCCAAACTTCCCAGAGATGTGGATATAGAGATTGAGGCCATTGCATTGACCCATGATGCAAATGCAAATAAATGATTGTTACAAACTCAACCTGATCTCGCAGGCAGCGTAAGATTTATCAAAGTTGAGGATTTCACCTACCTGTTCAATCAAACATTTCTCTCGAAGTTGACGATTTATAATGTGGAGAACCAATGGGGGAGAAATTCTACCTTCTTGCCCTTTAGAAATTTCATTTGTGTGAAGGTGCTTACGTCTGGTCAACGACCCCTGCCGCTGTTTGGCAGCCCAGCATCATCTGAAATCTGATACACCTTCAAAAAACATAACCTGGCGGAGCCAAACACAAAGAGGCAGAACATGTTTGGTCCCGCTTTTTTAATTCGTTTAAATCACTCCCCATTTTGGTCCTGACCAGTCCGAAGAGATCTTATAACCCCGTTTCTGTGCGACTTCATATGCCGCCTGTTTTAGTTTCTCGTTACCACAGTGAACAAAATCGAATATCATCTTCTTGTCATGGACCTGTAAGGCCTCAATTAGAATGTCCTCCGTACCGGTTTCCCCTTTTTTGATGTAGTACCTATACGCCGCGGATACGATCTCCAGGTTCTTTTTCTCCATCGCATCATCTAAAAACTCTGCCACGGATGGATTCTTAATTTCCGCAAGTGCCTTTGCAGCAAACTTTCTGACGCAACAATCGCTATCTTGCTGCGCAGCATTTTTTAGGACTTTAGGATCACAAGCCTCCTTCATCTCTTTAAGGGCTCGTGCAGCCCTTCGCCTGACAAAGCAATTTTTGTCTTCCCTTAGTAGTTGAACTAAAGGCGCTATGGAAAGGGCACCGATACTGACCAGAGCATCCTCGGCCGCCAGTCTCACATCCCAAGATACATCTTTCTTTAAAGCGGTAACTAAAAGATTGACTGCGCGGGGATCCTTTTTTTCCCCTAATGCTTTTGCCGCTGCAACCCTCTGGGATGGGTTACCCTTCGTCAACTGGTTGATGAGAACATCTACCTCGCCTGCCGCTGCACTTGTCATGAAATAAAATAGCGAAACTAATGCCACCAACATGAGACTCTTTTTCATACCGCATCCTCCTTCCTTGTTTTGTTTTCGATTTATGAAGGACGAAGCAAACCCCGTTAGAAAGGCGGGACTTTGACCCCACCTTTACAAGGAGCTGATGCTTTCCATTTATAACATCCCCGGCATAAATGCCGGGGCTTTCTAACGGGGTAAAGGATGGTTCCTCCAAAGGAATACAACGACTCCCTTGGAGGCTTCATATCGGGACCTTTTGGAAACTCCATTTCATAACCAACTCCAGAAGTATTTAATTAAAGAAATCCATTTTTGTCAACAAGAAAGTAGGCTTGCCAAAATTATTTTTTTAAGGATAATCACTTGAAATCTGCCATAAGAATATGGATTCTCGACTTGAGGACTTCAGAAAGGAAGAAGTGAGAAATTATTCTAAGATTATCTGAGAGACGAAGGTTTCGTTTTTGTACTTCAAGGCTCTTCCCATGTAACCGTTTTCTTCTCTCCTTCTGGAGGATTGATTTGGACTTCGAAGGTGATCGATCCCAATTTCTCTTCAGGGATTAAAAAACCGATAACCAGCACACGCCCTGTTCGGGGAGGGAGCGGAGAGCTGACAGTGACTTCCCCTGGGAACAACGCCAATTCGGACACGGCCTTCGTATCTTTGTATTTTGTCTCTTTTGGGACCACGACCACCTTTACGGAATTGGGAGGAGCCACAAGCTGCTGGCTCCGGTTGAGAATTTCGATATGGACCTCTAATACTATTAGATGAGAGGGTGTGGATTCAATCTCTCTGATGTAAAAAGTCACATTTCCCAGTCTGATCTGGGGTTCCTTCTCTTCTTTGAAAACAGATTGGGACAAACCGTCTTCCATTCCCAGAGAGAAGATGAAAATCAGGAGGTATAAGCAAGAATGATATTTCTTCATCGGTTCGATTAAGAGACAAGAACAATTTAGCACATTTACATTCAGATGAGAAGCATTTTCCATCAATTATTGTGCAGAGTAGCCGCAAGCAAAAAGAACCAATGAAATCACCCCCTCACCCTATCCCTCTCCCCCGAAGGCGGGGGAGAGGGGAGGGTGAGGGGGAAAATCCTGACAAGTTTTGCTTAACAAAATTTCAAGAAATTCAACGTTAGTAGTACAGATCCTCAATACATTGAAAATTTAGGAAAATCTGTTTAATCCTCTTTTAAAATCTGTGTAATCAGGAGAGCACGTAGTAGTTTTTCAGAATCCTCTACAAAACGTCTTGACAAAGGGGGATACAAAATCTATTTTTTATACCCAGACCTTCCCCTGAACCATGTTAGGTTCAGGGCTTTGTCCTGCACCCTGAGTGGTGCAGGGCTTACCCTCCAGCACCGAGGGAGAGGGGTAAGAAAATTTAAGAAAGGAGAAAATCGATGGCAGACAAGAAAGTTACGGTTGTGGCTCGAATCAGGGCCAAAGAAGGCATGGAAGAAAAAGTCAAACAAGAGATTATGGCCTTAGTGAGTCCTACCCGCTCAGAAAAGGGCTGCATCAATTATGACTTGCATCGATCTATTGAAAATAAGTCCCTTTTTATGCTTTATGAAAACTGGGTGAGTAAGGAGGATTTGGATAAACACCTATCGATGCCCTACATGAGGGCCTTTATGGAGAAAGCCGATCGGATCTTAGCCGAACCTGCTGGAGTCACTTTATGGGAGATGATTAATTAGAAAGATTCAGAGAAAAGGAGGCTATCTTGGAAAAGAAGAAGAGGTTATTGGTGATCGGAGGAGTGGCCGCAGGGCCGAAAGCAGCAGCCAAGGCGAGAAGGTGCGATCCCGAGATGGAAATCGTCATCTATCAGGAGGAGGATGATATCTCCTATGCTGGGTGCGGATTACCGTACTATATCAGTGGGTTTATCAAAGAGAGAGGAGAATTGATTTCCCGCACACCCGGTAAGTTTGCCCAGGATGGGATTCGTGTACAGAAACACCGCCGGATTGAAAAAATTGATACCGAAAAACATACCGTTTCTGGCAGGAATCTTGAAAACGGTGAGATTTTTACAGACCATTTCGATCGATTGGTTCTTGCCACGGGAGCCCAGGCCATACGGCCGAAGATTGAAGGGATTGACCTAAGCAATATCTTCTATCTTCGCTCCATCTTCAATGCCGATGCCATTGTCGAACGCATTCGAACAGAGGATATTCGAAATGTGGTCATCGCAGGAGGAGGTTATATCGGACTTGAGATGGCTGAATCCCTTGTCCGGTTAGGCAAGAACGTGACGATTGTTGAGTTGGCTCCTCAAATCCTGACACTCTTTGATGAGGACTTCGCCAATATCCTCCGTCGATATCTTGAGAAAAATGGGGTTCAGATCTTCGCTTCGGAGGCGATTAAGGCCCTCCGAGGTGATGGAAAGGTGACCCACGTCCAAACCGTGTCGCGCGAGATTGAAGCGGATGCGGTTTTGATGAGCCTCGGAATTCGTCCTCAGGTTGAATTGGCAATACAAGCAGGGCTGAAGATTGGTGAGACAGGGGCCCTCTGGGTGAATGAGAAGATGGAGACGAGCGTCGAAGGGATTTATGCAGCGGGTGATTGTGCTGAGACAACTCATCTTTTGACAGGGGAGAAGGTGTGGATCCCTCTGGGTTCTACTGCAAATAAACAAGGAAGAGTGGTTGGGATAAATGTGTGTGGCGGGAATGCCACTTTCCCAGGTGTGTTGGGGACAACGATCTTTAAGTGCTTCGATTTCAATGTGGCCAAAACAGGTTTCAACATGAAGGAAGCAGAAAAGGAAGGGTTCCATCCTGTTCAAGCAATAGTCAGGGGATACGATCGGGCTCACTATTACCCAGGGGGTCAAGAATCGACCCTGAAGGTGATTGCCGAAAAAGAGACTGGTCGTATTCTGGGGGGTCAAGCGATAGGAGAGGGGCCTTCGGATAAATTTATTGATATCTTGGCCATGGCCCTTCATTCCAAAATGACCTGTCGAGAATTGACATCTGTAGATCTCGCTTATGCACCTCCATTCAGTCCTGTCCTCTCTCCGGTCATTGTGGCGGCCAATGTATTGCTGAATAAATTGGAGGGAAGAGTGAGAGGCATTCAAGCCTCCGAAGTCAAAGAGAAGCTTGAAACCTCAAAAGAAACTTTTCGAGTATTGGACGTCAGGGAGGAAGAAGAGGTGAAGAAGAAACGTATCCCCGGGTCGGTCTGGATTCCCCTCGGAGAATTAAAAAGGCGTGTCCATGAACTTGACAAGAATAAGGAGATTGCTGTCCATTGTGAATCAGGTCTTCGTTCTTATAAAGCCTGTCTCAGACTCCGGCATGCAGGTATTGAGAATGTGAAAAATATCGATGGCGGGATGCTCTGTTGGTGTTATGACGTGGAATCGGAAGAAAAAGAGAGGAGCGATAAGAAACAAGGATAAATGAGAGAGATCATGAGACGACGATCTCATCGACATATTTGACCCAATCAGATCCGTAGGCGTCTTCGTAAACGAGTCTCAAGGGAAAACCATGCTTCTGAGGAAGAGGTTCTCCGTTCACGCGGTAGGCCAAAAAGATCCTTTTGCGGTCAAGGTTCTTCAAAGGAATTCTAACGCCTTTTCCGTGGGCTCCGTTGATATCGATATATTGGGCGTCTTTGTGAGTCAGTGCTTCTTGAAGTAATACCTTTAAATGGACCCCTGTCCAGCGTCCGTTATTGGCAAAGAAACCGGGGCAGATGAGGAGGACGACCTCTGTGACGGAAGGGTATTTGAGAAGTTGATCATAACTCAGCGAAATAGGATGCCTCACTTTTCCTGTCACTCTCAGTCGATAAGCCTTTAAATCAATCGCCACATCGGTAGGACCCATCGTCCCAAATTGATCAAGAGGATCGATTTCGAGATTCCGGGTGTCGATGTCAATCGGGTTCATATTCTTGAGTTCTTCCTTTGAGAAACCTTTAGGAAGAATCCTCTTTGTGTCGGCCCAGCAGATTGAGAGAGGATGAAGAACGAGGCTTGATAAAGAGGCCCAAAACCAAGTTTTCATGAGTTTTCTTCTTGTCCACATAGATCAATAATAAAATAGTTTTTGAGATAAAAAAAGGAAATCGCAGACCCTGATCCTGAAATAAATCCAGGATGACATTACTTGTTCCAGGGATGGTTTAGGATGGCGTTACATGAATCATGGCAAGTTTCGGCATACTGTTGAAGCAAAGAGATTATCTATCAAGAGGACTTCTCACTCCTAGTATATTCTTTGAGGCGACATGGGTGTAGATCATCGTCGTCTGGAGGTTTTGGTGGCCGAGCAGTTCGTGAATCGTTGGGCCGGGGAGAGAAATAGGGACGTAGTTGAAAAATAGCACTTTACAGAGCCCTGTAAATGTATGGTAGTGATTCCTCAGGACCTATATCATGGGAATAAGAACATTGCATCAAGGAGTGCAAAAAGTTTCAGCGAGAGAGGATGATCATTTCTTATTTTCGAGCCAGCAGAAGGAACGCTTTTTAAAAAATTGACTTTTTCTACAGGTTCGTTAGGTTGAAAATATTTGGTATTGACATTTTTCAAATACTGTCTTACATTGTTTTACATGAAAACAGCAACATTAACCATCAGATTGGATAAGGATCTCGATAACCTGCTGATGAAAGCAAGCAAGCGTTCCAGGAAAAATCGAAGCGAGATTGCTCGGGAAGCCTTACGACGTCAACTACGAGTTGAGCAATTTGAGGAGATAAGAAAAAGGATCTTGCCTTTTGCTGAAGCGCGGGGTTTTCTGACCGATGAGGATATTTTCTCTAAGATCTCATGAGGATATTCGTTGATACGAATGTAGTCGTCAGTGCGGTGGCTACCAGAGGTCTATGTGCGGATGTATTGAGAGAAATCCTGATTCATCACGAGTTGGTTATCTCGGATTCTCTGATTAAGGAGCTGAAGAAAGGCCTTTGTAAAAAGCTTGGTGTACCTGAGGATTTGGTTTCCGAATTAGTGGAAGTCCTTCAAAAGGAATCCCATTTTTCAACCTCTTCCGCTCTCCCGAATATTGAAATTCAAGACAAAAATGATCTGACCATTTTATCATGCGCCTTGAACGGGAAGGCTGCTTTCTTTATTACTGGGGATAAAGAGCTTCTTGGCTTGAAAAGGATAGGGGATATGGAAATCGTTTCTCCCAGAATGTTCTGGGAGAAACTGAAGGCCCAATAAACAGATGAACACTGACTGGAATTGCGCTGCACTTAATTCCAACAGGTTATCTGAAACATTAGGTGGGAAGAAAGGCGAGATGCGCCTTCTTTTACCCTCCTGCTCACAAGGGTAAGGTCTCTAAGAGCGTGGATGAATGCGGAGTGTCTTTTGTCTAACTTGAAGCTCGTAAAGAGCGAAGTGGGGTATGCTTCGGAGGGTTCCGCCCTACGAAGCGTGTGGAGGTGCCGGGACTTTAGCCCGTGGGGCTTCATTTCACTTCCGGAATGATATTGCCTCCTGATGGAAAAATCGCTACATCGGCCTGTGGTATCTCTTCAGAAACTCGATCGATCGCCTCCTGAATATTCGGGGAATGTAAGAATTTCATCATCTTCACTTGTTCTGGTGAAAGCCCCTCGGTGACATGGATGACAGTAAATTTTTCGGCCAGCTCCTTAAAGTAGACGACCTGCATGATATATGAAATTCCAAAAGATTTGAGATGGTCAGGAATGTTCCCCTCAATCAATCGGCGATGAAAATCACCGGCACTTTCCGGACTTCCCATCTCCTTGATCAATGGCATGATTGGCCCTGCTTCTTTTTGTGGTGCAACCCAGATGATTGCTCCTCCGGATCGTGTACAGAAGCCAGCCATGGTCAAAGCTTTCGTGGCCTGCACTCCTATTTCTAATGGAAAAGCTGAAGTAATGGTCACATCAGCAAGTTTCGGCAGCGGGATCGAATAGAGAAAGGCCGCATAATTGGAGGCTTCTCCATGTTCTGCGACAGGATCTCCTGCAAAGGCTCGGATGATCTCCTTCTTTTCGTTAATGATGAAGTCAAGTTTAAATGCCAACCTTGAAAGGCGTCCAGCGTCAATGATCTCTTCATAAAAGGGATTCCCATCCATCAGGTTTACTCTGCTGTTTCGATGGCGCATCCAAGTAAAATGGTGGTCAGCGACTGATCGATACGAGCACACCCCGGGCATGATAATTTTGTGTCCCCCGCCGTATCCGGCAATAGGATGAGGCATACATTCTCCCACACCGATGATCAAATCGGAAAAAGCGACACGCCGGTTGACTTCCACCAGTGTCCCCCGGTGGGTCTTTCCAATAATCACATTGTCCGAAGCGCGCGGATTGTGAGAAAAAATGCGGCCCTGCAAGCGAGAAAAAACTTCTTCCCCTACTTTCTTTTTTAATTGCTCTAAGGTGGGGATAGGATGTGTGCCTAAGGAACAGATCCCACTGATTCGATTGTCTGGGATGCCAGCGTGATTAAGTCGATTCAGAATCTCGGGCAATGCCAAGTGAACCGGTGTGGGTCGCTGAAGATCATCAAACAATAAAACGACTTCCATCCCCGGACGTGCCAACTCTTCAATCTTTAGTGATCCAATGGGGTGGTCTAAGGCCCTTCTGATTTCTTGAATTGGATCACTCACTCCAAAGATAGGGGGTCTATCCTGAGCCGAAATTGGATTCCACCCCTTAGGTAGGGTGAAATATACCTTTTCTTGGTCATAATTTACATAGGGGTTCAATCCGAAATCTCCTTCCTGCTTTGATTTAAAGATGATCTAAGAAATGTTAACATTTCCTTTAAGAAGAAACAATCATTACGATTTTAGCGATTATGTGATTATATTCCTTCTTTATTGGAATTTTTAAAAAGCTTATTTCTACAATGAGTTAGGCTATAAAATTTAACCTTGACAGGTCCACTAAACTGGGGTACAGTACTCCATTAAATGCGAAGACTAATCATCAAGAATACTAAATCAATACGTCAGAAGATTTATGATCACCTTCGTGAGCAGCTCTTGAGCGGAGAGATTCCCCCTTATCAGCATCTAATAGAAACTAAAATCGCAAATGAAATTGGAACATCCCGAACGCCGGTCAGAGAAGCGCTCCACAGCCTGGAACTTGAAGGCCTCATCGAATCCATACCAAGGGTAGGATATGTGGTCAAACCCATTGGTGAGCAGGAAGTTGAGGAGATATGTGAGATCAGGGCGGCAATAGAGGGAGTGGGAGCCCGCTGGGCCATGGAAAAGGCTCCTCAAAAACTCGTTGAGGATTTAAAAAAGAACATTTCAATCTCAGAAGAAAAGGCTGCACAAAGAGATCCAAAAGCTTTTGTGGAATTGGACGCTCAATTTCATGAGATTATCGCGAGGTTCAGTGGAAGCAAACGCCTACAGGAATTGGGGCAGACATTAAGGCGACATATGTTGAGGTACAGAATTCAAAGCATTTATTTAATAGATAATGTCTTAAGGGCGATCCAGGGCCACAAAGACATACTTGAAGCGATTGAAAAGGGTGATTTAGAAGAAGTGAACAGGGCAATAAAGTGCCACCTTGAACAAGCAAAGAAAGATATATTGAGATACGCCTTTAAAGAAACAGGTTTCGAGGGGTCAAGGAATCAAGGGATCGAGTGACAATAGAATAAACACTTAAACCCTCGAATCCTCGAACCCTCGAACCCTGGAATCCTTCTTTGGGTTGATATGATCGAGATCAAATTTAAGGGTCGTGGTGGACAAGGAGCGGTCATCGCTTCAGAAATTTTGGGAAGGGCCTTTTTCTTAGAAGGTAAATACCCCCAATGCTTTTCACTCTTTGGGGGAGAACGCCGTGGTGCTCCAGTGGTCGGATTTTTACGCGTCGATCAGGAACCCATCCTTTTGAAATGTCAGATAAAACATCCCGATCAGATGATTATCTTTGACCTGTCTTTGACCGATGAAAAAGAAATATTTCAGGAACTCAAACCCAGTGGAGTGATCTTGATCAACTCGAGTCAAGAAATCGATTTTTTTAAGAACTTGAGAAGATTTAAAATTGGTCTGATCGATGCTGGCCCGATTGCCAGAAAGGTGGGTTTGGGAGGGACCTTTAATACGGCCATGCTGGGTGCCTATGTTCGTTTGACCCATGGAGTCAAGATGGAGTCATTAATCGAAGCGGTGAAGAGAATGGTGCCTGCAAAAAGAGAGCTCAATATTGAGGCTGTCGAAGAGGCTTACGACCGGGCGAAGGTGTTTGAGATAAAGGGATCAACCGAACATGGAAATTAAATGTGATTTTTCATCCCGGCGGCAGGGGACCACGACCTTTGGCCGTGGAGGAATACGCGATCGTGTGGCCGGGATGTCGCCCCACATGGACGGCGGACAGGGAACCACGGGCTTTGCCTGTGGGACTCCATCTGAGTTTGTCATCCCCATCTCTTATGGAAGTACGGAGGTTATCGAAACCGGAAAGTGGGGTTTTCAAAAACCTGAAACGGCGTTTATGACAGCTCCCTGTCAGGAAGCATGTCCCGCAGGAATCAATATTCCTCAATTCCTTTACTTAGCAAATGAAGACAAGCCCGATGAGGCCCTTCTGACTATCCTGAAAGAAAATCCTTTTCCAGGGATATGCGGAAGGGTTTGTTTTCACCCGTGTGAGGCTGACTGTAATCGGGCTGATTACGATGAATCTGTTTCCATCCAAGCCATGGAGCGATATGTCTCTCATGCGGCATCGAATCATCTTCCCGATCTCAAACCCATGTGGAATAAGGATTCAAAAAAGGTTGCCATCGTGGGGGCAGGTCCGGCAGGACTTTCCTGTGCTTATTTTCTTGCTCTTATGGGTCATCAGGTGACGATTTTTGAGGCCAAAAAGGAACCCGGGGGCGTCATGCGTTGGGGGATTCCCGAATATCGCCTCCCCAAATCGGTGTTAAAAAGAGAGATTCAAAGGATATTCCATCTGCCCATCCAAATCAAGACAGGTATCCAAGTGGGGAAAGCCCTTTCTTTTGACGAACTGAAACGGTATGATGCCGTTTTTCTCTCTCCCGGGGCCGGGCTGAGTATACCACTTTCCATTGAAGGAGAAGATTTGAAACGGGTCTTGAGGGGTGGAGATTTTTTGGAAGGCATTCATTCAAAAGATAAAGCCACATTAGGAAAAGAGACCATTGTGATCGGAGGAGGCAATACAGCCATGGATGTTGCTCGGTCAGTATTGCGTCTCGGTTCCAAAGTTACGGTCGCTTATCGTAGAACCAGAGGGGAGATGCCAGCCATTCAAGACGAAATCGTTGAGGCTGAGGAAGAAGGAGCACGATTTGAATTTTTGATCCAGCCTATAAAGATAGGTTTGCTCAAGAATAAAAGGCTGGCTGTGAAATTCCAACGAATGAAGCTGAACGGTCTGGATCAGAGCAACAGACCCAAAGCAATTCCTATCAAGGGGAAATATCTCACTTTGGAAACGGATCATCTCATCACAGCTGTTGGTGAACGTGTTGATCTCTCATGGATCCCTCAGGATCTCATTAAGAATGGTCTGATTGATGTGAATCCCTTTCACAAGATTTTTGCAGGGGGAGATGCCGTTGACCAACCCCGAACTATTGTGACGGCTATCTCTTCAGGGAAAAGGGCTGCCATTTCCATTGACCTTCGTCTGAGGGGAGAGTCTTTGGATAAGGTTTTTTCTAAGATTAAGGTTGGAAATAAAGGCTCTGTTTCGATGGAGGCCTATATTTCAGGTAGAAATGAGGGGGAATGGTCAGAACCGAAGGGCATCATTTCCTATCAGCAAATCAACACTCTCTACTTCGAACACAGCAAAAGGATGGAAATGCGCAAGTTGGATCGGAATAAAGCACTCAGAAGTTTCTCAGAGGTGAATATGGGTTTTACCTCTGATGAAGCGAGGATTTCTGCATCGAGGTGCTTTTCCTGTGGGACATGCAATTATTGTTATAATTGCTATTTCTTTTGTCCTGAAGGAGTGATCCTGCTCGATCCTTTGCATCAGACAAAAACTGTTGACCTTGAGCACTGCAAAGGGTGTGGAACCTGCGCAAAGGTCTGTCCGAGATATGTCGTAGAGATGAAGGAGGGTTTGTAAAAAATCATTGTAAAATGTAAAGTTAGCAGTGTTAAGTTATCAATGAAGGAACTTCTGCTTTTGATTGCTAATTGCTAATTTTGCAGTGCTAATTTTGCAATGAGCTGTTAGAAAATTGGATGGAACTTGCGCCAGCCATGCTACGGTCGACTGGCTACGAATAAGGGAGCTCCTATGAGAGAATTCATGACGGGTAATCATGCGGTCGCTCATGCTGTTAAGTTGTGTCGGGCTCCTTTAATTGCAGCCTATCCGATTACGCCTCAAACACCCATCTATGAAAAACTCTCTGAATGGGAGGCATCCGGTGAACTTAAAGGGATCATGATGCGGACAGAGTCTGAACACTCAGCCATGGCGTCTTGTATTGCGGCCTCGTTGACTGGGGTCAGGACATTCACAGCCACATCCTCTCAAGGCCTTGCCCTTATGCATGAGATGCTTCATTTTGCAGCGGGATGCCGTACTCCAGTGGTGATGGCCAATGTCAATCGACTCTTAGCCGCACCATGGGGGTTCTGGGCGGATCAGTTAGATAGCCTTTCTCAAAGAGATACGGGATGGATTCAATTCTACTGCGAAAATGGCCAGGAGGCTCTCGATACGGTCATTCAGTCTTATAAAATTGCGGAACAGGTTTACCTTCCAACGATGCTCTCTCTGGAGGCTTTCTTCGTCTCCCACTTCATGGAGGTGGTTGATCTCCCCGAGCAGGAGCAGGTCGATCGGTTCCTTCCCCCTCTTGATCTTCCCCATAAGTTCGATATTGACAAACCTGGATTTTTCGTCCCTGTGGTTTCATCGGAATTATACCGGAAGTATAAACATATGGCCCAGGGTTCTATGGATTCGGCTAAGGAGATGGCGACCCGGGTAGATCAAGAATTTAAGAAAGAGTTCGGAAGAGGATATGGGATCGTAGAACCTTTCATGATGGACGATGCTGAAACGGTATTGGTGACGGCAGGGTCGATCACGAGTACAGCAAGGGTTGCCGTCAGAGCCCTTCGTGAGAAAGGGCATCGACTTGGGCTACTTAAATTACGTCTTTTCAGACCTTTCCCAGTCGAAGCCTTACAGCAGGTGCTTAGAGGAAAGAGAAAGATTGCTGTGATTGATCGAAATATATCTTTGGGTGGCGGCGGAATATTCTGTCAGGAATTGAGAGCAGCTCTGGTTCATTCTTCTGACCATCCTCTTATCTACAGTTATATTGCTGGAATTGGAGGCACAGATGTGACTCCTGAGGCTATCGAGAAAATTGCCCTTGATGTGATGAAGAAAACAGAACCTATTGATACACCGATCTGGATCATGAAAGACTATTAAACTAAAAATGCCAAATGTCACAGCTCAAATGTCAAATCAAATCCAAAGCTCAAATACCAAAAGTTTTCTCTTTGACCTTTGACATTCATTTGACATTTGGATTTTGAAATTTGGAATTGAAGAGACTTTTTTAACTCACTGAGCCTTGCTGAGTTATGGAGACGATATGACCTTACCAGAGCAAAGACCAAATCTGTTGAGGCCTGGTCATGCAGCTTGTGCTGGTTGTGGCCTTGCGATCGGTATGAAACTCGTGCTTCAAGCCATGGGACCACGAACCATCGCCGTGATCGTTCCATCCTGCGAAGGAGCGATTGGGGGTGTGTATCCTAACACTTCCTATGGTGTCCCAACCTTTCATTCTGCTTTCGAGATCGCAGCGCCGACTGCCGCAGGGATAGCCAATGGTCTTAAGATACAAGGGAAGAATGACATCCAAGTCTTGGCCTTTGCAGGAGATGGCGGGACGTTCGATATCGGTTTACAGTCTCTTTCAGGAGTGGCAAAAAACAACGATGATATCATTTATGTCTGCCTGGACAACGAAGCCTACATGAACACCGGGATTCAGGTGAGCTCCGCAACCCCTTCCTATGCCTGGACAGGAACGACCCCTGAAGGGAACCCCCGCCGGAAGAAAAACATTATGGAGATCATGGCCGCCCATTACAATCCCTATTCGGCCACAGCCACCATCGGCTTCCCCCGTGATCTCCAGCAGAAGATCACCAAAGCAAAAAGTATCCGAGGGACAAAATTCATTCATATGCTTGTCCCTTGCCCAACAGGCTGGAGGACGCCGTCAGACATTTCCCCTGAGTTGTCCATCCTTGCAGTGGAAACGAATGTTTTTCCTCTTTACGAGGTGGAGGATGGGAAGAGATACACGATTAATCGTGAGCCACGCCATCTACCTGTCCAAGAGTATCTCCTGAAACAGGGAAGATTCAGACACTTGAAGGAAAAACAGATCCGACAGATTCAAATGGATGCGGATGAGGAGTGGGAGAGATTGAAGCAGAGAGCAGGTCATTCGCGTTCAAGAGGCGAATGATATAATTTCTCCTCTCCCCCCTGAAGCTGTGAAAAAATTAGGGGCAGTGGACCGGCCAGAGGGATATCTCCAAAACTGTAGAATGCGGACTTTGAAAATGTATGGGTCATGAATCGGTTTAAGTTATCAATCTTACATCGTTTTCAATCCTTATCATTAAGCCTGAAAAAGGTAGCCGCTCTACAGTTTTTCCGACATCCCCCTGTCCGCTCTGTGAATCTTGGGATTTTTTCACACCTTCCCTTTGGTAAAGGGTGGTGGGAGGGGGTTTGAGGCAGCATAGAAATGAAATTCTTGAAGAAAGGATTCTGGGGGTTTTTTGATAAGCTTTTAAACGTTATGGCAGGCTTGGCCGGGGTGATACTGGTCTTTATCTCGGCTGCTGTCTGCTACACCATCGGCATGCGATACTTGTTCACCAAGACGACCATATGGATCATCCCGACAACCGAATATGCCCTGTTGTGGATTGTTTTCCTTGCAACAACCTGGCTTTTGAGAGAGAGAGGGCATATCACTACCGATGTGATATACACTCATCTCAATGAGAAAACGAAGCACTGTCTCGATTGCATCATGTATGTCATCGGCGGACTTACCTGCGCCATGATGTTCTGTTTTGGAGTTTTCTATACGTATGACTGTATGATAAATAGGGTAACAGATGTCAGGGCAGTGACTGTTCCGAAATCGGCTGTTTTCATCATCATCCCTGTAGGCAGCATATTCCTTACCATCCAGTTCTTCAGGATGGCATGGCGCAAACTTATCAACATCAGGACAGAAAGGTAATGTTTTATGACGGAAACGTCACCCGCGAACCATGAAAATGGTCTATAGGTTAAGGTTACGAAGACTGTTTTGAACAATGAACAATGAACAAAAAAGATAATGTATGGTTCATCGTTTATAGTTTAACGTTCATCGTCGTGACGAAACGGGCCTCGTTACCCTTGCCCTGAGACAAAACTTTTATTTTCTGAGTGACCTATGGAATGGTGGCTGATCATTAGCTTGCTTTTTGGGGGGATGGTGTTCCTGCTTCTTACCAACCTGCCCGTTGCCTTTGCCTTCCTCGTTGTCAACATGGTTGCGGCCTATTTCTTCCTGGGGGGGATACCAGGCCTGATTGGGGTAGTGACAGGAGCTTTCACTTCCGTTACGACCTTCACTCTGCTCCCCGTACCCTTTTTCATCCTCATGGGTGAATTGATATTCCATTCGGGTCTTGGGCTTAATGCTGTAAATGTACTTGATAAATGGCTTGGCAAGCTTCGGGGCAGACTCTCCATCCTGGCTATTATGATGGGTGTGATCATTGGTGCTTTGAGCGGCTCCACGATTGCAACATGCGCCCTCCTTGGCACCATCCTCCTTCCTGACATGTTGGAGAGAGGCTACAGTAAGAACATGAGCCTTGGTCCACTCATGGGAGTAGGCACAGTGGATGCGCTTATTCCTCCCAATGCACTTACCGTGGTACTCGCAAGCCTTGCCAACATCGACGTAGGGCAACTTCTTATTGCCGGCATAGTACCGGGTTTGATCATGTCTAGCCTCTACCTCGTCTACGTCATATCATGGAGTCGCATCAAACCTGAGGAGGCGCCTATGTATGATGTGCCCCATATCCCTTTGAGAGAAAAGGTGATGGCCACCGTACAATACCTTTTACCCCTCGGCTTCATCATCTTTATGGTCATAGGCTTCATATTTCTGGGTGTAGCAACCCCTACGGAAGCAGCTGCAACAGGGACATTGGGGTCATTTATCTTAGCCCTTATTTACAGGTGCTTGAGTTGGGAAATTATCAAGAAGTCGGTCATGGGTACAGTGAAAGTCACGGCAATGATATTCATGATTATCATTGTCTCAAGCACGTACGGCGAAATATTGGCCTTTACTGGCGCTGCTGCAGGTATGACGAGCTTTATTAGCAGTCTCACCATTCCCCCGATAGTGATACTCATCGGCATGCTGATCGTCGTCCTTATTATGGGTTGTTTCATGGAAACGGTTGCCATTATGATGATCACCATACCTATCTACATGCCTGTCGTCAATGCCTTCGGTTATAACACCGTCTGGTTCGGCGTGCTGATGCTTATCGCTCTGGAGACTGGTTTGATTACCCCTCCTTTTGGCGTTACTCTGTTTGTGATGAAAGGTGTAGCTCCTCCTGAGATAACGATGGCCGACATCTGGAAGGCAGTAACTCCTTATGTAATCGTTGATATGCTATGCATCGCTCTTGTGTTGGTCATGCCATTTTTAGCAACTGTTATGCCAAGTCTTATGGGAATGAAGTGAACCCCGCACCCCCGTGTTAAAACGCGGGGATTTCTTTGAGATAGATATCTTGATGCCCCCCCTACCTTCCTGTTATGCCGCCCCGCTTCGCGGAGCGAGGCCGGGGAGGAACAAGGCTTTACGAGGTGCGGGGTGAAGCTAAGGAAGGAGGGACGAAGGACGATAAACTGTTGAGTAATGATTTAAAATTTGTTATACAAAAAAAACGAGAAAGGAGGATAAAACAATGAAGAAGAGATTAGCTTTTACGTTTTTTGTAGTGTTTTTCGCATTTACGGTATTAGTTACTCAATATGGGCTTGCTAAAGCTGAAACATTTACCCTCAAAGCAGTTACCGCATGGCCGAAAACAGCCAGTGAGTACAAGGCCTTTGCGACCTTCACAGACCTGGTGGAGCAGATGGTTGCAAAAAAATATCCCGGGGAACTGAAGATACAGTACATCGGAGGACCGGAAGCGGTCAAAACACCGGATCAGGTTCAGGCTTTACAACGTGGCATGGTAGATATGGTATTCACCACCAATGCCTACTATCTATCGGTCTTACCTGAAGTAGATGCCCTCAAACTATCTGATTTTACACCTTCCGAAGAAAGAGCAGCCGGTGCCTGGTCTTGTCTGAACGACCTCCACGAAAAGATCGGGATCCATTACCTGGCAAGACTTGGCCTGGGTACAAAATTCCACCTCTACCTTAAAAAACCCATTAAGAGTGCTGACCTCAAGGGGCTCAATATTCGCGTCTCCCCCATGTACCTGCAAGTGATAAAAGGACTTGGCGGGAACCCTGTTGTGATCCCACCCACGGAAGTATATGCCGCCCTCGAGAGGAATGTTGTCGACGGTTATTGCTGGCCATCCGTTGGGATTGGTGACTGGGGATGGCAAAAGCAGACGAAATATGTTGTAGACCCAGGGTTTTACAATGTTCCGAACCCGCTTCTTGTAAACTTAAAGACATGGAATGATTTCCCCCAAAGGTTAAGAGACCTGCTTAAAGAAGCAGCCGTAGAAGCTGAGAAAAGTGTCGTTGCTTATTTTGACGACCTTGCAAAAAAGGAACGTCCCATCCTCCTTAAGGGTGGTATCCAGGTTATCGACCTGCCTCCGGCAGAAAAGGAAAAATTTCTAAGGGTTGCCTACGAGGAGGGCTGGAAAGATATCTTGGGGAAAAGTCCTCAAGTGGGAGCTAAATTGAAAGAGCTGCTCACAAAAAAGAAGTAATTCAAAATCGTCCGTCTTTACCCCGTAAGAAAGCCCCGGCATTTATGCCGGGATGTTATAAATAGAAAGCATCAGCTCGTTGTAAAGGCGGGGTCAAAGCCTCACCTTTCTAACGGGGTTCACTGAAGGGGGACGCGGGATTATGGAGCGATAGGCGGGACATTTTTATCCCGCCTATTTTTTCTCATATCCATCATGAGACGATAGGCGATAGGCTTGACTTTTTCCTCATGGTTTAGTAATTTCCTATCCTAATAGTATCTGTCCATGAATGCCGTAATCGTCTTTTTTTGTCATTCCCGTGAAAACGGGAATCCAGTCTTTTCAATACGTTCTGGATACCCGCCTCCGCGGGCATGACGAACAAACCGAAATTTATTCGTTTGTTGGAGAGAAAGGACCCATGAAAAAAATCATTATCCTTTTGATCGGCTTGGTTGTATTCGCATGGAGCATTGCTTCCGCTGATGGGAAGGACTTGGAAATTCAGGGAAAGAAATTGATTTTCCAGAAACCACCCTTCACCTTGATGTTGCCCTCAGAATTCCAATTGATCCATTCCTATTCCCAAGAAAACCCGACTGAAAGTTCCGTCACCCGGGTCTATTTTGCTGTTAAAGAAAAGAGTAAGCAGATTGAGGGAATGTTCATCGTTCAAATAGCGGATAAGACCAATCCTCAAGCAGGGCCTATCGTTGCCCCTCCACTCAAACCCTATACAGACAAAAGGATGTACCTGAAAGACAAAATAAAGAAGGGAGAGTTGGTCATCGATTATCTGATTCAATTGATGGCATGGAACCCCGATGCTCCATCACTCCAACCCATTGTGAAAAAAGGGATCGTCATCCCAAACCTCTGGGCACTTCAGGGCCAATTCCTCTTCATTTACCAGGGGGAACACGCTGTTTTTATCCGATATTCAAAAGCCGCCAATGCTTTTGGGTTTAAGGTTTCTGAAGAAGGGGATAAGTGGAACAGAGAGTCGATCTCGGGAAACGAAAAGAAGACCTATGAGGCCTTCCAGAAAAGTTTCATAGGGGTGATCGATTCCATCCGCGTCAAGAATCCTTGATATTCCCCCCTCTCCCCCTTTTAGTAAAGTGGGGAGAGGGATTTAGACAGTTACATTTTAACCAAGATGGAGGAGGGATATTGGTCCAGAAGATCTTTTCAATGAAGGAGGCGGTATCTCAGTTCATCGATGATGGGGACTCTATCGCTATGGGAACGGCATTGGAAGCGGCGATCCCGTTCGCCGCGGGGCATGAAATCATTCGTCAAGGGAAAAAAGATCTTACCCTCATCGGTCCGATCTCTGATATGCTCTTTGATCAATTGATCGGTTCTGGCTGTGTGAAAAAGGTGGTTGCCGCCTGGGTGGGAAATGTGATCATGGGTGTGGGTTATAACATGCGAAGGGCGGTTGAGGTGGGAGTTCCGAGAAAGATCGAGGTCGAAGATCATACGAACTTTACCGTGTCTTTAGCCCTTCATGCGGGAGCCATTGGCATTCCTTTCATTCCAACGAAGAGTCTTTTAGGGACAGGAATGGTGTCAGGGGAGCACCCCTTTAAGGAGATGGAATGCCCGTATACGAAAGAAAGATTGGCCTTGGTTCCTGCACTGAAACCTGATGTGGCGATCCTTCAAGCTCAGAGGGCGGATGAGGAAGGAAGTACCCATTTCTGGGGTGGAAGCGGAGTGACCAAAGAGGCAGCTTTGGCGGCCCGGAAAGTGATTGTGGTAGTGGAGGAGGTGGTCAGTAAGAAAGTGATTCAGAGAGATCCAAACCGAACCCTTATCCCCGGATTTTTAGTCCATGCTGTGATCATAGAGCCGTGGGGAGCACATCCATCACCCGTACAAGGCTATTATAATCGAGACCATGAAAAATATATCCACTACCACCATGAATCGAGGGAAAGAGATGGATACCTGAAATGGCTTAGGAATTGGGTCCTGGGGGTGAGGGACAGGGAAGAATATCTCCAACTGGTGGGCGGGGGGAAAATAAGATCCCTTTTGGTGAAGCGTCACAGAAAATCAATGCCGGTGGAATATGGATATTAGATGAATAAATTTCAAATGACAAAGTTCAAATTTCAAATGAAACCCAAAATCCAAATAATCCCAAAAAGATTGTTTGGCATTTAGTCATTTGGCATTGATTTGACATTTGGATTTTGACCTTTGACATTTAAAACATTGGGGATTCAACACAGAAAATGAGGGAGTCTAGTTGATGACCGATTATACCCTACAGGAATTAATGGTGGTTGCAGGTGCGCGGGAAATCCGCGAGGATGACGTTGTCTTTGTGGGAATGAGACTTCCACTCTTGGCTTTTCAACTGGCAAAGTCTACTCATGCTCCCCACGCCATTGGAATCTTTGAAAATGGAATCTTAAGAGACAAGCCGGCTGGTGCTCCCCTCTACACGATGGGTGATCCCGCCAACACGGAGGGGGCGATCTGGGCCACTTCAATGATCGACATCATGTCCCTCTTACAGAATGGAAGGGTGAGTTTGGGTTTTATTGGAGGGGCAGAAGTGGATCGCTTCGGGAATCTCAATACGACCTATATTGGCGGCAGGGAAAATGTCCAGGTTCGACTCCCTGGGAGTGGTGGAGGGAGTGATATTGCGTCGCTTTCTAAACGACTGGTTATACTCATGAACCATGAGAAACGCCGGTTTCTTGAGAGGGTGACCTATATCACCTCGCCTGGTTTTGGAAATGGAGGAGATTGGAGAAAGAGAAACGGATTAAGAGGTGGAGGTCCTTGTGCTGTGATTACGACCAAAGGGATTTTGCGATTCGATTCTGAAACGAAAGAGATGGTTCTCGGTTCTATTCACCCTGGAGTGACTGCGGAAGGGGTTCTTGAGAATACCGGCTGGAATTTGAGATTACCACAAAGAATCGAAAGAACAAAACCCCCTACTCGGTCCGAAATTCGAATCATAAGGAAGCATGACCCCCTTGGCTTTTGGACAAGAAATGTTAATAGAGTGGAAAAATATTAACCATTTACTGTTCCTTTGGATTTCTAAGGATTTTTTATTACGAATTAGAAATTAAAAAACACGTTAATTTTCAATAAATTGAAAATAAACTTGTTGAATTAAAATCCGTGTCAAATTTTGGCATCTATTTTGCTAACAATATTTCCAATAAAGAAATTAGGGTATTACTATGCCTGAAATATCTCTTGGAGACCTTTCCGAGGCTAAATTCTTTGATCTCTTAAAACCCCTATTGACTGGGAAAAAAACCGGAATATTAACGATCAAAGGGAAAAAGGATGGAGAGATCTTTTTAGAAGCCGGAAATATCGTTCATGCCAAGACCGCCGATTCATTTGGAGAAGAGGCCTTTTTGACCATCATGGGTTGGACGGCTGGTAAGGCCGCATTTGAGCCGGATGCTACTCCTCGAGAAAGGACCATCCCCATTCCTACCGAGAACTTGCTGCTTAACTGGTCTTACAGAAAACAAGAATGGGAAAGGATTAGAAAGGTAGTGCACTCTTCTAACGACCTCTTTCATCTCTCCCTTCAGAATGATTCAAAGGATAGGAATATCAAAGGAGAGCAATGGAATGTGTTAGCGTTGACCGACGGAAACAGGACGATCTCAGAAATTGCCGGAACGCTTGGATGGGATGAGTTTAAAACATCGAAGAAAATCTATCAATTGGTCCAAGCAGGTTTGCTGGAGAGGGCAGGGGAAAGTAGTTATACGGATAAAAAAATTGTTGGGGAGGACTTTTTTGAGGCGATGGAGCTCGAATTAAAAAGGGTTATGGGTCCGGTGGCCCCTTTCATCATTGAGGATAAACTCAATGAGTTTGGAAAGACCAAGGGCTCTCTTCCGGAGGTTCAAGCGTTATCTTTTATTGAAGCAGTGGGGGAGGAAATCCCCAACGAACAGAAGAAAAATCAGTTTAAAAAGGCGATGATGGAATCTTTCTCTACCGGAAAATAAAGGATGAGGTGAGAATGGGAAAGTCTCAAAATAAGTGGGTTGGAACGGACGGACAAGTTTACCCCGTTAGAAATAATGCCCCGCTGTTCTGCAGCGGGGTTAGATTTTAGAATAATTCCGGCGGGGTTTAATGCCCCGCTGGAATTTCTAACGGGGTTTACTCTTTTTTTTGGATTTAGATCTCAAATTTTAAAAAGGAGGAGTCCCAATGGCAAAGATGAAGAAAAGCGGCATAGGTCTATTACCGAAACTATTATTAGGGATTTTTATCCCGATTCTATTAGCCTTCTTGATCCTCTGGAGTTTGGTCTTTTATAGTTGGGATTTCAGGGGAACTCGGTTTACGAGCATCAAAGATATCGGATCTGAGGTGCTAAAAGAGTTGAGTATGATTTCTGTGAATGAGTCGAAGTCCTCTTTGAATCGACTGGGTGAGAAGGTCATTAAAGAGAAAGCCATCGATGTCGCAAAACAGATTGAAATTTTTTTTAAAGCGCGTCCCAAAATAAAAAGAGAAGACATCCTCAAAGACCCGGAGCTTAAATCCATTGCTGTTCAAAAAGTTGGAGAAACAGGTTATACGGCTGTCCATGATAATAAGGGCATTAACTACTTCCATGTGAACCCCCAGATTGTGGGGACGGACTTACATGATCTCGCCCCGAAGCTTCCTGCTTTCTGGAAGATCCTGGAGGCCAGTTTAGTAGGCCCGGCATCCGGTTATTATGACTGGAAAGATGCCGACGGAAGGATTCGTCCTAAATACATGTATTTAGTTCCTGTTAAAGACACAGACCTCATCGTCGCCTCGACCACCTACATCGAAGAATTTTCGAAGCCTTCAAAGGCCATTGAAGGGAGGATGAAGTGGGTCCAGGGAAGATACTTGGACGCCTATGATATCAAAATTCGGATGTTTTATCTTGTTACGGTGGTTGCCCTTGTCGTTCTGCTGATGGTGATCTACTTCTATTCCAGTTCGGTGGTTCGTCCGATCCGTTATCTCTCTGAAGTTGCCGATAAGATCAGCATGGGAGAATTAGATACCCCTATCCAGATTAAGGCGAAAGGAGAGGTCGGTGCTCTTGCCGAATCCATTGAGAGGATGCAGACGAGTGTAAAAGCGGCGATTGAACGATTGCAGAAAAGAAAAGAGGTAAAATGAGGATTTTCATTCTTTTTCAGACAGGGGGGAGGTCCTGAGTTCAGCAAGAAGGAGAAAAAAGGGAGACGATGATTATCCCAAAAGGAGAGGTGAGGCATCAAAATTTATTGACAACCTATACGGATTTCCCTGCCCTTTTATCGACCTTAGAATTGGAGGGTTTTAGCGGGATTATCGAAATTGATTTCCCCGAAAACAAAGGATTCCTTTTCATTGATTCCGGGAAGGTCATCAATGCGGAGGCAAAGACAGGAAATGGTTCAAAAAGGACGGTCGGTCCGGAAGCAATTCAATACCTTCTATCCCTCTCAAAACAAAAGGAGGGGGTCCTCAATATCTATCGTTTGCTACCAGAGCAAGTAGCCATTGTGGCCAGCAATCTCCAACACCAGATCCTCTTCAAAGGGCTCTCCACGGATTTCACCCGGTTGGATCGACTCCTTTTGAAATTGAAAGAAGAAAAACATAATGGATTCATAGAGATCTTTACGGAAGAAAATCAGGCCGTTGGTGTGCTTTTCTTGCAAGAAGGAGACCCGACAGAGATGTTCATTACCCCGGCATCCGGCCCATCGGTTTTTGGCCGAAAATCAATTTCCGCATTTGTAGAGAATGCGATTAAGGAAGGGGCCATTTTTAATGTCTACAAGAGCCAAGGCAAAAACGCCCAGAAAGAGATAGCGGCAGGCGGAGGAGTGGAAGACCAGAGCGAGCTCCTCCTCATCCTCCAAGAAATCCTCTCTAAAGCGGAAAAGTTGGTCGATGAAATTTCTCAAAAAGGAAAATTTCTGGGTGCATTCAAGAAGTCCCTCTTAGAAAAAGTGGATGTCTATCCTTTTCTTGACCCATTCAGCGGCGAATTTAGCTATCAGGATGGGACCATTTTATTTACTGGAGAAGTCCCGTGGAAGGATCTTATTCATGGAATTGGAGAATCTCTGCGTGCTGCGCTGTCTGATCTTGAAGAGGAATTGCCAAAAAATAAGATGCTCTCTTTGAAATGGAAGGCTGAATTGGAATCCACCTTTGAGGCTCACCGAGAGGCAATGAGGCGCTTAGGGGCGGATGTCATGTTTTCTTCGCTGTTCCAGTAAGTTTCCCATTTCGTCTCTACCCGTTGCTCTTATCCTTAGCTGTAATAAGTCTGCGGACCCTCGTTCTTATCTCCGTCGCCCCTCCAAGAAAAAGGTAGGCCACCAGGATGTAGAGAATGCTGAAGACGAAGACAAGGAGTTCTGGGATAAGCCTCTCCCTCTGATGCAAAATCCTTCTTAGATGTTTTAAAAGTAGAAGATTTATTTCATTTTGTGAGACTGGGCAAAATGAGAGCAATCTTTGGGAAAAGCATCAATATCCCTGCATTAACAAATATGGCAATAAGAAACGGAACTATTCCCTTAAAAATCTTTTCCAGGGGGACCTCCGGAGCTATCCCTTTAATGACGTATACATTAACTCCAACGGGCGGTGTAATCACTCCCATTTCGCTCACCAACACGATGATAACACCGAACCATATGGGATCAAATCCGAGACGGACGACCACCGGAAAGATCACGGGAACAGTGAGTACCACCAAGGCCATGGCATCCATGAAGCAGCCGCCTATAAGATAAATGAGGATGATCACTACCATAATCGCCATAGGAGGTAACGGGAGCCCCTCTACCCAATCGGCCAGAATAAAAGGGATTGTGGAGACAGCCATGAAATGGCCAAAGACGGTGGCGCCGGCAATGATACAAAGAACCATGCAAGAGGTTCGTAATCCATCCTTGGTTGAATCAATAAATACTCGCCAGCTAAGTTGCCTTCTCACCAGACCGATCACCAAAGCACCCGCTGCACCAATACCTCCCGCCTGAGTCGGAGTGAACCAACCGAAGAACAACCCTCCTATGACCAGACCAAATAGAATCAGGGCTTCAAATATTCCTGAAAGGGCTTTTCCCTTTTGTTTGAAATCTGTGTGGGCCCCTGCTGGAGCACAGGCTGGGTTATGCCAGCAAAGAAGACCCACTGTTATAACGAATAAGAACGTGAGGATGATCCCTGGGATGATACCCGCTACAAAAAGTTTGCCAACGGATTGCTCGGTAATAATCCCATAGACAAGAAAGATCGTGCTTGGAGGAATGAGAATGCCGAGTGTACCAGCACTTGCGATGCATCCAGTAGCGAAAGAATCGTCGTAATGATACCTTTTCATTTCCGGAAGTGCAATCTTCCCTATGGTGGCTGCCGTAGCGGCTGTGGATCCACAGATGGCAGCAAAGAAACCACAAGCGACGACAGTGGCCATCGTCAGCCCCCCGCGGAGATTTCCCATAATCGTATAAGCGGCATCATAAAGTCTTTTCCCAATTCCTGATGCAAAAGCAAAGGACCCCATCAGGATAAACATCGGGATCGCACTGATAGGGAAGTTGGAGAATTGCTCGAAGAAGTCTCGGGCCAGAATTTTGAGACCTGCATGAAAAGAACTCAGGTAGGAAAAACCAAGGAATCCGACAAAAGCCATGGAAAAGGCAACGGGTACCCTGAGGAGAAAGAGGAAGACGAGTAAGATGATCCCAATGATACCTACATTAACTGGATCCATGACTGAATACCTCATTTAATGATTTGAGGACTTCTATCAGGAAGGCTAGACAGACGGGAACGGAACAGAAGGCGATGAGATAAGCGAAAGGGTAAAAAGGCAAATATGAAGTTGAGCCGATTTCTCCTGCTTTTTGAAGGGATTGACCATAGAGAAAGCTCTGCCAAATGATCAGAACGAAGAGAATTAATGACAAAAAAGAACTGATACTGCTGATCGCCGCTCGGATACGCTTTGGAAATCTATCGATGATAAATTCCACCCGTATATGGCGACCCAGAATCAGGGTAAAGGCTATGGCAGGGGCGATCGCGACGATCTGGGAAAAACTAATGATTTCAACAGATCCCGGAAGGGGCCATAAAAAAAACTTCGCTCCTACCACATCAATAAAGTTGACGAGAAACATCAGCAGTATACCAATGACTCCAAGCCACTCGAGGGAACGACTGAATGACCTTGTAAACTTATCCAAATAATTTAAAAACATTTCGAATTTCAACCTCTTCTCTTATTCATGGAGCCCCACGGGCAAAGCCGTAGTCCCTGTCCAACGCCCATGTGGGGCGACATCCCGGCAACAAAATGGCGCATTCCTCCACGGCCAAAGGCCGTGGCGTCCTACTGCTGGGGCGAACCTTCCTCGCCCTTGTGGGAGAGGAAGGTTATGAAAATAACAGCGATTACTTCAACCGAACCTCTGATGGACCGGTAGAAGATTTGACTCCTAACTCTTTCTGTTTCTTAGTCCAGTACTCAATTCGCATCCGTGCGTAATTGATCAATTCTCTGGTCCCTTTTTCCTGATACCCTGAGGCAACCATCGATTTTACATATTTATCCACCACTGGCTCAACAGCTTTCTTCCATTTGGCGATCTCTTCAGGCGGTAGCTCAATGAACTTTAACCCTTTTTCCGTTCCATACTTTTTACCATCAATATCTATTTCGTTCCACATAGCAGCAAATTTTTCTTCAAAAGGATACTCATTGAAGATCTTCTGAATATTGGGAGGAAGCTTGTTCCATGTGTCTTTATTCATTATCATATAGAAGGTATAGACCTGCCCGATTGACCAGCATTCTGTCACATACTTTGCGATTTCGGCATATCTAAAAGCTCTCATCGTTTCCATTGGGATCATTAGTCCGTCAATCACCCTTTTTTGAATCGCTTCATAGGCTTCTGGCGTAGGGATAGGTCGTGGTGTTCCACCCAATGCACTGACGACCTCTGCGATAAACCCAAGACCTCTTAAGGTCATCCCCTTTAGGTCCTCCATCTTATTGACCGGCTTGGTCGCAGAGAGGATGACATTGACAGGACTGGTATGCATGGAAATCATGTGTATCTTATCCCATTCCTTGGGCTTGAATTCCTTAACGAAGTCGTTGGCCACATGATTCGCTACCCAGGCATTGGGAAAGCCAAGAGGGAGATCAAGAACCTCTGTCATCCGAAAACGACCGAAGGTATAGCCAATGTTAGAAAAACCTATGTCTGCAATCCCTTCCACGACTCCGTCATACATCTTTGGAGCAGTGAGCAGGGTTCCAGCAGGGAAGAAACGAATCTTCAATTGACCCCCCGAGCGACCCTCAAGATCCTTAATGAATTCCTCGCAGATTTTGGATTGCTGGGCAGGAACGGGGAAGTAATTGCAGAATTTTAATTCAACGGCTCCAAAAACAATGGAAGGCACCAGTATTCCCACTACCATCAGACCCATAAGGATTGATTTATTTCTCATTTGGACTTACCTCCTGTTTGGAATGAAAAAGTTGTTTAGATATTTTTAAACTCTTCATGGTTTGAAATTCCTTCGTTTTCTTTACCTTAACATAATGTCAATGTCAACCTATTTTTCACCTCCTTCCACCAAGAGTCCGGTATCCGTTTTTTTGTTTACCTACTCAATCCTATTAAATCTTTCCTTCTTTTTTGAGCCTCTCCTTAATTTCTTCTCTCAACCTCATCTTATCGAATTTCTCCACATTGGTCAAATGCATCTCATCAATCGCCTTCAGGATCTTTCAGGGCCGATTTAAGGAGATCACCCTTCAAACCTTTTAAACCTAAGGATAACATCTCTATCTCTACTTTGATCAACATCTAATTTGTTTAAGAGAAAAGGAAAGTCCATTTTTCTAAAACTTTTTTTCTTAATTCATCGCTCGCTCTGTTCACTATTGGGAAATCTTTCATCCAATGATATGGCTTACACGCATTTATAATCACCTTTGCCGTCGTAAAGTCTCTATTTCCCCTCTTTTCGGGAGGTAACATTGGATCAAGAGGGCTAGTTAGGAACCCTCTAACTATTTCGATTGAATCCTCGGGATTACATCTGGTGGTTAATGCCCACATGACACTCTCCCAATCAGCCGGATCTATGTCCTCATCAACAACAATAATATACCTCCCAGAACAAGCTCCTCCTGATAACATCGTCGTAGCAAGGGTTCCCACTTGTTTGGCATGGCCAAGATATGATTGCTTAATAGATACAACGGCTATGATTCGATTCCCTGGTCCATGAACATAGACACCCTTTATGCCAGGCATTCCTGCCACTTCCAACCTGTTCCAAAGCGTCATAGCAGTATGCAAAGGGATGGGGTACCAAGTGTTGGCCGGTGGTTTTACCGGAGGTTGGCCATGGAGTATTGGGTCATTCCGATGGTAAATTGCCTTTAGGTGAACTACGGGTTCATTTCTGGTTCCAGAAGCGTAATAGCCCGTCCACTCACCAAATGGGCCTTCCGGCCTGCTGTCAACAGCGGGGGGTGGTGAAAAACCCTCTATTACTATTTCTGCTGTAGCCGGTATGGGTAAACCTGTAATGGGCCCTCTGATGACTTCAATAGGTTTACCCTTGATGTACCCAGCGGCCTCAAGCTCTGGCATACCCCAAGGAAGTTGCATGGTGGACATAACAAACAGGAGCATATCCTGTCCAAAACACATTACAACAGGACAATTTTCCCCTTTTGACCAATACTTTTCACGTGCTATAACGGCATGCTTTCCTACCGATGCGTAAAAGGCGAGGGTTTTTTCATCTTGAATCATTACCCTGTAAGTACCACAGTTCACCCATCCCTCATCGGGGTCCTTCGTAATGGTCACCACTCCCGTACCAATGTAACGTCCTCCATCCTTCTCATGCCATTTAGGGGTAGGAAATTTTAAGATATTAATTTTCTCTTCCTTGAACACGTTTTCCATTACAGGACCAGTTTTAACCTCCTTTGGTGGTATCGGTTTGTACCGGTTAAACTTATCCTTCCAATCCCTTATGACTTCCAACTCCGGCATCTCTTCTGGAATACCAAGCGCGATCCTCTGTCTCCTGGGAGTCATCACAACGTTTGAAGCAATCCTGTATCCTTTTGGATAGTCTTTTACTTCATCAAATAAAAGGGCATGGCCCTGGCGTTCAGCAAACAACTCCGTTATCGTGCCTATTTCTAAATCCCAATCCGCACCTTGAACCCTCTTAAGTTCTCCTTTTTTATCTAGTTCCTCAATAAAGCTTCTAAAGTCATCAAACATTTCCTAATCCTCCTTTCTTCCTTTAGAATTCATTACCAGTCACCATTCAAAAATTGCGATTATCCACTTGCTTTGATTTTAAGATGATTTCAATTCTCTTCTTTCCCATTCCAAGGCGCTCTTCCGAATTTCTTCAACAATAAGGTCCGCAAATTGGTTGTCATTAATATGAACCTCAATTTCAGAAAACATAATGGAGGCACGCAATCTGTTTTTTAAAGAATCAATAAATACTCTGTCAGCTTCCGGATCATAAAAACTTTTTCCTTTTTGATCCCACGATGAGAAACCGCGGGTAGGGATGAGGACCTTTACTGGACCGATTGCCCGGTTTAGTTTTTCAGCCATGACTTCAGCAACCAATCTCACTTCATCACTGTTAAGACGTAATGTGGTAGCTTGGGGATTATGAAAGAATAGATTGCGGTTTTTGTATCGAGGGGGTACTGTATCTGGAGCAAGGAAATTAATGAAATCCACACTGGCAGGAGTGATAATTTGTAAAATCCCTTTTTCTCCCGCCGCCTCTAATCTCGCTGGACCCGCAGTTGCCATACCACCAAAAAGTTCATTTCCGATCTCATTGAGTCCTAATTCAATGACTGCTTTTACTGGTTCATTCTTTACAAACTCCTCGAGTGCCCTGCCTCCGACTCCAATACTGTGAAATACCACTACTTCATAATGTTCCCCTTCAAGCATAGACATCACTTTTGAACCACATTGAGTAGTAGTGCCGTTCATACTTATAACCATAAGAGGTTTATCAACAACCTCAACCTTAGGGCTTTCCACCATTCCCACTATTGCTCCCGCAGCGTTTGTCGCTATTTTTTTAGTTAATCTATTGAGACCCGCTATATCCGCTACAGAAGAGACCATGGTAATATCTTTGTTCCCCATGTATTCTTTCCCTGTTCCTGACTGCGCCACTTTGGTAGAAACCATGAACTTAGGCACACCCAACGGCAATTCCTTCATGGCCGTCGTCGCCATACTGGTGCCCATCCCTCCTCCAATAGAGATCACACCATCAAGCCTACCAGAGTGATATAAACTCTTGACTAAATGGCATAACCCCAATGCCATAATCTCAACTGCCTTACTCTCATTCCCAATAGCTTTGATCTCATCAAGAGTAGTACCAGCGGCAACTGCAACTTCCTCC
>Ga0315280_10002124_pt1 | contig 32559 bp, 31 predicted proteins | sample YL17G06_40_MG_FD_203697 | JGI IMG/M metagenome (GOLD analysis project Ga0315280, IMG submission 203697) | Sediment microbial communities from Yellowstone Lake, YNP, Wyoming, USA - YL17G06_40 | ecosystem: Environmental > Aquatic > Freshwater > Lake > Sediment | place: USA: Wyoming | collected...
TTACCCCCATTAGAAGTAGGGGATTACTAGTATTTTATTTTTATTTACTGATCTAACTGGCTTCTGTCTAACAAGATCTCAAATAGTAATACGTGACAATGTCAAGTTAAAGCAACCTCTCCATTTCGAATTGATCTCGGGACGAAAGAGGCTTGTATCTCCAGTCCTTTCTGAAAACTATGCGCACCTTCATCATCGTCGGCCACAAGGCCACTGTCTCGCCCAACTTCTCCCTGGAAGACATCCCCGGCACCTCGGGCCGCCTGGACATCCTCTGTCGCTGCATCAATGCCGCCTTCGTCCTCTCGCACGGCATCAGAAAAGATGTGAATGTTTACCTGGTGCTCCTGGGCGGGGAAGTGCCAAAGACGATCTGCCTCAAAGGTGAGACGCTCCGCCACCTCAATCCCGATGAGCGCACCACAGCGGCGCTGCTCAAGAAGGCCCTGGCCCTGGCAGCCACGCCTGAGTGGGCCGTGTCCACCTCCGGCATCTTTGTGCGCACAGGCGGGCTGGCAGAGGTGATTGCGGATCTAAAGGCTATGAAACTCATCTATATGAGAGAGGACGGCGCAGACATTGGCGGCATTGATAATAGTAGCCTTTCTGGCGATGCCGCCTTCATTCTGGGCGACCACCAGGGGATGACCTCAGATGAGGAAGCTTTGCTGGAGCAGGCCGGGGCGAGGGTCGTCTCCGTCGGCTCTGCAAGCTTGCACGCCGATCACTGCATAGTCCTAGTAAACTGGATGCTGGATACTGGGAGGATTGGGAGTTGCAATGACTTCGTAGATGGCAGCCGCGATTAAATCGTGGTATTGAAAGGCTTGAGACCCCAGAGAAAGCTCTTCGGAGAAAAATGCCTCAAGAATTGGTCGCAAATTGTTCGGATTGTGAAAAAGTGTGAGATAATCTCAGAACTCCACACCGAGATCCTCGTCAAGGGCGGATAGGGGCATCATTAGGCATGGTTCTCTCACAGTGTCTGCCAGGCCCCATTCACATAGACTCTCATGGACGAACTGGACCTGGCAATATCGAGCACCCTGGGCAGGTCCTTATGAGCGCCCACCCACCATGGCTTAAATGGGTTCCTTGGCTTGAGATCTGCGGCAAAGGGGCTATAGGGAAGGGTCCAGTAGGGCCCAGAGTAATAATGAGGTTTCGCATAATTCCAGAAGGGGCCAGTATAGACCGACGGTGGGCCGTATATCAGAGGACTATCATCGTAGTATGAATAATAATATGGAAAATGGTAATTTCCATAGCTGTAGATCGGACCGGCGCCCAGCCAGTCCGGCAGGGCAAAGGAGGATGCCTCCTCGGCGCCTGCAGAACAGATCCAGCTGACTGCGATGAGAATGGCGATAATGGAGATAGCCTCGAGCTTGCGCCTGGCAATAGTCATCTTGATAGAAACGGTGTCCCAAAATAATATAAAACTTTCTTGCCCCTGCAGCACAAGAGTGGTTCAGGCCTGGCTAATGCTTCGAGATCCTCATGGTGCAGCCGTCTTCCCCATGCTCTGCTTCCATAGTCATCCCCAGGTCCGAGAAGACTTTTCTCCAGTGGCTTTCGACGCAGGTCTTGCAGTGCTCCCTGGCGATCAGGCTGGCACCAATGCGAGCAAAGGATTTGGCACCTTCGAGCAATCCGCAGCTGTGCCGTCTTATCTCCACAAAGCCGTCCCCTTCGATAACCTCCACCACGCTTCCAAAGAGGTTCTTGTCATTGGTGGCCACGGCCAAGGCCACGTCTTTGGGCTCGGAGAGGCTCAGCTTCTTGAAGGTGGCCGCCACCTGGCGGGCTCCGATATCCTGGAACTCGCGAAGGCCCCTTTTGCCCAGCTTGCGGGCGACGTAGCCGCTGCTGCCGTAGAAGCTCCCCATCCACATGGCCACCACGCGCTGCTGGATCTGCTCTAGAGGAATGTCAGGGACATCGGTCATGCAAGAAGGCCAACTACCTGGAAGGATTTAATCCTATTGCGCTGCCATCCATTTCGCCGGATTATCAACGGACCTTATATCTTCTGAGCCGGAGAGACTTTGGCGGCAGGATTGCGGGGGAGGCGGCGCTACCGATGGGCGGGCGCTGGGGCCTCGGGGTGCATGCGTCCGCGTGGGGGTGGGAGCGGGTGGCCAGCGGGCCCGCCCGAGCGGCCACGCGCCCGCATGCTCGCGCGCGGGGGGGGCCTGCTTTGTCAGACATCTTTTCCTTCCTTCTGCCAGGATCGTCCAGGCTGAATCCGGCAACTATAGCGAGGCTGTCGCAGCCTCAACGAGATCCAAGGGGAAATCCGCCGGGAGATAGGGTGCAAATCCTCGAATCGGTGAACTTCAAAAGCCCTTTATATTAAAGATCTCCATAGTAATCTTTGAGAGGACCATGAGAAGATCTGAGATCCTGCAGACGCTTGCGGCCCATCGAGATACGCTGACCCGGATGGGGGTGAAGACTCTGGCAATCTTCGGATCTGTTGCCAGGGACGAGGCCGGCCCGGTTAGCGATGTGGACATCCTGGTGGAGTTCCAGGGCCCGGCCACCTTCAACGGTTACATGGATCTCAAGTTCTTCCTTGAGGATCTGCTGGGCCGTCCTGTCGATCTGGTTACCCGCAAGTCCATCCGGCCCAGGCTCAAGACACAGATTGAGAGAGAGGCCCTCTATGTCCAGGGATTACCTGCTGTATCTTGAGGATATGCAGACCTCCTGCGGGAAGATATTGCGTTATACTGAGGATATCGACTTTGATCAGTTCGCTGCAGATGAAAGAACTTACGATGCGGTAATTTTTAATCTAGTAATTCTTGGCGAAGCCGCCAAGCACGTGCCTCCGGTTGTAAGAGAACGCTATCCTAAAGTCCCATGGCGCAAGGTAGCGGGCCTGAGAGATATATCCGTACACAGGTACTTCGGCCTGGACGAGGAGATACTCTGGGATATTCTGCAAAAACAAATTCGGCCAATTCTGGATCAGATCAATCAGATCCTCGCCGATGAGGCTCTTTTCGATTCCGCTTGAAACCGGCATCAACACCCGTGCGCCCTCGTCAAGAAGGGCAACATGGAGAAGCTGGCGCGCCACCGGGGCAGGATCATTGCTGTCATCCTCGAACGTTAGCTGGAAAGGGCAGTGGAGGCTTGCGGGGGAGGCGGCGCTCCCGATGGGCGGGAGCGGATGGCGATCAATCTCCGCAGCCGAGGGCGCGGCCCCGTCCATGCAGGGGTGCGCGAGTGCATGCGGGAGGAGACAGGCCGTTATGACGAATTCCTCAACCTCGCATTGGCGGCCAGCGATTTGATCGCCGCTTGATTCAGCAGCTCCTATTTCCTTTGACAGCACCAGGGAAGAATGCTTGCTGAATCGGAATAAGTTTAAGTAATGCAATGACACGCCTATTAAAATATAAGTTAATCCGCATATCAGCAAAATGGCACTAGTGCTAAGAGCACCTATGCCATAGAAGGAGAGGTAGGATTGAAGGTCGCTATTATTGGCGGTGGCATTGCAGGCGCAGAACTTTTGCGGAATGCTCTGCCCGGCCCTTCCGAGATCACCCTGATCGAGCCAAAGCAGCAGATAGAGTGCCAGGCCCTCTACCCGGAGTATTTGGCGGGCATAGTGAGAATTGAAGATCTTACCGCACCCTTGAAGCCTTTTTGCGAACGAGTAGGCGCCAGGTTTGTTAATGAGCGTGCCATCCGACTGGAAAAGAACCTGGTGATATGCAACAAGAGCCAGATAGAGTATGACTTAGCAATAATTGCCACGGGCGCTGTCCAAAATTACTTTGGCATCCTTGGAGCTGATCGGACCTTTTCCGTCAACACCCTGGACGGAATAATAAAAGCCAGGGATTTCCTGGAGCGCAGGAAGCCTGATAAGATAGCAATAATTGGCGCAGGACTGACGGGCATAGAAATAGCCTGTAATCTTACAGAAAGCATTGATGCAAGCATATATCTGGTGGAGACAAAGACTAGACTGATTCCCCAATTCTCTGAGAACGTCTCTTGCATGATAGAGAAGACGTTGTCTGAAAAAGGCGTGAAGACCTTGCTCTCTACTAAAGTTCAAGAGATCGAGGAGGATCGAATCATACTGTCCGACGGCAGATCCATGGAATGCGATATGGCTATCTGGACAGCAGGCATAAAGCCATGCGATCTCGTCCAGAGTCTGCCATTTGCCAAGTGGAGAGACGAATGGATTTTGGCAGATCCCTATCTGCGCGCCTCGGAGAATATCTTTGCCCTGGGAGATAACGCCTGGATTGACATTGATGGGAAAGTGGCGAGCAAGACTGCCGTGGAAGCTGAACGCCAAGCCAGACACATGGCTGCAAACTTGGCACGCCTGGCCGAAGGAAAAAACTTGAAACGCTACTCGATCCTGGCCTCAACAGACTCTCAGGTTGCCCTAATATCCATAGGGCGAGAGTGCGCAGTGGGGGTTTACGGAGATATGTGTGTAACGATGCCCACAAAGCTCATCCGTGCTCTTAAGTATTGGATAGATAAATCCTTCATCCAGCGGTTCAAATAATGAGAATATTCCACCATAAGAATATTGCGACGATCGGCATTCGCGATTCATGCATTAGCAAGCCTCCCTCTCAAGAACCTCCCCGTATGGCTTGCCTCGACCTGTGCCACCTCCTCCGGAGTGCCTGTAGCCACGATCTGCCCGCCCTTGTCTCCGCCCTCCGGCCCGAGGTCGATGACGTGGTCTGCAGACTTGATCACGTCCAGATTGTGCTCAATCACCACCACGGTGTTGCCCTTTTCCACCAGGTCGTTTAAGACTGCGATCAGCTTCTTGACGTCGTCGAAGTGCAGCCCCGTGGTGGGCTCGTCTAGCAGGTAGACGGTCCTTCCCGTGGCCTTCTTGGACAGCTCCCGTGTAAGCTTGATCCTCTGGGCCTCGCCTCCGGAGAGCGTCGTGGAGCTCTGGCCCAGCTTGATGTAGCCCAAACCCACTCTCGCCAGAGTCTCCAGCTTGCTCCTGATGGCAGGCACATTCTGGAAGTGCTCCCTTGCCTCCTCCACGGTCATGTCCAGCACCTCGGCGATGGACCTGCCCTTGTACTTGACCTCCAGCGTCTCGCGGTTATAGCGGGTGCCCTTGCACTCCTCACACTCGATGAACACATCCGGGAGGAAATTCATCTCGATCTTGATCAGCCCGTCGCCCTGGCAGGCCTCACAGCGCCCGCCCTTCACATTGAAGGAGAACCGCCCCTCCTTGTAGCCTCTGATTCTGGCCTCCTTGGTCTCCGCGAATGCCTTTCTGATGGGATCGAAGACCTTGGTATATGTCGCCGGATTGGAGCGAGGAGTCCTGCCGATAGGGCTCTGGTCGATGACGATGACCTTATCGATCTGGGAGTCGAAGGACAGCTCATCGTGCTCTCCGGGGGCCTCGCTGGACCTGTAGATCTTCCTCATCAGGGCCCGATAGAGGGTATCGTAGATCAGCGTGGACTTGCCCGAGCCCGAGACGCCCGTCACCACCGTCAGGACGCCCGCCGGGATCGCCACGTCGATGTCCTTCAGGTTGTTCTCCCGGCAGCCCTTGATGCGGATGAAGGACCCGCTCTTCCTGCGGGACGAAGGAACCTCGATCCTTCTCCTGCCGCAAAGATACTGGCCGGTCAGAGATCCTGGATTCTTCTCGATCTCCTCCGGAGTGCCTTCGGCCACGATCCATCCGCCGTGAATGCCAGCTCCTGGCCCGATGTCCAGGACGTGATCTGCTCTGCGAATGGTCTCCTCATCGTGCTCCACCACGATCAGCGTGTTTCCCAAATCCCGAAGCTTCTTCAATGTCTGGATCAGCCGGTCGTTGTCCCTTTGGTGCAGCCCGATGGAGGGCTCGTCCAGGACGTAGAGCACACCCATCAGGTTTGACCCGATCTGAGTAGCCAGCCGGATGCGCTGGGCCTCTCCGCCGGAGAGCGTGCCCGCATTCCTGGAAAGTGTGAGATACCCCAGGCCCACATGCTCCAAAAAGCCGAGGCGGGATCGGATCTCCTTTAGCACCTGCCGGGCGATCTCCTGGTCCTTTTCTGAGAGCTCTGGCTCGAGACGCTCAAAGAATTGGATCGCTTCGCCGACCGAAAGATCGGTCACATCCACAATGGACTTTCCCGCGATCCTGACCGCGAGCACCTTCTCCTTCAACCTTTGGCCGCGGCAGGCCGGGCAGGGCAGGACCTTCATGAACCGCTCCAGCTCCTCCCGGCGGTAGTCGGAGTTCGTCTGGCTGTAGAGCCGCACCGACTGAGGGATGAGACCCTCCCACGGGCTGTTGTGGGACCAGTAGGCATCCCCGTTCTTCATGCTCATCTGGAACTGGATGCGCTCCACTGAGCCGTACATGAGGGCGTTGTACTGCTCTTTGGTCAGGTCTTTTAGAGGAGTGAAGATATCGAAGCCGAAGTGCCTGGCCACGGCGGCCAGATGCTGGCCCCGCCAGCCGTCGATGGCGTTTCGGTAGAGAGCCACTGCACCGTCCGCTATGCACAGCTCTTTGTCGGGTATGATCAGATCTGGGTCGAACTCCATGCGGATGCCAAGACCATTGCAGGCCTCGCAGGCTCCGAAGGGGCTGTTGAAGGAGAACATGCGGGGCTGCAGCTCCTCGAAGGCCATGCCGCAGACCGGACAGGCCATCCGGGAGGAGAACAGCCGCTCCCCTCCCTCTGCATCCAGGGCGATGAGCAGACCTTCTGCCTTCTTGAGGGCATTCTCGCAGGCCTCCACCAGCCGGGAGCGATCCTTCCTGGGGTCCAGCCGGTCCACTACGACTTGGATGTCATGCTTCTTGTAGCGGTCGAGTTCGATCTCCTCGTCGACTCTATGCATCTCTCCGTTCACCCGCACCCGGGCAAAGCCCTCGGCGTGAAGGTCACGGAAGAGCTGCCCGTAGGTCCCCTTCTTCTGGCGGATGATGGGGGCGAGGATGGCGACCGCGGCACCGGCTTCTTTGCCGGCGTCTGCACTGATGCTGTCGGCGATCTTCTCCGGCGACTGGGAATCGATCCTGATGGCGTGAACTGGACAGTGAGGCACGCCGATGCGGGCGAAGAGCAGCCGCAGGTAGTCATAGATCTCGGTGACCGTGCCCACTGTGCTCCGCGGATTCTTGGAGGTCGTCTTCTGCTCGATGGAGATGGCTGGAGAGAGCCCTTCGATGCTGTCGACGTCGGGCTTGTTCATCTGCCCCAGGAACTGGCGGGCGTAGGCGGAGAGGGATTCCACATAGCGGCGTTGCCCTTCGGCGTAGATGGTATCGAAGGCCAGGGTGGACTTGCCCGAGCCCGAGACACCGGTGATGACGATGAATTTGTCCCGGGGGAGCTCGACGGTGATGTTCTTCAGATTGTGCTGCCTGGCACCTTTGATGAGGATGGATTTCATTTTGCTAGCTCGCTGTGTTCTAGTCGATGGTGGTTAGTGATGCTGTTGGTGATGAGGATAGACTTAATCCTTTTCCAGCACCTCCGAGAAACGTGAGATTTTTATCATAGTATTAATATTATATAAAATTTTAAATATTGAAAATTTCTTTAGGTTTTTAGTAATCCTCCGTTATCATAATTTATATTTTTCTTGATGTAGTTAACGCCTGATGACTAAATGGCTTATAACTTATTAGCCATCTATTGAAGATCCCTTTGTGAATTCTGCTCGCCATCTATTATACTTATACAGCTAAAAATTTCAGAGATATATCGATTGTAAAATCTTAAATACTTTAATTGCACAATAACTTTTGAATGCCTGCGACTGAGCTTATTGGGAGTGGTAGATACGACATTTATGGAGAGCTTGGGTTGTCCTCATCATATTGATCTCGCCGAGGTGAGGGAGAAACGAGGATAGGGAAGCTATTCATTATTGTCGCGATTATCACCATCAGCCTTGCGGCCGCAGAGATGCCATCCTCTTATTATGAAGCCATGGCAAAGATGAAGAACGAAGACACTCTTTGCGTCAAGAATTATAATGCCGGTGCAAGCTTAGCCGAAGCCTACACCGACTTCGAATACCTCAATAAGAATACAGAGGTCGTAAGTAAATCCAGCGAAAACCTTACAGGCAGCGCTGTCCTGGCGGCAAGGATAAATTCCGAAGTCATTGGCAACGCGCAATTAGTCTGGCAATCTTTAATCCCCAATGCAGACATCGCAGGCCGCCATGCCGTGCTAAGTCGAAATGAAGAGAATCTGACTGGAATCTTTTCGGTTGAGAAGTTCATCCAGCTCTCCTCCAATAACACGCTCGGGGTGATTGGCCTGGAGTGGCTGCCCTGCAGTTGATGCCGCCTTTCAGTCGCCTAGATTCGATGTGCAATGCGGGCAGCGCACGGCGGCCTTGGGGATGCTCTCCTTGCAAAAGTCGCATTCCTTGGTGTTCGGCTCGGGAGGAGCAGGCTTGCGTTTCATGGCGTTCACCTGGCGGATAACCACGAATATGGCCAGGGCCACGATCAGGAAGTTGATGATTGTGTTTATGAAGAGGCCATAGTTGATGGTCGGTGCGCCCGCCGCCTGGGCTGCAGCCAGGGAAGCATAGCTTTTTCCATCCAGAGAGAGGAACAGATCGACGAAATTCACCTTGCCGAGGATCAGCCCCAGGGGCGGCGTGATGATGTCCTTCACCAGAGAATTTACGATTCCACCAAAGGCCACTCCGATGATGATACCTACCGCCATGTCCAGGACGTTTCCTTTCATGGCGAACTCCTTGAACTCGCCTATAAATCCCATGAGATTACACCCCACTAAAATCTTAGAGTCATTTCGAATTGTGCACGCAAAATATAAATTCCTTTAGTCGTTGAAAAGCAACACTTCAATTACTATGAAACTATGATCCTGATATCATTTCCTTATTGGATGGAGAAGCAAGATGAACGCGATAGAGACCATAGATCTGACTAAAAAGTTCGGCAGTCTGACCGCCGTCGATAGAGTGAACATAAAGGTGGAGCAGGGCGGGATCTTCGGGCTTTTGGGCCCCAACGGAGCCGGTAAAAGCACCATCATTTCCATGCTCTGCACCATCCTCAAGCCCACGTCCGGCACTGCCCTGGTCAATGGTTATGATATCGTCAAATTTCCTTCCCAGGTCAGAAAATCCATCGGCATCGTGTTCCAGGACCCGAGCGTTGACGACCGCCTGACCGGAAAAGAAAACCTGGAGATGCATGCTGATCTCTATGGGGTTCCCGCGTCCGAGAAGAGGTCGCAGATTGATAAAGTGCTGGAGCTGGTCGAGCTGTCGGACCGCGGGAACGACCTGGTGCGAAACTATTCGAGCGGCATGCGCCGAAGGCTGGAGATCGCTCGAAGCCTGGTGCACACGCCCAAGGTGCTCTTTTTAGACGAGCCCACCATTGGCCTCGATCCCCAGAGCCGCGATCACATATGGTCATACATTCGGGAGCTATTGAAGACCGAGGATGTCACGATCATCTTAACGACTCACTACATGGAAGAGGCCGATAAGCTGTGCAAGCAGGTGGCGATCGTCGATCGCGGCCAGATCGTCGTGCTGGATACGCCTGAAAGCCTGAAGGAGAAGCTGGGAGGCGAGACCATCACCGTCAAAAGCCAGAATAATCCTCTGTACGTGGAGAAGATCAAGGGGGCGGGCATCGCCAAGAGCGTAGTCATCGCTGGCGACGAAGTTAAGGTGACCGTCGACAATGCTCATACTATTCTGCCCTCTATTGTGAACATAGCCGCCTTAAATCACATATTTATTGAATCGATCTCTCTCCAGGAGCCTCAACTGGATGATGTGTTCCTGCATTACACCGGAAGGGCGCTGCGTGAAGGCGGCGGCAAGGAGCTCTCCGGAATGGGCGCCATAATGAGGAGGCAGATAAGATGAGCGAGCTTCGGGGAATTTATACGCTTTGGCTCAGGGAAATCAAGCGATATTTGCGGGAGCGGACTCGCCTGGCCAGCTCCTTCTTCCAGCCGCTGCTGTGGCTGGTCATCTTCGGTTCCGGCCTGGGGCTATCGATCAGGAGCAGCACGGGCCTCAACTATCAGGAGTATATCTTCCCTGGCATCATAGGCCAGACGCTGCTGTTCACGTCCATGTTCATGGGCATATCGCTGATATGGGATCGCCAGTTTGGATTTTTAAAGGAGATACTGGTGGCGCCCATCTCCCGCATATCCATCTTCGTCGGCAAAATGCTGGGCGTGAGCACCGATTCCATGATCCAGGGCATGATCGTGCTGATGCTAGGGTTTTTGATAGGCGTCAAAATTACCCTGCCCATTGTAATCAAGGTCATACCTCTGATGCTGCTCGTCACCCTGGGCATGGCCTGCATCGGATTGACTCTGGCCAGCTTCATGGACAGCCTGGAGAGCTACGGCACCATAATGACCTTCGTGAACATGCCCATGTTCTTCCTCAGCGGCGCCCTGTTCCCCGTGAACAACCTTCCGGCATGGCTGCAGTGGGTCGTCTACGTCAATCCCCTCACCTACGGCGTGGATGCTCTGAGGGCCGTCATCCTCGACGGCGCATATGTTTCGTCCTTCCCGCTCTACATGGACCTGACGATCATCATCGCCTTCGACGTATTCATGATACTAGCAGGGACGTACTCGTTCAGCCTGCGCAAATGATTAAAGCGTGAACAAGGCACAACGCAGCCAAAAATCCCGATAATTCGAGACCGGCCGAATTTGAATTAAAATTCATATGAAAAAAATGAAACATGGATCCCCTAACGAGTCTTTATATTACTACTATCGCTTGAGATCCTTGCCACGGCTCTTTGCTTCCACCTTTTCCAGGTAAAGGATGCCCGTGGGCGTGGCTCTGTAGCTGCCTTCGGCCCGCTCGACCACCAGGGCCATCTCCAGCATGGATAGGTGATACTCTGCTTGGTCCGCTCTTAGGTGAAACTCCCTCTCGATCTGCTCTCTGCTTTTCATCCCACCGGAAATGAACTTGAGAATCTGGCGTCTGAGCCCGAGCTGCATAACCTCCAGGGCGAATCTGTGGCCTTCCGCCGTTTCCCACCACTTGGTTTCACCAGTCGCAGCCGGAGGTGCACCGCTAGCCCTTTGATCCTCGTAAGAGATCATGAATTCAAGCCATAAAATAAGGTTGGCTCTGGATCCTGGCGGCATTCAATCCTTTTTCGCCCCGTGAATCTCGCAGGCCCCGCTGTTAACCTCGCAGGCCCGGCAGATTTCGCGCTCCTCGTCCAGGTGGCGTGTGGCCGTGGCCAGCACGCTGGCGTTGACCAGGTTTCCCGCCAGGAATACGGCTGCTGCAATCTCATCCTCGGAGATGTCCATCTTGGAGGCCAAATGGATATGCAGCTTCAGGCAGTGGCTGCAGCGCATCGCTGCCGAGACGGCAATGGAGATCAGCTCGATGGTCTTCATATCCAGGGTCGAGCTCCTCAAGATGGCGTTGTTGTGCAGCACCTTGGTGATGAGTATCTCAGGATTGTCCCTCATGAACGAAAAGACATAAGGGAGCTCCCCGTAGGTGCTCTCTACTGCTCTTAAAATATCCTCCGCCGCTTTATCCTTGCCCTTGGTCAGAATGGCATCCAGCTCATCTTCGAAGCTCATGATCTCACCAGGGCCAAAGACCTATGAGTCCATGGCCCTAACCGTCCCGGGCCCTAGAAGACGAACCCGGTCTCAGAGGCAGGCAATATCCTCACAAGTATATATTCTTTCATCCTGGACGGCTTTATGGTGGCGATCTCCCCCAGCTTCACGCCCTCGTCGAATGTCACCGCTTTTACGGCATTCCTGTAGCCCTGGTAAGGCAACTTCACCCGAAGACCGTTGAGGTTGAGCGCGATGGGAAGTGGCGAATAAGAGTACTCCACCTCCGGCACCTGCTCCCGAACGGCGTCCATCACCCTGGGCGGCGAGGTCGTGAGCGGGTCCTTGGATATCTCATTCCTTGTTCTGTCCAGGGCTCTGCCCACGGCATCGATGATACTGTCCAGGGTGCCTATCTCCATCGCCTTCCTGGCCCGGTGGGCCACGCGCCCGATGGAAGGCACATACTCGAAGGCGTAGGGCAGATCTTCCTTTGGTATCTCTGGCCCGCCCGTGACCACCACAGGCACGCTGATGTTCCGGTATAGGCTCTCCTTCTTGCGGATGCACTCTGCGAAGTTGCCGAAGATGAACACGGCAGCATCGTGTTCATTTATCAGGGCGGATTCGTACTCATTGATCTGAGCGATCTCCCGACCGACTCCGCGGGCCAGCCCCATCATGTTCGACTTGGCTCCGTTCCGGCGCAGATATTCAGCTATATCGCACGCCGTGTGCGGCAGATGATGAGTGGCCAGGGTGGGAGTCACCACCGCCACCTCTGTGCCCGCCAGCGGAGCGCGCACCAGCTCGCCCCTTAGCTCCTTGATCAGGCTCTCCAGGGCGGGCATGTCTTCGGTGGGAACCAGCAGTAAGAGGATGACTTCGCTCTGAGTCACGTTCTTTTGCAAAACGTAGCCGCCCAGGTCTTCAACCAGCTCTATGACCAGGTCATGCTTATACACCCCGCCGGTGAACATCACAGGCTCAAGCATTCTCCATCTCCCTGATCTTCTGTTTCATCTCTGCGATCATCTCAGGCTTCAAGGTCTCCTCAGCGGCGATGAAGAAGAAGCTGTCTTTGGTCATTTCATTCCTTCGGTTGCGAAAGCCCTCTGGCGCCACTCTCAGCAGAGCATCCGTAAGGTCCTGCAGGAACTCTGCCTCCAGGTCCGCCACTGTAAGCCCGGAGGGTGGTGTATCCGAGGCTATGACCACAATATCCCTCGACGGCTGCTCCACTCGCTCCCGCCCATACCGGGCCCACAAGACCTTAAGGAGGTCGGCCATGTGCTCTTCATCGTTTATCTTGATCTGGTAGCCGCCCTCCACTTTCAGCACATCGCCCACGTCTTTGACCGTCAGGGGCGGAATACCGCTTCTCAAGAGCCCGTAAACGGCGAAGACCGGCTTCATGATGTCAATGTAAACGTACAACCTGCCGATGGACCGGATGAGGCCGAGGTCCTGGAGGATGTCCATGATGATCTCCCGGTACTTCTTAGCCCCGAACTCCTCCTGCCCGGTGACCTCTATCTTAAAGACCTCCATGGGGTCCATCTTCAGCCCTCCAGCAATCCTGAGACCAGGAGCGCGGCACCCACAGCGCCGATGAACTGGGCGTACTTGGGCACAGTGACCTTGGTCTGGAGGAGCTGCTCCATGGCCCGGGGAAGGCCCTCGATGAGCGAGGTTCCGCCCACCATGATCACGGGCTCCTTCACCTCTATCTCCTGCAGCTGCTGCTCATAGACCTGCTCCGCAACGGAATGACAGGCGGCCATGGCCACATCCTCCGGCTTACAGCCCATGGACAGGCTGTTGACCAGGCTCTGCGTGCCGAAGACGATGCAGTAGCTGTTCATGGCCACATTCTGGTAGTTCCCTTTCAGCGCCAGCTTGCCCAGCTCCGTGATCTCGACTCCCAGGCGCTTCGCCGCCAGCTCCAGGAACCGGCCCGAGGCTCCGGCACAGATGCCTCCCATGGTGAAGCCCCCCGGTATGCCGTCCTGCACCGATATGGCCTTGTTGTCCATGCCGCCGATATCGATAACCGTCGCAGGGCCCTTCTGAGCATCGGCCAGAAAGACCGCGCCTTTGGAGTTGACGGTGATCTCCTCCTGGATCAGCCTGGCGTTGACATGCTTGCCTACCAAAAAACGACCATAGCCGGTCACTCCCACCGCCTGGATCTCCTCTTTCTTGATGCCTGCCTCCTGCAGCGCAGCTGCAAAGGCATCATCAGCGCTCTTCAGGACCTCCGTGGTGGGCACCCAGCCCGTGCCTATCACCTGGTTGTCCCTCATCACCACGGCTTTGGTGGTAGTAGACCCTGAGTCGATTCCGGCAGTGAGGCCCTTCTGGTTCTCTCGCGCCAGCAGGCCTCTGTACTTGACCGTCGTGACCAGGGCCTCCATCCTGGTCAGCAGCGTCTCTGCGGTAGTCCTCTCCGTGAAGGAGTAGCTCAAGACGGGAATCCTGGAGTGCTCATGAATGAATTTTCGTATCTCCGATCGGATGATGGCCGCCTCAGCACAGCGAAAGCAGGTCATGACGATGACCGCATCGGCAAGGTCCGGATTCTCCACAATCCTGACGGCGCGGGCCATGGCCAGGTTCAGGTCTCCGCTGGCCACGGATACCCCGAACTTCTTCTCCACGCTCAGGATGTCTTCCAGGGATACTTCCGGATAGATGATCTTAGCACCCACCTTCTCTGCAGCGCGATCGATCTCCCTTTGGATGCCGCTGTACTCCGCTCCGCAGGACAGCTGTGCTACGCGGATCACTTCAACTCCCCCAGAAAGGCTTTGATCTTCTGCACAAAGGCTTTAGCCTCGGCGTCGTCTGTGGGATAGCTCAGGTCCAGGACAGGCACCCCCTTGGTTCTGATCAGCAGCCTCACCAGCTCATTGGTGCGAGAGCAGCCCGCACAGCCTGTCAGCCAACCTGGGTCTTCCACGATGATGGCCGCCTCTGCCTCCTCGATCAGAGGCCCTATCAGAGCCATCCGGCCTCTTACTCCGGAGGGCACATCCACAGCGGCATAGCGCAGCCCTTTCTTCGGCTCCTCGGGGGTGATGTTCAAAGGCGGCGACTCGATCTCATCTGCAGTGGCCAGCTTCCTCACCGATTCTGGAACTACAAGCGCCTTGTGGCCCATCCTCTCCACAAGGTCCGAGAGTATCATGCTGGTCGGAGGATAAACGATAACTTTAGCCATGGAATACCTCAGGATAAATCCTCTTTCACAATCTCTTCCAGCCTCTTGGGCTTAAGAGGTTTCTTCTTCTCGGGGATGGGAGGAGCCTCTCCTTTGGACGCCAGCGCCCTGGATATCATGGGCAGCATCTTGGATTCCGACTCGATCATGTAAAAGCCCGGCCGAGCTCCGCCGCCTCTGCGGCCCCTGCACCGCCGCGGGTCGCCGGGCGGAAATCCTCTCTCCTTGATAAAGATCCCTGAGGGATCGAGAGCCCTGATCTCCTTCACCAGCGAGTTTATCACTTCCTCTTCGCCGCTCACCACGACTCCAAAGCAGGTCTCCTTGACGTTGACATCGTATTTTGAACCGTAAATCTTCATGGCAATATCCGAGGGAAGAATATCCGATTCAGAGGAGGTTATCACGTACTTCGTGACCTTCACGTCCGCACCTCCAGAACGTAAATCGTCTCCCCTTCCTTCACATCTCGCAGCTTCTCCGGTTCGAGCACCCGGCCAATGATGTTCGTCGCCTCAAACTTCTCGCCCGAAGGCCCGTAGCGTCTGTCTTCTGCGAGCTTCACTCCCACGTACCCGATCTTCTTGGCCACCTGATTGGAGACGCCGATAGAGCCCGCAGGCACGGGACCGGTGGGCTTGTTCTCGGGCAGCAGTTCCTTGTAGCTGGTGGCCTCGATCTCAGGCTTGAAGAGCAGGGTGTTCTCGTAGACAAAATAGACAGGCAGAGGGCCGACGGGCCTCTCTTTGAGGCCGGTGACATGCCGGAAGTAATCCAAGGATTTGGGAGCCTGATCATAATAAAGCTCGATGGCGACCAGACGGCTGGCGGGAATGCAGGTGAGCTTTACTTTCTTTTCTTTCAGGATCTGCATGGTCGTCCCCGGCTCCTGCCTCACCACCACCGCGTCCTCGCCCGTTGTGCCTTCTACATGGACATCTATTCCTCGCTCTTTCATGAGCTGGATGGCAGCTTCCAGCCCGGATCCCATGAGCATGATGCGCCCGGGCTTCACCCGCACCGTCAGCAGATGGCCCAGCCCTGCCAGCTTCACCATGTCCATCCCTGCCGTTACCCGCGCCACCACAGAATGGCCGGGATTTGAGGTTCGATCGGACTTGTAGATGAATATCTTGCCCAGGCCCCGCCCGCTGGTTCGAACGGTCACCGTCCCTTCCAGGCGCGGCTCACGATGCTCAAAGGTTATGGGCTCAGTCAATAGCTGATCCGATGAGATGTAAGAGCTGGAGACGGAATCGACCTTGAAGGTCTCGTCCCTGGTCAGAGCCAGGAAAAACTCCGCCCCAAAAGGTGCATCCTCGATAAGCTCGGCCCGGATCTCCGTGAATATCTCCATGCCTTCTTCCAAAGAAAGGGCCAGATCTCTGGTGGCCAGCTTCTCCGTAAGATCCTCCCATTCCACGATGGGCTCGAGGCCCAGAATCCTGTCGCCCTTGTCCAGCCGATCCAGGGTGTTCTTGCCGCCCACAACATGAGCGAACACTCCGCCTTCGGCCGGGGTGCCGTAGGCGGCCGTATGCCTCCTGCGCACGAAGATCAGATGGGTCTTCCCCGCTTCAAACCCGGCTGCCCCCAGCGCCACCTCCCAGCGGTTGTACTCATGGGCCTCCCGGCCGAAGGAGAGCGCAGATACAAAGGGCCCAAAGGCTATGCCGTCTGCCGAGGCCCATCTCACCTCGGATCCATCGATCTTGCCCACGCTCTCATGCCAGACCTTCTGCAGATCCGTTTCCAGAAGCTCGATCCTGAGTTTTCCTTTGGTCGTGTTGAGCCAGTAGGAGTTGGTCTGGCGAGCCTTCTCGCCCCTCCCTTTGACCACACCCACAATGGCCCCTTCGGCAGGAACGGCGCCTGCTTTTCCCAGCGCATCGGCCAAAGTGCTGCCCGCCGCCAGCTCGACCACTTTGCCGTTGACAAGGACTCTCAAATTAACTCCCCAGCATCTCCTTCTCTTCGTCTTCTGTGATCTTGGCCAGGACTTCGGCGGGATTGCCTGCATAGACCGCTCTTCCATTGCGCATGAGCATCGCCCGGTCGCAAGCATTCTTCACAAAGTCCATGTCGTGGCTCACGATGACGAAGGTCTCGCCCAGCTCCTCGCGGGCATTGAGAATGGATTTTGTTACCTCGATCTTGGTGATGGCGTCCATGGTCCCGGTGGGCTCGTCCAGGATGACAATGCTTGGCTCTTTTATCAAAACCTGAGCCATGGCCACCCGGTGACGCTCTCCTTCCGATAGCTCGTCCGGCATCTTGGAGAGCACTGTCTCCGCCTGCTCCTCCGTGAATCCCACGGTCTCCAGGGTGTGGATGGCCTTCCTCTCTGCCAGCTCGAAGGGCAGGGACAGGCCGATGGACTCAGTCAGATTCTCGATGACGCTTCTCGAGGGATAAAGGGTATACTCCTGATGGAGAATGCCGATGTACTTGGTGGCGCGCCCACGACCATTGGACCCTAAGACGGTCATATCCACCCAATCGTCTCCCACCCGCACCGAGATGCTGCCGCTGGTGGGGGTGATAATGCCGCTCAATATCTTGGACAGAGTGGTCTTGCCTCCACCCGAAACGCCGACCAGGCCGAAGATCTCGCCTTCCTTCACATCCAGGCTCACGTTGTCCACGGCCTTGACCACGCCCCGATCAATGCTGATGTACCTCTTGGATAGATTGCTGGCCTTGATTATAGGTGCCCCTACCTTGACCTCTTCCCGCTTGCCCAGCTCTCCGGCCATGGACAGGAACTGCGCGGCGATCTCTTTGGGCACCCCTTCGGCCCTGATCTCTCCCTGATCCAGGAGTATGGCCCTATCGGCCAGCTCGACCATCACATCTTCCCAGTGGCTGGTGATGACCAGGGTCATATTGAAGTCCTCGACGGCGCGCTTGATGGACTCATGCACCACCCTGGCAGTAGCCGGATCAAGAGTTCCTGTAGGCTCGTCGGCCAGCAGGACCATGGGCGACTTGGCAAGCTGGCGGGCGAGCACCACCCGCTGCTTCTCTCCACCCGAAAGCTCTCTGGCCACGTGCATCAGCCTGTGGGACAGGCTGACCTCGTCCAGCAGATCCGCGGCGCGATGGACGCTCATGGATTCTCCTGTCTCTTCCACGGCTCGCATGACGTTCACTATCACCCTCTCGTCGCCGTAGAGAGCAAAGGTCCTCTGCAGCATGATGGCGATCCTTCTCACGATGTCACGCCTCAGTGGATCGTTTATGTCCAAAGCCACAAAATCAGCATCAAAAGGCTTTAGAACTCCTCCGCACCGGCACTTTTCTCCAGCGCGGCTGGGCACTTCCACGTGTCTGCACTTATTGCATCTGGATACGTGAAAGATCACACTTCCGCTGATGCCTGGGAAGGATTCCACTCCGCGCAAGACATGCATCAGGACGCTCTTGCCCGAGCCGCTCCTGCCCAAAATGCCTACCGACTCGCCCTCCTCTATGGCCAGATTTATGTTGCGCAGAGCAACAACCTCACCGAATCGAACTGTCAGATCCCGAATCTCGATAAAAGGTGCCAAACTATCATGCCCCATAAACTCATTGTAATGTCAGCTTCATCCGATACCAATCCCATCCTTGCCACAATGCTACTTAAGTTTATCCGAAGCTTTGAATGGGTTCAGCCGATAACGATTGTTACAGGCTTTTCTCCTAAAAAGATCCTCGAAATCAGAGACTAAAGAAGTTCCTTTTGGGAGATCGCCTCTTTGGCCCTCTGCGAAGAATGCGAGGTCGAGGATGATTCAGTATCCCGATATCTTTCCTGTGACTTTCTCAATCTCGACTTTGATGATGGTGGTGCGCCCAAGTGTAGCCTCAGGATAAGCGCGCCTTCAACCATGGCCAGTCTGCAGACGGACGATAGGCGAATTATCGAATTGCACCACTTAGCCCTGGGACTCTAAATAGCTATTACTCGGGACTTTGATTTGGGTCCCGATACTTTTTATTCCTGGCCAAGGCCAAAAGGGATGTAAAATTTTTTAAGCAAATAAAGGAGAGACAGTTAGCATGAAAGTCAAGGCCAGCGAGGCCATCGGCATGGCTATGCGTGCCGCAGGCGCAAAGGTAGCGACCTGTGTGCCGGGCCTGGGGGCCACGGAGATATTTTCCGACTATTGTCCCCAGCCCTCTCAAGAACCGATCTTCTCTTTTCATGAGGAGGTGGCCTACACCGTTGCCCACGGGGCGGCCCTGGCAGGCAGAAGGGCCTTCGCCTCCCTGAAGACGCATGGATTCATCAAGGCAGGAAACAGCATAATCGACTCGCTCTACTCAGGAACCGTGGCCGGTTTTGTCTGCGTGGTGGTGGACGATCGCCAGGGAATACAATCGGACAGCATAGTTGATACAGCGGCCTTTGTAAAAGGCATAGGCATTCCACATAAGGCAGCGGACGTGGAAGATGTCTACCGAGATGTCCTGGAGGGCTTCGAGCTTTCGGAAAGGCTCAGCCTTCCTTTCGCTCTCATCATCGATGCGAGCGATTTGGATCTTAATTCCGTTGTTTCTGCAGAGAGAAAGCTTAGCACCGCTCTCCATCAGTACCGTAGAGACATAGCTCAGCATGTTCTCTGCCCGCCCTTCTGCAGATACCAGAGGGAAGTTTTGGGCTGCAAAAACCAGGGAGGCGACTGGACAAGCATCCCGAGACCCGCCCTTTTGCCCATCCCTGAATCGCTGCCTGAGAGATGGAAGCCGATAGCTAGGAAGTATGCCCGGCTCTTCGAAGCCTTCAAATCCGTAAAAGGCCCCATCGTGGCAGGCGATACAGGAATATCGACTCTTTTCGCCCTCCCGCCTTACGACTGCATCGACGTCACCACTTACATGGGCGGCAGCTTGCCTTTGGCCATCGGTGCGTACCTGGCAGGATGCAGACCTGCCTGGGCGGTCACAGGAGACTTCTCCTTCCTTGCCGCGGGCCATCTTGGGCTGATCGAGGCGGCTTTGCGGAACATTCCTCTCAAGGTTCTGGTGCTATGTAACGGAAAGGCGGAGACTACAGGCGGCCAGAGGATTCCCGACGGAGCTCTGGAGTGCGTAGTCAAAGGCTATACGGATCGTGTGACCTATATTCATGATCCTCAGAATAGTGACGAGATCGAAGATGTTCTGGGAAAAGCCGCCCACGCTGATGAGCTGAGCCTGGTGATTGCGGATCTCCGCTAGAGCAAAAGCGCATTTCGGTAAACTGCGGCCTTGTTCCTGTTATTGGATCGCCATAAATGGGCAGGAATATGGACGAGTTCTCTTCTCATATTTTGCTATTATCACCGATATTAGTGTTTTCTATTCCTTTTCGCATCAGCGACAATTCCGTCGCATAATAGCTCAGTACGTACTCTCAGGTGCCTTCTTCCCTCCAGGCGGGAGACGATGGCATTGGGAATGCTGGCGTATCCTACCTGGCTGGTGGAGCCGTATTGCGGCAAGACAACTCTTGCAATTTATTGAGATTAATTGATATTATTATAATTATTATAAAAGCCGTTCTTGGATTCACAGGAGGGACCTCTCTGGGATCTTCAGCATTTTCTTTAAGGTTGTCCTTCGGTCGTAGGTATGGCTGAAGGCCTCTATGCCCTTCGGACTACCTATCAAGGCCAGAATATCGCCTCCTTTTATCAGCGTGTTCGAATCAGGGACTGCGACTGTCTCTGTCATCCTCTCCAGGGCAACTACTCTGCAGCCGAACCTTCCCGGCAGATTCAGCTCTCCTAGAGTCCATCCTGCCAGACGTGATCTTCTCCCCACATCGAAGACCTTGAGTTCCAGATCGTCATAGAGCAGATTCAGCTCCTCCTCTTCATCCTGGATGATCTTGGCCAGCATGTGGCTGGCAACGATAGGCACGGATGCCACATAGTCCGCTCCCGCCTGATAGATCTTCTCTGCCGACTTGACCCGGTTTGCCCTGACCACCACGAAGGCATCCCGATTCAGATTCTTGGCCAGAAGGGTGGCATAAATGGCATCAGAATCTTGATTGAGCAAGATCAAGACGCCCACCGCCTTCTGGATGCCTGCTCCCATCAGGTTGACCTCCAGAGTGGCATCGCCGGTGATATACTCAAAGGGAATCGCCTCCAGATCGCGCCTATCCACAATCAGGGGGCTTATTCCACAGTCTCCCAGGACCCTCGCCACTCGCCTTCCTACGTCCCCGTACCCCAGGATTATGAAAGGTCCCTCTTTTCGAGTGCCGAAGGTAAGATCTCTTATCCGCGAGAGCTGCTCGATATTTCCCACGGCCATCAGCACTGAGTTCGATCGCACCACCTCTTCTGGCCCGGGATCGGGAATGAAGACCCCCCTCTGCCATATGCCGACGATGCCTGCACCCGTCTCCTCGATCACCTTCTCCTCCAGCTTCTCTCCAATCAGCCCCGCGCCAGGGTAAATAGGCAGCTCTACCAGCTTGAGATCGCCGAAGAGCTGGATGGCACCAGGGAACACGCCCCTCCTCGGCGGCGAGGTGATCTGGGCGATGAAGGTGCCAAGCAGAGTCTTTGGTGAGATTATGCGTGATGCTCCGGCATAGCTCAGGAATCTGGATCTGGTGAGGTCGCCTACCAGCGCTATTATCTCGATATCCGAGCTCTCCCGCAAGGTCAGAATTACTTCCGCATTCAGCTCGTCATTCTCGTTGGCTATGAAGAGCCGAGCAGAGCCGATGCTTGCTCTGGATAGCACTTCTCTCTCAGAGGGATCTCCCAAAATCACAGGATACTCTTGATAGATACCTCGGGCGACCTCCTCCGACCTTTCGATGATCAAGAAGGGAATTTTGCGCAGGGAGAACCTATCTGCCAGCGTCTCCACGATGGGATTGTATCCTGAAATTATTATATGACCAGCCATCTTCGCAGGCGCTGAGCTGGGGACGGCTCTGATCATCTGCTCTAGCCGGGGAGTGATGATTAAAGGCATGATCACCGCCCAGAGTATGGCCACTCCCGAGAGGGCCACGAAGATGCTGAAGAAGCGGCCAACCTGGCTGTGGAACACAATATCTCCATAGCCCAGAGTGGTTATGGTGACAACAACCCAGTAGAAAGCAGTGATCGGGTTTACATTCTCGTATTGGCTCTCATAATGCATCAGAGATACAAAGATGGTGCTGTAGAGGGCTAAGAGCAGGAATATTCCCAGGATCAGCTTGATGCCTTTGCGCATTCTCAATCACCTTAAGATCTGAGGTATAAAATTAAAAAGATTCCGCAGTGCCCGTGAGATCCACAAACTCGCAAATCCTCCTCTCCAGGCGCTCCTTCAGATCGTCGTCCGAGCCTGCCAGGGCGACCACGGCACCATCCCAGTGGCCACCGTCAAGTCCAGCCTGGGCAAACTTTAGCGAATATTTCTCGAAGCTGCCTTGGGGTACTGTATTTGAGCCCATCATACACCACCAGAGAACAACCCAGCCTTCATCTTTTGCTCTGCAAAGTAGCTTTTCAGCCAGCGTCATGTCTGCCGAATCGAGGTAGGGAGGATCGATGAGCAGCAGCCCGGGAGGCGAATGGTCCAGAAGGGATCTGACTCCAAGAAAGCCATCTCCCAGATGAAAAGCTACCTGGGAATATCCGCGCCAGGCTTCGGCAACCTCGGCATCGATGTCCCAGACCTCGGCCTGAAGCTTCGATCTGCGCCTTTGGGCGGCCTGCAAGACCAGGCAGGCCGAGCCCGGATAGCGCCTCAGGCCGCCTGGGTTAAATTCGGCCATGATGTTAAAATAGCAAAAATTTTTAAGGAAGGGAAGAATCGGCCAGCACTTACCGATTCCGCTCTCCCAATCACCAGGCGTGCTCAGGGCATACTTGGGGCGTCCCACATGGGTTTCCGCATAAGCCAAGCTGCTATCGGGGATGAAGAGATAGTCAGCTACCTCCAGCAGAAGGAAATGCTTCCAGACGTCGCCTGCATTGCCCGCATGCACTCTGTGATCGTAATTAGGCATATGCAGCGCAAGTTCGTTACTCTTGGTACATCTTCTTGGCGATGTTGAAGGCCTGGGCCGGTGTGGCCACGGCTATCTTCTGGGAGTCATCGAAGGACGCCTTGGAGGCGGCAGCCGCGGATGCAGCCGTTCTCAGGAGCTTCTTGTCCACTTCATTGGTCAGCCAGCGAGCGCCTCCAATGCCCACCAGGACGGCACCAGCAATGGCAGAGATGGAGACCGAGATCTCCTCTGTTCCCGCCCCGGTAACGGCCCCGTAAACGATGGCGTTGCTGAAGGCTCCGTAAAGCCCCCAGGAGATGAACGCGGCAGCGCCTCCCAGAAGAACGTTGCCTGCAAAACCAGGGCGGATTATGGTCACATCCCCAGCGCTCTCCTCGCGTGGCTTGATGAAGCCGTTGTCGCTCACCAGGGCGTTGATGATGCCTCCTACAGCGCCGCTCAACATGATTATGCCGATGGACACCAACATTGACGTTATCTATCCCTCCTCTATTTCCCCTCTGATTCAGGTGATTTGCATCCATCCACTCTGCAGTTGAACAGACCCGAATCTTATTATGTCTTACTAAGTTTATTAAGAGTGATTGCTTCCAATACTATTTGAACTTTGTGCTAGATTCGAGGCTTAATCTGGTTCGAACAGCCGACAAAGATTCTACATGCATTTAATATTATATAATTAAAGAGTTTTTTAAGCAGTGCTAGCGCAAAAGAGATTTATTCTCAATCCTCTTCACTTCAAACTGTAAAATCACAAATTGGGAGCACTCGTTTGAAGATTATCCTTATGGGCAACCCCAATGTGGGCAAGAGCGTGATCTTCTCCCGGCTAACTGGCATCGAGGTGGTCTGTGCCAACTATCCAGGAACTACGGTGGGGTACACGGAAGGACGGATGAAGCTGGGAGAGATGATGGCCACGCTGGTGGACGCTCCCGGCGTCTACTCTCTTGACCCCACCTCCAAGGTGGAAGAGGTCACCCGCGAGATCATCGCCAAGGATGCTGATGTGATAGTAAACGTAATCGATGCCACCAACCTGGAGCGCAACCTCAATCTTACGCTGCAGATCCTGGGGAGGGGGACTCCCACGGTCGTTGCCCTCAATCTCTGGGATGCGGCGGTGCATAAAGGGATCCAGATCGACATCAGGGCGCTGGAAAGGGAGCTGGGCGTGCCCGTCGTGGCCACAGTGGCTGTGAGCGGTCAGGGCATCCACGAGCTGGTGCAGGCCATAGCCAAGGCCAGAATTCCTCCGCCCGTGCGCTTTGAATCATCAGACCAGCGGTGGGCCCGCATTGGGGAGATTGCCAGCAAAACTCAGAAGGTGCTGCACCGACACCCCTCCCTGCTAGACAAGCTGGAGGACTTCTCCATCCAGCCCCTGACCGGGATACCCATGGCCTTTCTGGTTCTCTACCTCTCCTTCAGCCTGGTTATAGAGCTGGGGGAGCTTTTGCAGCAAAAAGTCACCGATCCGATCTTCGCCGCCTACTCTTTGTTCATCACCTCGGTGGTGGAGAGCCATACTTCCGGCCTGTGGCGGGACATTCTGGTCGGCACATCGCCAGAGCTGCTCAAGTCCTTTGGCATCCTCACTACCGGCCTCTACATTCCCCTGGGTGTGGTCCTGCCCTTCCTCATTCCCTTTTACCTGGTGCTGGGGATTCTAGAGGATATCGGCTACCTGCCTAGGCTCAGCGTTCTCCTGGATGCCCTGATGCACAGGATCGGGCTGCATGGCGCGGCCATTCTGCCCTGCGTGCTGGGCATGGGCTGCAGCGTGCCGGCGGTTATGTCGGTCAGAATCCTGGAATCGCCCAAGCAGAGGTATCTGGCAGCGACTCTCATGACCATGGCCATTCCCTGCGCCTCCCAGAGCGCCATGGTCTTTGGCATGCTGGCTCCCTACGGCCTGAAGTATATCGTCATGGTTTACCTGGCCCTCTTCACCACCTTTGTGGTCACAGGGTACATGCTGCACAGGATCATCGGCGGCGAGTCGCCGGAGATCTTTCTGGAGATTCCGCCTTACCGCATGCCCAATTTGAGCTCGCTCTTCAAGAAGACCTTCATCAGGATCAGGGAGTTTCTGAAAGAGGCAGTGCCTTACATCGCATTGGGCATGATCATCATGAACTTCTTTTACTTGTCGGGCTTGATGCAGTACATCGGCCAGATCCTGCGGCCGGTGGTGTCCGGGATGCTTGGCCTGCCCAGTGACGCAGCCACGGCGCTGATTATTGGTTTTCTGAGGAAGGATGTAGGGATCGGCATGTTCGCCCCCCTGGATATGACGCCTGAGCAGCTGGTGATCGCCTCTGTGGTGCTGGCCATGTATTTTCCCTGCGTAGCCACCTTCATGGTGATGCTGAAGGAGCTGGGGATCTGGGGAACGATTAAATCCGTGGGTTTAAGGATGGTAGCGGCGCTGATTGTGGGCACTGCCCTGCACCTTTTGCTCATGTAGCCGATGACGGGTGCGTTTGAGCCCAATCGCTGGTTGATTCCCACTTTTTTAAGTAAAGGGCCATCTATGTCGCCCTTGTCCCAACATAGGCATTCATCGGCCTGGCCCGTCTCCAGGCCATGCCATAATTCTCCCACCCGTTCCCACAACGCCGGATGCTTAGGTTCAACTATTGTTGCCACCTCAGGGCCTGTGCTTTAGCGAGGGAAGGAGTGCTTACCGATCTACTAGATAGCGCACAGAGATTCATCCAACCGCCACTTTTTTCTAATTTTAGAAACCACCAATTCGGCTGAAGACCAGCAAAGATGAAATAGTGGAAGCAATCATGAGGCAGTCGGGGATCGATGTTGTCGGCGATATTCCTTGGGGGACCCATTTCTGTCAGTTCTACGAGACCCGTCAGGATCTTATCGAAATTCTTGTGCCCTATTTTAAAGCGGGTCTTGCCTGCAATGAGTTCTGCATGTGGATCACTTCGCTGCCTCTGCAGGTTGAGCAGGCCATAGAGGCCTTACGAGCTTCGGTTCCAGACCTGGATCGTTACCTGGCCAAAGGTCAGATTGAGATTCTCGACTGCAGCCAGTGGTACACAAAATTTGGAAAGTCATCCTCTGGCGAGATGCTTCAAGGCTGGGTGGACGATCTGGCAGCCGCCCAAAAGCGGGGACATGAAGGCCTGCGTCTGGCCGGAAGCGTTATATGGCTGGAGCAGGCAGTTTGGGAGGATTTCACCAGATATGAGGAAGCGGTCAATAGCGTCATGGACCGGTACAATATTCTGGCGATCTGTACATACTCCCTTCCCAAGTGTGGCGCCAGGGAGACGCTGGATGTCGTCGTGAATCATCAGTCTGTCCTGGTCAAACGTTGCGGTCGGTGGGAGATCGTCAAGAACGCTCACCACAAAAAGATGGAACAGGCACTGCGCGAGGCGCGGGATTCGCTGAAGCTGAAGGTTTTGGAAAGGACGGCAGAGCTGTCCGAGGCCATAGAAGATCTGGAGGCGGCCAATGAGAAGCTTCAGATCGAGATCGAAGGGCACCGGCAGCTGGAAGCCGATCTTTTGAAAGCCAAGGAGACCGCCGAGGCGGCAGCCAAAGCCAAAGCTCAGTTCATGGCCAACGTGTCTCATGAGCTTCGCACGCCCATGAACTCTGTGATCGGCATGACCAGCTTGCTCCTGGACCAAGATTTGACGCCAGAGCAAAAGGACTTTGTAGAGACCATAAGAAACGGCGGCGACGCCCTCATGACGCTTATCAACGAGATACTGGACTTCTCCAGGACGGAGAGGGAGAAGACGGAGCTAGAGCTTCAGCCATTTGATCTGAGAGCCTGTGTGGAAGAGGCTCTGGATCTGGTAGCGGCGAGGGCAGGAGAGAAGGGCCTAGAGCTGGCTTACTCATTCCATGAAGACGTGCCCGAAGCCATCATTGGCGATCCTGCCAGGCTCCGGCAGATCCTAGGAAACCTCCTTGGCAATGCCGTCAAGTTCACAGAGATGGGTGAGGTGGTGCTCACTGTCTTTGCATCCCCGCAGAGCGGAGAGATTCACTTCCAAGTCATGGACACGGGCATAGGAATTCCTCAGGACCAGATGCATAAGTTATTCCAGCCCTTTAGCCAGCTGGACGCATCCCCATCGCGCATCTATGAAGGAACGGGTTTGGGCCTGGCCATAAGCAAGAAGCTCGTGGATCTCATGGATGGCAGAATCTGGGTTGAAAGTGAAATAGGCAAGGGCTCGACCTTTCATGTTGAGTTGAAGGTATGCGAAGTTGCCAGCGGGCAAAAGATCTCTCGGCCCGAGTTCCCGGACAAGCGTGTCCTTATCGTGGAGGGTAACAGAACTCAGCGGTGCATCCTGAGTCATCAGGTCAAGTTGTGGGGGATGGTACCTGTAACTGCAGAATCCGCTTCTGAGGCCAGGAAAAGCCTGAGCTTTGGCGGCTTCGATATCGCTATATTGGATCTGTGCATGCCTGATGCCATTGCTCTGGCCAGGGAGGTCCGCAAGGGCTGGAGGAGCATGCCCATGATCCTGCTCATGGCCCTGGGCCAGAAGGTGCCCATCGACCTTGGCGAGTTTTGCCTCACCAAGCCCCTCAAGCCCGTTCAGCTCAGCCAGGCCATGAGTGAGATCTTCGAGAAAAGGAAGACCTTGGTGCCAAAAGATAGCACTCTGAAGAAGGCCGAAGGCGATCATCTGCGCATTCTGCTGGCGGAAGACAATCTTCTTAACCAGAAGGCAACTTTGCAGATGCTCAAGCGGCTTGGCTATCATGCCGATTTGGCAAGCAATGGCCTTGAGGTGCTACAAGCTCTGGAGCGCCAGCCCTACGATATAATCCTCATGGATCTCAAGATGCCGGTGATGGACGGCCTGGAGGCTACTTTGGAGATATGCCGGCGCTGGCCCTCGGCAAGGCCGCGTATAATCGCCATTACAGCCTATGCTCTGGCCGGAGATAAGGAGCGGTGCCTGGACGCAGGTATGGATGACTACATCTCCAAGCCTGTCCAGATAGAGGAGCTGCGATCGGTGCTTGGGCGTTACAATAAAGAATCATGAGATGATAATAAAACCTTAAGATCCAACCTTGAGATCCAGAACGGATCTTTCTCCTTCCAAGTTGTGATTGAATCATGGCTAAAAAAACCGAAGAAATGGCTCCCTCTAGGGCTATCCCGCGCGAGTCGGACAACCCCATCGTCGAAGAGTTCAAGGAAGATATGCTGGAAGGAAGAAAATAAAATAGGAATTTTCAGCGGCAGCCGCAACCGCAGCCCTTGGGGCCTGGATTGCCCAGGTACTTGGCCGGATTCTCCTCGAAGGCCTTCTTGCATCCCGGGGCACAGAAGTAGTAAGTGTTGCCTTTATAATCAGTCTTGAGCTTGGCCGTCTTCTCATCGACGGTCATATTGCATACCGGATCTATAGCCATTTTTCAACCTCCAACCTCTCTATTTAATCTGGCCGGGGGTATATACCTTTTGAGAAGGAGAGAGAACGAGACCACGGTTACAGAGCTGAGGGCCATGGCCAGGCCGGCCAGCTCCGGCCGGAAGGTTATGCCAAAGACTGGATAGAGCACTCCTGCAGCCACAGGAACCAGCCCGGCGTTGTAGGCAAAAGCCCAGAAGATGTTCAGCTTGATTCTCGATATCACCTTGCGGCTGAGCTGGATGGATGCCACGACATCCAGCAGGTCATCTCTTATTAATACTATCTCTCCTGCCTCAATGGCCACATCCGTGCCGCTGCCGATGGCGATGCCTACATCCGCCTGCGCCAGCGCCGGCGCATCGTTGATGCCGTCGCCCACGAAGGCCACCTTGCTTCCGCTCTGCTGCAGCCTTTTAACCTCGCTCGCCTTCTCTTCGGGCAGGACCTCCGAGAGAATCCGTTCAATGCCGAGCTGGCCGGCGATCGCGGCGGCGCTGCGGGCATTGTCTCCGGTGATCATAACCACACAAAGATTCATCTTCTTCAGCTCGGCCACCGCTCCTGGAGCCGAGTCCTTCAGCCGGTCGGCTATGGCCAGAACTCCACAAGCTCTGCCCTCCAGGGCCACCAGCACGGCGGTCTTTCCCTGCTCTTCATAGCTCACAGCTCTGGAGAGAAGCTCCTCGGGAATGTCGATGCCTTTCTCTCTGAAGAGCATCCTGTTTCCCGCCAAGACGCTCCTTCCATCAAGCCGGGCCACCACCCCTTTTCCTGCCAGGGCCTCGAACTTTTCGGCCTTGGCAAGGCCGATCCCATCAGCCTCGGCCCTTCTCATCACGGCCTCGGCCAGGGGATGCTCTGAGTTCTTCTCCGCGGACGCCGTCAGCCTCAAGAGCTCCTTTTCATCCATGCCGAAGGACGCCATATCTGTGACCTCCGGGCGGCCCACGGTCAGGGTGCCGGTCTTGTCGAAAGCAACGGCATTGAGCTTCTCTGAAGCTTCCAGGGCCTCGCCGCTTTTGATGAGGATGCCAAGCTCCGCGCCCCGGCCAATGCCTACCGTAACCGCCGTGGGTGTGGCCAGGCCCAGGGCGCAAGGGCATGCTACTACCAATACGGATATGAGGGCCGTCAGCGAAAAAAGAAGCGTGTTGTGGGCGATGAAGTACCAGTAAACGAAAGCGGCAAAGGCGATAGTGAGAATGGTGGGGATGAAGTAGCCGACCGCCCGGTCGGCAATCCTCTGGATGGGCGGCCTCGACCCCTGCGCCTCCTCCACCAGGGAGATGATCTGCGCCAGGACTGTATCTCTGCCCACCTTGGTGGCCCTGAATCTGAGAACCCCGTTCTTGTTGAGGGTGCCTCCCACCACGTTTTGGCCTTCTTCCTTGCGGGCAGGAACCGGCTCCCCGGTGATCATGGACTCATCGACGTAGCTTTGTCCCTCGATGACCAGGCCGTCCACGGGAATCTTCTCTCCCGGCTTTACTAAAATCAGATCATCAAGCTGCACCTCTTCCACGGCCACCTCAAACTCATGCCCGTCTTTTTGGATCGTCGCTCTCTTGGGCTGCAAGGCTGCTAGCTTCTTGATGGCCTCAGAGGTGCGGCCTTTGGCTTTGGTCTCCAGATAACGACCGAGCGTCAGAAAAGAGGCGAGCATGACCGCCGTCTCGTAGAACATGAAGTCGGGGGTGAGCACAATCCCGAAGGTTCCAAGGATGCTGGAGCCAAAAGCCACGCCGATGCCTAATGCGTACATCACATCCATGTCCAGACTCCGGTTGCGAAGCGCCCTTCCGGCAGCGTTGAAGATGGGAGAGCTGACGTAAACGAAGACAGGTGCGGATACCGCCAGCATGAAAAAGTTCATGAAATTCAGGGGCATGTCCATGGGAATGATGTAGTGCAGAGGCAGGTACATCAGAGCCATCAGGAAGAGGCTGGTGGCAAAGCCGATGATGATGCGCCGCTTCTTGTCTGCCAGGCCCTTCTCCAGCGCCTCCTTCTCCCTGTCCGCCACCGCCTCCTCACCGGCCACTCTCAGGAACTGATAGCCCGTGTCCTCGATGGCCTTCTTCATCTCTTCCAAGGTGACCATCCTGGGATTGAAGGTGATATACGCCTTCTCAGCTGCCAGGTTTACCCTGACGTCGACGATACCGTCCAATTTCTTGAGAGCGATCTCAAGAGCGCCCACGCACATGGCGCAGACCATGCCGCCTATCTTCAATACCACCTTCTCATCGATTACATCGTAGCCTGTATCTCGGATCGCCTTTTCCAGGTCGGAGAGCTTGAGTCTCTCGGGATCGTACTCTACGGATGCGATCTCTGTCCCCAGGTTGACCTGGGCCAGGACGACGCCATCCAGGCTCGTGAGGGCCTTCTCGATGGCCGCAGTGCAGGCGGCACAGACCATGCCCGACACCTTCAGCTCTGCCCTCTTATTCTCAGTCATGGCTCCCTTTTTGGTTTGAATTTTCTAGATTCTACCTAGCAAAGCTGCAGACGGCGAGAGTAGCTATATAAACCGTTCAAATCTGTCTTTGCCTGCCTTGCAGATGGGGCAGATCTCCGGGGGCCCCTCCCGGCCGCAGAGGTAGCCGCAGACCAGACACCTCCAAATGGGCACGGCCAGATTCAAAGGACCCGCCGTCAGGCTTGCGCCCAAAGCTTCAGGCTGTCGCCTCTTCTCCAATGCGGGCGGCCTTCTTTCCGGAATGGAGCCGAGCCTCTTTTCGCCTTTCAGAACTGCTCCCGAGACATAAAGCGCACAATAGCAGGCTCCGTATTCAACGACATCCGCGTCTCTGTAGTAGCAGGGGCAGATGATATCCAGGTCTTGCTCTTTGTCATCTGCGGCCAGCCGGCAGGGGCAAGCTCTGTAATTATATCTTCTCTCGTTTACTATCAGGCCTCTCACCAGGCCTTTGGTGAACTCCGCGTCGGGATTGAAGCTGTAGCCTCCCTGCTTCGCCTCCCTCTCCAGGCGAGCATAGAGCTTAGCCACCTCTTCTTCAGTCGGCTCTTGGAGATTCTCAATCATCCATCAAGTGCCTCCTTGATCTCCTTCTCTCTGAATCCCACAATGCTTTCTTCTCCAATCACCAGCGTCGGAAAAGATACGCTGGAATTGAAGCGCTTGACCTCTTCGACTGCCCTGGATCTCTCCTCTCCCTTCAGCAAATCCACATAGATGTAGTCGAAGGTGACGCCCAGGCTTGATAGAAGTTCCCTGGTCTTCTTGCACCAGATGCAGGTGCTTAATGCATAGAGGGTGATCTTGCCCATATCCTTTCCTGAGACGTGCTCAAAATCCATTAAACCACCGACTTTCAGATGATATGTCTCCAGCGGATAAATAAGTTCTCGGACGGAACACTGGATAACCAATATAGGTAGTGTAACTTATTTTCTGTAAAATGATATTTAGGCCCTGTATCCATTATAGCTATGGAATCAAGGAGGACACAGGAGTTACTTGTATTTAGAATCCAAATTATCGCAACAATAACCTAGTTAGAGATGCCTCCTGGCATCTCATCCATTTTATATTTCCATGTAAAAATTGTTAGTGTTTTATTTAAATAATCGAAATACTCATCTATCCTACTTTTGAGTTCATCTTTCGAAGCTACGCGGATTCCGCGCAGCATGCTTCTGGCCGTTTTGCTGAAAAGGCTTTCAATAATATTCAGCCATGATGCATGTTTTGGCGTAAAAACAAAGTGAAATCTATTTGGAACAGAAGCTAAATAATTTGTCGTTTCTTTTGAAGTATGAACCCTGAGATTATCAAGAATAATAGTAATCTTGATCTGGGACGGATATACATCATCTAAATATTTTAAAAATTCAACGAATTCTTTGCTTCGATGGTTATCAAAGACCTTATGATGTATATTGCCTGTTAGGAGATCAATCCCGGCAAGCAGCGAAATTGTTCCATGGCGAACATATTCATAATCACGTGCAATAGCTGGGTATTCACCTGGCTTGGGCGAGAGAGCTAGGAGAGGTGGTCTCGATCAGATTTCGTTTCTTTCTCCCGCCACATCTTCACCTGATCGAGGAGCCGGCAGCACCAGCATGCCATTCTTCCCTCCGCAATCCGTTCCCGAGTATTCACCGGCCTAAATCACTGTAGGCTAAGGGAGATTCTGGTTCAAAGTCAACTACCACGACCTAAAGTCCGTGGCTTGCGACTACGCAAAAAATCGTGTCGCGTTTGGCCGGTTGACCTTAGAGTGGCGAACTCACGGGGTTTCATAGGTTTCCCTCAACCCGTTTCGGCCTGTCTCAAGGTGAGAG
>Ga0315280_10002125_pt1 | contig 32545 bp, 33 predicted proteins | sample YL17G06_40_MG_FD_203697 | JGI IMG/M metagenome (GOLD analysis project Ga0315280, IMG submission 203697) | Sediment microbial communities from Yellowstone Lake, YNP, Wyoming, USA - YL17G06_40 | ecosystem: Environmental > Aquatic > Freshwater > Lake > Sediment | place: USA: Wyoming | collected...
CGTCACCGGCGCCGCTACCTCGGCCGCTTCCCCGGCTGCGTCGACCCGGCGCATAGCTACCACGTCCTGGGCTGTTTCATCTTAGCTTGTGAGCAGGCCCATGCCTGAGGAGTTCAGCGTGACTCGCGCAGCACCCTCCATCGGACTTTCAACAGAAATGCTGGACAGTGCCCAACATCCCGCTTTCCTTGACATATTTACCGGCGTAAAATAGGATAAGTTATTTTGCTTGATAGCTTTTTCCCGGACTGGGAGTTGTCGGACCAGCTTACTGTCCGGGGGCGGAAGTATAAGAATGTTTGAGGCTTTACAGGACCGCTTCCAGCGCGTCTTCAAGGCGTTGCGCGTCCAGGGAGTCCTGACCGAAGAGGTTGTGGACGAAACCCTGCGAGAGGTGCGGCTGGCGCTGCTGGAGGCGGACGTCAACCTGAATGTTGTCAAGGCGCTGCTGGAGCGGGTGCGCGTGAAGGCGCTGGGCGAGCAGGTCCAGGCGAGCTTCACCCCCGCGCAAGAAGTGGTGCGTATTGTCCGCGACGAGCTCATTGAGATCCTCGGTCGCGACGCCTCGCTGCTGACGTTTTCCAAAGAGTACCCGGCGGTGTTCCTGCTGGTCGGGCTGCAGGGTTCCGGGAAGACGACGACGGCAGGCAAACTGGCTCTCTGGCTCGCCAGCCGCAGGAGGCGGCCAATCCTGGTCTCGACGGACGTTTACCGTCCGGCGGCCCGCGAGCAGTTGGCGGTGATCGCCAAGGCAGTCCAGATTCCGTGCTTTCCTGGCGACGGCATCAACTCGCCCATCGAGCTGGCGCTGGCCGCGCGCAAAGATGCTGCCGACCGCGGCCATGACGTGCTGATTGTAGACACCGCCGGCCGCCTGCACATCGACGAAGCGCTGATGCAGGAAGTGAGCGACCTCCGGACGCGCCTGCGCCCCAGTGAAGTGCTGATGGTGGCCGACGGCATGATTGGTCAGGACGCGGTGCGCAGCGCCCAAGAATTCCATGAGCGGCTCGGAACCACGGGAGTGATTCTGACCAAACTCGACGGTGACGCCCGCGGCGGCGCCGCCCTCTCCATGCATCACGTCACCGGCCAGCCCATCAAGTTTATCGGCGTAGGGGAGAAGTACGACGCGCTGGAGGTTTTTTACCCTGACCGCATCGTCTCGCGCATCCTCGGTATGGGCGACATTCTCTCCCTAATCGAAAAAGCCGAGGAGAAGATCGACAAACAGAAGACGCTGGAAGTCCATCGCAAGCTCCAGACGGACACCTTCACGCTGGAGGATTTTCGCGACCAACTCCGCCAGGTTCGCCAGCTCGGGCCGATGGACCAGATGCTGGGCATGCTGCCTAAGGTGGGGATCTTCAAGGACGCCGGCAAGGCCCACGTGGACGAGAAGGAATTGACCCACATTGAGGCCATTATCAATTCCATGACCCCGCAGGAACGCCGTAACCATGAGATCATCAACGGGAAGCGGCGAAAACGGATTGCCCGCGGCAGCGGTACCAGCGTCCAGATGGTGAATCAGGTTTTGAAGCAGTATTTTCAAATGCGGAAGATGATGAAATCGATGAGCCAGAGCCTGTTGGGCCGAGGACTCAGCCGGCTGAAGGCACCGGTGGGTCAGGGCGGAGTTAGTGCCTGACTGTCGGCCTTCAGGCCGGGTGGCGTGGGTGAGAATTTCCATTGTGTGGTTCGAGAGCACGCGAAGGTTCTCTCGGTGCGACATCCTGACGGTGATTTCCTACATCTTTAAATCTCGCATCTAAGGGGGATAATTGCTGAGAATACGTCTAGCTCGGACAGGAACCAAAAAGAAGTCGAGCTATAGGATCGTAGTCATCGACCGAGAGAGGGCTCGGGATGGGCGCTTCGTGGAAATTCTGGGGCACTACAACGCGCGCCGCCAGCCACCCGAACTGGTTTTCAATCGGGAACGCGCAGAGTATTGGCTCCGTCGGGGAGCGCAACCTTCCGAGACGGTCCAGAGCTTCCTCAAGAAGGTTCCAAAAGTCCAGAGCTGAAGTCTTATCATCGGTCATCGCGGTAGGCCCATGGCCCGCGCGAGCTGAAGTCATTCGTTCTGGCACACAGTTACCTTACAGGCGTTCCTGGACAAGTCGAGTGCGAGGGAGGGCCAAATGAAGGAGCTAATCGAAGCAATCGCGAAGGCGCTGGTGGACAATCCTGACCAAGTCTCGGTGCGGGCAGTGGAAGGTGAGCAGGTCACGGTTCTGGAGCTTCGCGTGCACCCTTCGGATCTGGGAAAGGTGATCGGCAAGCAGGGTCGAACGGCCCGCTCCATCCGCACCATTCTCAACGCCGCAGGGATGAAGCTGAAGAAGCGGTTTACGCTGGAGATTCTGGAGTAGGAGGGCTCTCGGAATCGCTCGTGGCCGGGAGCGGTGCGCAGGGCTGCGGAAACATTGGTGGACAAGGGGCTAGACCGGTTCTTGGCTATCGCGCGCATCGTCCGGCCGCAGGGGCGTCGGGGGGAAGTCGCGGCTGAGATCCTGACGGATTTCCAATCGCGCTTTCAAGAACTCCGGCAGGCGTTTCTAGAGCAGCCCGGGCAAGCTCCCCAGCCTGTCGTGGTGGAGGGGGCTTGGCCGCACAAGGGCCGGGTGATCCTTAAGTTTTCTGGCGTCGATTCCATCGAAAGTGCTTCCTGTCTGCGCGGGCGTCACGTGTTGATCCCGCGGGATGAAAAGACGCCGCTTCCCCCGCACCACTACTACCTCTGGGAGCTGAAAGGGTGTCAGGTAGTGACGGAACGCCAAGGAGTGCCGTATGAAGTCGGGACGGTGACCGAGGTTGAACGCACCGGCGGCGTGGATCTCCTGCACGTCGCCCGCCGTGACAGGCGCCGGGCGGACGTCTTGATTCCGCTGGCCCAAGCCATTTGCACGCGGATTGATGCGCAAGCGAAGACGATTGTGATTGATCCGCCGGAGGACTTGCTGGAATTGAACGATTCTCTGTAGCGGGGTTCCACGAGCGCCGAAGAATGGCGGCGGTCAGATGCCGCCGCTACAGTCAAACGCATGACCTTTGACGTCATCACCATCTTCCCGGACTTCTTCAGGAGCATCCTGGAGCACGGCTTGCTCAAGCGCGCGATCGCGGGCGGCCAAGCTGGAATCCGGCTCCACGACTTGCGGGATTTCACCGACGATCGCCACCGCACCGTGGATGACCGGCCGTTCGGCGGCGGGCCTGGTATGGTGTTCAAACCTGAACCCATCTTCCGGGCGGTGGAGGCGCTAAAGGCGGAATCACCAAAGGCAGACTATCCGGTTATCCTGCTGTCTCCGCAGGGTCGGCTTCTGACGCAGGCGGTAGCCGAGGAGCTTTCGCGGGAAGCTTACGTCGTGCTGATTTGCGGGCGGTACGAAGGCGTGGACGAACGTGTTGCCGAGAACCTGGCCACGGACGAACTTTCCATCGGGGACTTCGTGCTGAGCGGAGGAGAGCTAGCGGCGGCCGTCGTGATGGAAACCGTGATCCGCCTCCTGCCCGGCGTGCTCGGCAACGAGGAATCCCGGCAGCAAGATTCCTTCGCGCGTGCGGAGGGAAGTGGGCACGAGGGCAGGCATGGGCTGCTGGATTGTCCCCACTACACTCGCCCGGCAGACTTCCGCAGGTGGAGGGTTCCGGAAGTTCTGCTCTCCGGGAATCACGAACAGGTTCGCCAATGGCGTCGGCAGCGGGCGCTCGAAAAGACCTGGCGGCGACGGCCCGATTTGCTCGGTGACTTCCCATTAAGCGAAGAAGACCGCCGGTGGCTGGACTCGCTCAAACGGTCGGCGCACGAGGTGGAGACTCCACACGGCTAAACGCTCGCGGCCCAGTCCGGTTCGGTCGCCATAGCGACCGCGGGATGTCACCAAATCCGTCCGCGCCATTTCAAGCTTGGGAGAACAAAGACTATGAATGCGCTCGAAAAAGTTGAACAGCAGCAGATGAAGAAGGACATCCCCGCCTTCCGCGCGGGAGATACCGTGCGGGTGCACGTAAAGATCAAAGAAGCGGACAAGGAAAGGATCCAGGTCTTTGAGGGCACGGTCATCGGCCTGCGCCGTGCTAAGAACCATTCCACTTTCACGGTCCGCAAGATTTCCTTCGGCCACGGTGTGGAGCGTATCTTCCCGCTGCACTCGCCCGTGATCGACAAGATCGAGGTCGTCCGTTCGGGCCGGGTGCGACGCGCCAAGCTCTACTATCTGCGCAAGCTGCGCGGCAAGGCAGCCCGCCTCCGCGCGGTCCAGACCGAACAGGAAGCGTAGCGTCGCTCTATGCGTGCCGAACCTTTGGTGTCGTCGGCGCGCCTTACGCGGCTCGAAAGTGGAAGACCGCGTTGGAGATGGGCGTGCCCAGCACTTCGATCCGGCTCAAGTCTCGCGTTCCAAGCCCAAGCTGTTCAGCCAATCGCAATGTGCTGTCGCACTTTTCAAAGGGAGGCGCGCCGCGATCCGCCCTCGGATCAAAACCCATCAGGGCGGTGGTGACGGCGTCCGTGGTGAGGCAGTTGGTGCCAGCAATGAGAAGGCCTGGGCGGACGAGCCGGCACCCTCTGATCCAAGGCCCTTCACCGCCCGCCATCGTCTCAATCCCATCAATAATGGCCAGGTGGATCGGACGTGCCGCCACCACATCGACCGTCACCCGCGGCACCCGATACCCATCCTCCCGGGGTGAACTGGGATCATTCTCCGCCAGCGCACTCTTGGAGGGTTGCCGTTTCCCGTAGTGCAACATTCCACGGCCGCCCCGAGGCGACTCACTGGGTTCATCGACCCCCGCTCCGTCGCCGTAAATCGTACAAGGAGGAATGCCGAAGCTGTTCTTCATGGATAGGGTGATACCGGCACTGCCGTGTTCCTTGAGCTTTGCCAGAGAAACAAAGACGTCGCAATCTTCGTAAGAATGGTTCGCATCGTAGGCGGCAAATATCATTCCACCGCCCGGCACCCGTAAACGGGAATATTTCTTGCCCGAGCCCAGATAGTTGGTGTTTTCGAACTCCACGCCTGCCGCCGCGCCGGTGAAGTCCCGTGGCTCCCAACCGGCCCGGCGCATAAACACCTCCAGCGGCTCAGCCGTCAAGACAGCGCTCTCGAGCAGACGAATCCGGCGGGCGCCCGCCCTACCCAGCAGATGCACCGTCGCGCCGATGACTTGCGGATGAACCCAATGGGTCAATTCCACCGGCGTGTGCCCCAACCGCCCCATGGGGCTCCCCGTCAAGTTGAGCTTTATTGCCACCGTCTTTCCTTTGACTAACTGCTCCAGGCCGCCCAACTGATCAAACATCGTTTTCAGCGTCGGAAGCACCTCCGGGCCGTAAGTGCGACACTTCGCCACAGACACCGGAGCAGTCGGCGCGCTGCTGCCCCAACACGGCCTGGGAGAGGACACCCAGAGAGCGGATGCCGCAGCGCCAAGGGCGTGAATGAATTGCCTTCGCGTGCAAGCCTTTTTCATCATAGTGTTCAGTCCTCGAGTTCTAACAGGATGCTGGAAAAGTCTCCGGGGCTGTCTTCCTGAGGAGCTCCAAGCGACGAAGGATCTCGTGTGTCCTCGGTTCGCTAGAGAGCGAGATTCTTCGCTTCGCTCAGAATGACAGTCGCGAAGCTTTTTTCAGCACCCTGCTAATGCTAAATACAGTGAAATAGGTGGCAAGTCAAACTCCGCTGTCTCCACCGCCGGACGCCTCGCCCGGCTGCCCCGCAACTGAAGCCGAACCGGAAGCGTAGCGGCAAGTCGGGTGACGAAGGTAACGGTTGCGGGGCCCGCCTGGAGTGGCATAAACTCGTCGCGACCACACAATGCCGCGCCTGCGCCATCCGAGTGAACTGAGATGCACGCGCCGGCTGGAGGCTCAGGCCCTCCGCCGAGGTTGGCGCCTCGTTGCCGGCTGTGATGAAGCCGGACGCGGAGCGCTCCTCGGTCCTCTTTACGCCGCCGCAGTTATCCTCGATCCTTGCAAGCCCGTCCAGGGCGTGGAGGACTCCAAGAAACTCTCCCCCGCTGAACGCGAGTCACTCGCTGCGGAGATCCGCGAGAAAGCTCTTTCCTTTCAAGTCATCGCGATCTCCGCCGCCGAAGTTGACGCGCTCAATGTGTACGAGGCCTCACGCCAGGCGATGATCCGTGCGCTGCGGGCTCTCAACCCCTCTCCCCATTTCGTCCTCACCGACGCCATGCCGCTCTCGGCGGGCGCCGCTTCCGGAGCCTTCCCGATTCCTCACCGTGCCATCGTCCACGGCGACGCGCGCTCCGTCTCCATCGCCGCCGCCTCTATCCTGGCTAAGGTCGCACGCGACCAGCACCTTGAGGAACTCGATCGCGAATATCCGCATTACGGGCTAGCCAAGAACAAGGGCTACGGGACCGCGGAGCACCTCGAAGCTCTCGCCCGCTACGGGCCCTGCCCCGAGCACCGCCAGAGTTTTCAGCCGGTGAAGGATTACCTCCTCCCACTGTTCCCATTTTCTCAACCGCTGTAGCGGCGATCCGAGACAACCCCGCAGGGCCGGGGACCGCCGTTCTTTATTGCCGTTTGCCCTTCGATCCTTGTCTCGTTCTTCCTCGGATTCCCCTCAGCTTCCAAGACCTCCTCTACCCAACGGTGCTATACTCACTGCGACCCGATCTAACGCTTATCCTTCGAGGACTTCCATGGCAACATTGCTTATCAAAGGCGGCCACGTACTATCGCCGGAAGACGGCCTGGACGGCGAACTCGACATTCTCGTGGAAGATGGAGTCATTCGAGAAATCGCTCCGAGCCTCACTACCACGGCCCGCGAAACCCTCGACGCGCGCGGCCAGGTGGTTTCACCCGGCTTCGTGGATATTCACGTTCACCTGCGCGAGCCGGGTGGAGAAGTTTCCGAAACGCTCGAAACGGGGCTTGCCGCAGCCGTAGCCGGAGGCTTCACCGCCGTCTGCCCCATGCCTAACACCAAGCCTGTTATCGACCGCCCTGAATTGGTGCGCGCGCAGATCGAAAAAGCTCAGCGCCTTGGCCTCGCGCGTGTGCTACCCGTCGCCGCTGTCTCGATGGGCAGCCAGGGAGAGTCGTTGACAGACTTTGCTGCGCTCGTGGCCGCAGGTGCAGTGGCCTTTTCCGATGACGGGCGGCCGGTGAAAACCGCCGGGCTGCTCAAGCGCGCCCTGGAAAAGGCTCGGGAACTCGGAGTCCTCGTGAGCGACCACTGCGAAGACCCGAGCGTGAGTCCGGGGGGAGTGATCAATGAGGGCCCGCTGGCGAAACACCTGAGCGTACGTGGAATTCCGAACTGTGCCGAGGATGTCGCGGTGGCCCGCGACCTGATTATCGCGGAAGCTACTGGCGCGCACTTGCACGTGGCCCACCTTTCGACCGCGCAGGCCGTAGAAATGGTGCGCGCGGCGAAGCGGCGTGGAATCCGGGTAACCTGCGAGGCGACTCCGCACCACTTCACGCTCACCGACCAGGCCGTAGTCGACTGCGGCACGAATGCCAAGGTGATTCCTCCGCTGCGCAGCGCCCAGGATGTGGAAGCTGTGGTGGCAGGAATCGCAGACGGCACCGTGGACGCTATTGCCACCGACCATGCGCCCCATGCGCCTGAGCTCAAGCAGAAGCCCCTCCCCACGGAGGCGCCGTTTGGTATGATCGGCCTCGAGACCGCGCTCGGCGTGGCGCTCACGCAATTGGTCCATCCCGGCAAGATTTCGCTCGCCCATCTCGTGGTGTTGATGAGCACCAACCCCGCGCGGATCGTCAACCAGCCATTCGGCCGGCTAAAGGTCGGAGGTGCGGCCGACGTCACCGTCTTTGACCCTAACCTCGAATGGACCTACCACGCTGCCGAGGGCCGCTCCAAGAGCCGCAACTCCCCCTTCGACGGCTGGAAATTGAAAGGTGCCGTCACCGCCACCATCGTGGCCGGAAAAATCGTACACCGGCGCACGTAGGGGCGGTTTCGCGCTGGAAGTGGTGGCGCAAGGTCACTCTCTGACCTTGCCGCTCTTTCACTCCTAACGTGAATCTCCTTGTGCAACCCGCCGCGGCGGGCAGCTTTTCCACGTCCTTCAACAAAAGACCTTGAAAAGCAGCAACGCTGGAAAACGAGCGTTGCGCTACTTCTTTGTCCTGCTACCTGGTTTGATGGCGGGAATGCCGGATTCGCATAGGGGGCAATCGGCAGGGTCGTAGTTCTGGATTGAAAGGGTGAGCAGTGCGGCTTTGGGCACATCAACGTCGGCGCCGCCGCCGCGGTCGATGAGCGCGCCCACGCCTACCACTTTTCCGCCAGCCTGTTCCACGCACTGCATAGCCTCACGCGTCGAGAGTCCGGTGGTGATCACATCTTCGACGACGAGCGTGGGTTCGTTCGGGGCTAAGCTGAATCCTCGGCGCAGGGTCATTACGCTTTCTTGCCGCTCCGTAAAGATTGCGCGGAGGCCCAGCGCGCGAGCCACCTCATGCGCCACCAGAATTCCGCCCAACGCCGGCGCAGCCACCGCCGACGCGCCCAGGTGCCGGAGCTTCGTCGCCAGTTCCGCGCACAATTGCTCGGCAACGCGAGGGTGCTGCAAGACCAGCGCACACTGGATGTAGCGGTCGCTGTGCAGGCCCGAGGAAAGAATGAAGTGGCCTTCGAGCAAGGCTGAGTGCCTGCGGAAGATGTCTAAGATCTCGTTTTCAGTCATGGGTGTGCGTCAGGGCATGACTTTAGTCGTGCCGTTACGTTGTCCGCTTATGGACCCTTGGTCCTTTCGGGCTTCAGCCCCTGAGGCCTCAGCGGCTAAAGCCGCCACCGGACTCAATCAATCGCAACTTTTCGGCATGGCTAAAGAGTCTGTGTGAGAACCTCGAAAATCACGTCTTCGCGAACCGCGAATCAATGACTTACGGTGTGGAAAAGGCCGAAAATCGTGGTTGTCACACACACTCTAAAGCCGTGCCCTTCCGAAAGACGCAAGTCCCCTCTCCATCTCCGCGACGATGGCGTCCGCCGCGGCCACCGGGTCCGAGGCTTCAGTGATGGGCCGCCCCACCACTAGGTAATCCGCCCCCGCCTGGATGGCGCGTTCCAGGGTGGCGACGCGCACTTGGTCGTTCGCAGCCGCCGTCGCCGGCCGGATTCCCGGCGTCACAATCAGGAAGCGAGCCCCACAGGCGCGGCGGATGGCGGCGATCTCGCGCGCCGAGGCCACCACGCCATCGAGACCTGCCTGCTGCGCCAGTCGCGCCAGCCTGACCACGGCTTCCTCCGGCGTTCCCGAGACGCCCAATTCATCGAGGTCCTGGCTCTCAAGGCTCGTCAAGACGGTTACGGCCACCACCAGCGGTCGTTTTCCAGCACCGCCGCCTTCCCCCGCGCCCTCCAGCGCTGCTTCCATCATCTTGCGTCCACCGGAAGCATGGACGTTCAGCAAGCCGACGCCGAGCTGGGCGGCCTGGCGGGTTGCGGCTCGCACGGTGTTCGGGATATCGTGGAATTTCAAATCCAGGAAAACCTTCTTGGCGGTGGCGGACAGGAAGCGCGCCAATAGCGGACCTTCCGCCGTAAAAAGCTCTGAGCCAACCTTGAACATGCCGACGTGGTCTCGCAGCTTCTCCGCCAGGCGCAGGGCAGCGTCGGCGCTGGGAAGATCAAGGGCCACAATCAATTTGTCGCGCGCGGACATCCCCGCCATTCTAGTGAAAGGCCGGACAAAGTTGAATCAGAAACTTGCTGGAGCCTGGTAGAGCAAGGTTTGAGGCCTGGTCAGCTAATCCTCTTTCGTCGGGGCGTTGCTGTCCGGAAACATTCTCCGGAACTCCTCCGATTGTTTACGCAGCTCCAACCAGTCGAATAGGAGGTCCGGAGTTTCCAGCCACACGCGAAACCAGCGAGCGATTTCCTGCTTTTCCCGACGCTTCTCCGGGCCAACGCGCGGGTTCGTCGCCAAGCTGTCGGCTCGCAGCTTCCCTTTTTGGACCAACGACCGGACCAGGCTGGTCCCCACACGGTCGGAACTTCCTCGATATTCCCGATAGATCGCGTCAAGCTTCTGGAGCGCAGCCTCAGCGCTCGCGAGGTCGTGAAACTGGAGCAAGCCCTTAAGGCGGCCGGCGTAAGGCTCCTCCATCGAGGGATCAGTGTAGCGGTCTTCGTACTCGACGTGCTTCCCTGCGGCTCGCAGGACGGTGGCGATGTAGGACAGAGATACGTTATGGTTCGCGCCGAGACGCTGGCGGAGTTCGCGCCCGATCGCTCGGATTTCCTCGCTTCCGATGCGGTCGAGATTCTGCGTCTGGCAACAATCGAGAATGATCTGCTTTTTGCTTGGCGCCTTGGCCATCGTTCGCCGACCGGCTGGTGGCAGCGCGCTTCGCTCCGGCGCTCCCGGCGGGAGAGCTCTGTGCAACCTTCTCCCCAACATTCTGGCGCAGCGCGGCCACTCCCTTACGATATCGTGACACGTTGCGCTGGTGTTCGGCAAGCGTTCGGGCAAAGACGTGAGCACCGTGGTTATTACTGACGAAATAGAGGGCCTGTCCAGCGCCCGGATGAAGCGCCGCGCGAATGGACGCTTCGCCCGGGTTCGCAATCGGGCCGGGCGGCAGTCCGGCGTAGCGGTAAGTGTTGTAGGGTGAATCAAAATCCAGGTCGCCCTCGGTAATCGGGCCAATCGGACGATGGCTCAGGTGCGCCGCATAGACGACCGTAGGATCGCACTGCAACGGCATGCCCTTTTCCAACCTTCTCACAAACACGCCGGCGACCAGGGGACGCTCAGAAGGCTCGGGCGTCTCTTTCTCGACGAGCGACGCCAGAGTGATGAGGTCGTGCAGCCTCGGGGAAGAGGGCGGAAGTTCGGCGCGAAACTTAGACTCGAGCACGCGACGAAACCGCGCCACCATTGTAGCTACCACGTTTGTGGCGCTCACCCCTCGCGCGAACCGGTATGTGTCCGGGAAAAGATAACCTTCGAGCGTTGGCGCCTGCGGGTCGAGATCTTTGATTGGGGCAGTCTGCTCGGTCGCGCGCAGAAATTCTGCTGCGTTGAGGCCTAGCCGCTGCTGCAAGATCCGGCCAATGTCAAAACGGTCAGACCCTTCGGGAATAGTCACTGGATGGAGGTAGACGTCCCCCTGGATGAGTCTTCGGTATACATCGACAGGACGCAAGGGCCGGTCGAAAAGATAGTCACCAGCCTTGAGGCTGTGGCGCGGGCGGCCGATCCAATACCGGCAAAGAAACGGCAGGCGGTGGGCCAGCACACCACTTGCCACCATAAGTCCGGCGACGGCTGTGGCGTGCGTGCCTGGTTCGATCACCACAAGCTGACTGCCGGAGTAACCGCGATAGGGGCGGTATAGCTCTCTCACGACCCACAGCAGCGCGGCGAGGGCCAGCACCGCAGCGAGAATCACGAGGCGCCGCTTCATGGAGCCGCTCCCGCGTCACGACTTCGCTGGTTCGCCAGGAAATCGAGGTAGCTTTGTAAAAGTAATGTGGCCGCGACGCGGTCCACGGCGCGCTGGCGTTTTCCGATGCTCACGCCCGACGCACGCAGCATCCGGTTCGCCTCGACGCTGGTCAGGCGTTCGTCCCAGAGTTCGACGGGGCAGCCGACCCGCCGGCGCAACTTTTCGGCAAATGCTGCAGCACGTTGCGACATGGCGGTTTCCCCTCCGCCATGCCCGAGGGGGTTGCCGACGATCACCTGTGCAGGTGAGTACTCAGCCACCAGCTCCTCGATTCGCCGGAGATCGTCTTCCAGTCGCGTGCGCTCGAGCGTAGGAAGCCCTTGCGCGGTGATCCCTAAGCCGTCCGAGACCGCTAGGCCCATCCGCTTCGTGCCGAAATCAATGGCCAGAATTCGTGCCGGAATATCTTTTCCCTCGCTCTACAAACAACGTTCTACAAGCAATGGCTGCACCAAGACAGCACTCGCCCCTGGGCGCCCATTCTCGATGATACACCCTGGGAGACGTTTGACGGGAGCTCAGGCGGTTTGCGAACCAAGGAAGCACGAGCGCTGACGGGGCGCAGGATTAACTGGAGATTCCCGAGGCGAGGGGGAAAGCGGACAATTATCTAGCCCGACACTTCCGCAGCTACGGCAGGGGCTTCGGCAGCGCGGGCGTGCCGGGAGGCGAGTTCGAGGGCCATGGCCTGCTCGTTGCACGCGGAGTATCTTTCGCACTGCATGCAATCGCGCCAGACTTTGGCCGGGAACTTCTCGCGGGGCACGTCGCAGAACCCGAGCTTGCCGAAAAACGCTGGGACGACAGTGAGAACGAAAACCCTCTTCAGGCTGAAGCGTTCGGCCTCGTCAAGCAGGCTCTCAGAAATGGCACGCCCGATGCCGTTCGACTTAACCGCGGTTTCAACGCAAAGTGACCGGATTTCAGCAAGCTCCTGGTCGTAGAGCCGGAGCGCGCCGCACCCCAGCAATTGTCCCTTCTCTTCCGCCACCGTGAATTCCCAGACGTGTTCGTAGAGGTCCGTCAAGGTGCGGGGCAGGATCACCTGCTCTGCCGCGTAGTGGTTAATCAACCGGCAGAGCGTGGGCACATCGCGCAATTCCGCTTTTCGGATAGTCAGCAATTTCCTCCTTCTCCCGGCAGGGGAGGGCCTTCACGGCCTCCCGCTGGCGTGCCCGGCGAACGCCGGGCGCTACGCCTGCCCGTTCTGCATCAGCAGAATCAGCAGCGCCTTTTGCACATGCAGCCGGTTCTCAGCCTGGTCGTAGACCACCGACCGCCTGGAATCGATGACTTCATCGGTGACCTCCTGACCCCGATGAGCCGGAAGGCAGTGCATGAACACCGCGGCAGGATCGGCTGCCGCCATCAACTTCGCCGTGACGCGATAAGGGGCGAAAAGTTGGGTGCGCAAGTGCACAGCATATTCCTGGCCCATGCTGGCCCAAACGTCGGTGTAAACCGCCTGCGCTCCGGCTACGGCCTCTAGGGGGTCATGTAGGAGCTCGACCGTCGCACCGGATTCTGCGGCCAGGGCTTTCGCCTCCGCGAGGATTTCTGCCTTGGGCTCATAGCCGGACGGCGTGGCCACACGCACGCTGGCTCCGCATTTCGCGCCCGTGATCATCATGGAATGGCACACGTTGTTCCCATCGCCCACAAAGGCCAGCTTCAGTCCCTGCAGGCTTTCGAACTTTTCCTTCAGCGTGAAGAAATCGGCCAGCGCCTGGCAGGGATGAAAGAGGTCGGTGAGCGCATTGATCACCGGGATGGAAGCATGCTCGGCGAGTTCCAGCACGGAGTCATGCGCGAAGGTGCGAGCGACGATCCCGTGCACCCAGCGCTCGAGGTTGCGGGCGATATCTTTGATGGACTCGCGTTCGCCCAGGCGGGGCTTCGTGTGGTCGAGGTAAACAGCATAGCCCCCCAGGCTCGTCATGCCCACTTCAAAGGTGACGCGAGTTCGCAAGGAAGGCTTCTCGAAGATCAACGCCAATTGCTTCCCCTGCAGAGCCTGGGCAAAAGAGCCGGGCGAGGTCTTGACCCGCTCGGCAAGCTCGAAGAGCAGCTTCAAATCGCCGCGGCTAAGGTTGCTATCCGCGAGGAAGTCTCGCACGCTGAGCTTCTCCTGCTTTTCGGTCATCACCGGGTTATGCGTTCGCTCCTTTCGTTGTCGCCACGGGCGACAAAGCTGCTAGGATGGGTCGTAAAGCCGCGATCAATTCATCAACGTGGTGCCGCTCGAGGATAAGGGGAGGGAGGAAGCGCAGCACCCTTTCCTGGGTGTAGTTTATTAAAAACCCCGCTTCGGCCGCCTCCCGGACCACGGACTTGCCCGGCGTCGTGAGTTCAGCGGCCAGCATCAGCCCGTCGCCGCGCACTTCGCGAATCACCGGCAGTCCGTCCCGGAGGTTCTCCAGTTGCGCTCGGAAATGGGCCCCTACCTCGCGGACGTGCTCAAGAAAGCCCGGCCGCGCGAGGATTTCGAGAACTTTAAGAGCCAGCCGGCACTGGAGCGGGCCGCCGCCGAACGTCGTACCATGCATGCCCGGCGAAAAGGCCTGGGCCACCTCTTCGCGGGCGAGAATGGCGGCCAGCGGCAAACCGGCCGCCAGAGGCTTGGCCACCACCACCACATCCGGGCGGAGCCCGAACTTCGAGAAGGCAAAGAAGCGCCCCGTGCGGCCCAAGCCGCACTGGATTTCGTCCAGGACCAGCAGCGCGTCGTTCGCGCGGCAAAGCTCTTCGGCCGCCTTCAGGAATTCTTCTCGCACTTCGACCACGCCGCCTTCACCCTGGATCACTTCCAGAAGCAGCCCCGCAACGCGCGGCGTGAAACTTTCCCGCAGGTGACTGACGTCGTTCAGCCGCACAAAGCGCACGCCGGGAACCAGCGGCTCAAACGGCTTGCGGTACTTCTCCGGCCAGCTAGCGGCGAGCGCGCCGAACGTCCGCCCGTGGAAGGAATTCTCCAGCGCCAAGATTTCAAAGCGCTCGAAAGGCTCCGCCGGGTGGTGCTTGCGGGCGTAAGCGCGCGCCAGCTTCAGCGCTCCCTCGATGGCCTCGGTCCCGGAATTTGCGAAGAAGGCCCGGTGGAGCCCACTCAGACGGGTCAGTTTCTCGGCGAGCGGCGCCTGGTAGGGGTGATAGAGCAGGTTAGAGACGTGGAGCACCGTCTGCGCCTCATCGCGAAGGACCGCGAGGATTTCCGGGTGCCCGTAGCCGAGGGAGTTCACGGCCAACCCACCTAGGAAATCCAGATACTTCTTGCCACGGTCGTCAAAGAGGTAGCAGCCCTCTCCCCGCACGGCCAGGAGCGGCAGACGGTCGTAAGTCGGGATCAAGACTTGCTTCTCGAGTTCGGTGATCTGGTCCAGGTTCATAGAGTCGTTACACCCGAGTCCAATCCGCCGGCCTGAGGCCAGCGCCAAGGTTCATGCGCGTTTCACAATTCGGGTTCCCACCTGCTGGCCGCCCGCGACCGCTCGAAGCAAGACGTTCGGCGCAACCGCGGAGAGGATGTCAATCTCGCCCACTTCATGGCGGAGCGTGCGCGCGCAAGAGAGGAGCTTGGGGATCATGCCGTCCCGGACGATCCCCTCCTGGATCAAGCTCCGAATCTCACCAAGCCTTACCAGGGGCAAGAGACGCTGCTCAGCGTCCCGGACGCCTCCAGACTCAGTGAGATAGAGAAGCCGGTCAGCCTTGAGGGCCATCGCAAGAGCCGCGGCAAGGTCGTCGGCATTGACGTTCAAGTATTCGCCGCGCGCGCCCAGGGCCAGGCTGGCCACCACGGGGATCAGCCCTTCCCGAAAGGCCGTCTCCAGGATGGCGGTTTTCACGCGTTGCGGCCGACCCACAAAGCCCAGGTCTTTCGTTCGACCATTGGCACGGGCGGAGAGCTTGCGCGCCAAGACCAACTCCGCATCGCCACCGCAGATTCCCAAAGCCGGTTGGCCTACAGTTTCCAGCTCCGCCACCCACCGCTTGTTGACGATCCCCGCCAGAACCATCAAGGCGACGTCGCGGGTGGCCGCATCCGTCACCCGCAGCCCCTGATGGAACTCGGTGGGGATGCCCAAGCGCGAAAGCGTTTGGGTCAGCAGCTTGCCTCCGCCATGCACCATTACTACGCAATGGCCGGAGCGGCGGAGTTCCGCGATCTGCCGAGCGAGATCCCGTCGCCCTTTGGCATCGTCAACAGCCTGACCACCGACTTTGATCACCAGCTTCATGAGAGTGCCGTCACCTCGTCGAAGCCGTACATCAGGTTCATGTTTTGCACGGCTTGTCCAGCGGCTCCCTTGCCCAGGTTGTCCAGGGCTGAAATGACGATCAGGCGATCGGTGGCTGGGTCAAGAGCAAAGCCTACGTCGAAGTAGTTGGTATGCGCCACGGCTTGTATCTCCGGCAAGGCGCCGTCCTCATAGACTCGGACCAGCGGAGCATGGGCGTAGAAGCGCCGATAAAGCGAAACAACTTGCTCCGGGGTGCGGGGTTCGGCCAGCCGCAGGTAGATCGTGCTCAGGATGCCGCGGTTGATGGGCAGGAGATGTGGGGTAAAGATGAAATCCTTCTCTTCAAGCTCGAGCACCTGAAGCATCTCCGGCACGTGGCGGTGATAGAAAAGGCTATAGGCGCGGAGGCTTTCATTCACTTCGGGAAAGTGGAGCCGTTCGCTCGGCGTCCGCCCGGCACCGGTCACGCCGGATTTTGCGTCACAGATGATGCCCGCCGACACGTTCACCCAGCCCGCACGAAGCAGCGGCGCGAGGGCCAGGATGACGGACGTCGCGTAGCAACCTGGGTTGGCAATCAGCCGCGCCTTCCGGATGTCCGGGGCGTTCAACTCCGGCGAGCCATAGACCGCTTCTTTGAGCGCACTCGCAGCCAAGTGCTCGAAGCTGTACCAGCGCGGGTAGGCGTTCGCGTCCTTCAGGCGAAACGCCGCACTCAGGTCAACGACCCGCAGGGCGCGCTCAAGCAGCGTGGGCACCATGTCATGGGCAGCCTTGTGAGGAGTAGCGAGAAAAACCAAATTCACGCCAGGAAGCGCCAGGCCCTCTAAGGATGGCAATTCGCAAATGGGCAGGGCCTTTCCCCGCAGGGCAGAAAAAACCTGCGCCATCGGCAGGGGCTCCTTGATGTCCGCCATCAGGCGCACGATGCGCGTGAAGGGGTGACGAAGAAGGGTGGCGATGAGTTCACCGCCGGCGTAGCCGGTGGCCCCCACGACGGCGACGCGCACCGGCTCACGGGGAGCCGCTGCACCCTGAGACTGTTCCGAGATTTTGCTTTCCCTTGCCGTGCCCAATGCTTTTCCAACCCCCACAACCGCGCAGAGGAATATTTATACGCGCACTGTATAAATATGCTTTTATAGCGCAGCGACTGCTTGCCTGTCAAGAAAAAACTGTGCCGCGCCCGCGGACCTCTCTTCCGCTGAGGGGCGAGCGGCGGCGAGATTGCGCTGGGTGGCTGGTTTTTCCGGGCGCCGCAGGCTAGAATTCTGTCTGCGGAGCGTTCTCCATGCCAGAGACGAAACTTGAGAGTCCTCGGGCGGCCTCCACGGCGACCGTCAGCCTGCGCATCATCGCCGTTGCCGTCCTATTCGTTTGCATTTACTACGCGAGCTCTGTAGTCATCACCCTGGTTTGCTCGATTCTGATCGCGTCCGTCCTGGATCCGGGTGTAAAGCTCATGGAGCATTTGCGGATTCCGCGTTGGCTGGGCTCCCTAGTGATGGTGCTCCTGATGCTTGCCGTAGTGTACCTGGTGATTTACGGGATTTACGACCGTGCGCAAACCTTCATGGACGAGCTTCCCAAGTTGGTGGCCAAGCTGAAGCAGCTCACCACTCATCTTCAGGTAACCGCCCGCAGCCTTCAGCAAAGCACCCAGACCATCATCCCTCCCTCAACGGAGGCCAACCTCCCCACCGTGCGGCTCCAGCAGGAGTCGCCGTGGGTGCAATTCTTGCTGCGGGGGATTGGGTCGGTTTACGCCTTCACCGTCACCGTGATGTTCATTCCCTTCCTGGTGTTCTTCATGCTGACCTCGAAGCACCGGCTCTGGGTTGCCACCCTGAACCTGTTCCCGCCCGGACGCCGCCAGCAGGCGGAGGACGTCATCCACGGCATCAGCCGGATGTTGCGGCAGTTTGTTCTCGGAAACCTTCTGGTGGCGCTGATTTCCGCCGCCCTGATCACGCCGGTCTTTGCCGGGATGCAGCTTCGCTATGCGCTGCTGATGGGTTTCCTCGCCGCTTTCCTCAGCTTGGTGCCTTACATTGGCGTGGCGCTGGCGATTCTGCCTCCCTTGCTGATCGCCCTTTTGCAATACGACAGCATGGGGCCGTTCGTCATCCTGGCCCTCACGGTCGTGATGGTTCATTTCCTGGCCGGCAATCTCCTGACTCCCAAACTGGTGGGAAGCCGCGTCAATCTGAATGCCCTGTCCGTGACTATCGCCATGATGTTCTGGGGGTGGCTATGGGGTGGCATTGGATTGGTGCTGGCCGTGCCCATCACGGCAGGCATCAAAGCAGTGTGCGACAACGTTGAGAGGCTGAAGCCCTACGGGGCGTGGATGGGAGAAGGGTAACAAAAGTCGAGAGTCTAAAGTCGAACGCTCACAGTCAAGAAGAGCGAAAACGCGCGACTGCGTTTCACAGTGTGGCCCTACGAGGAAAACTGGGCGCGCAGCTCACGGACACACACTTCCAGCGACTCACAATCCTGAAAAATCCGGATGCCGGCGATACCCGCCGCGCCTTTCTCCAGGCAGGGCTTCACGCGTTCGCGCGTGATCCCACCCAGGGCGAGAACGGGGATTTTCACGCGCGCGGTTACTTCCCGGAGCTTCTCCAATCCCAAAGGCGGGCCATAGGCCAGCTTGGAGGGGGTTTCGAAGATGGGGCCCAGGACAAGGTAGTCCGCTCCGGCAGATTCGGCGGCGAGCGCTTCCTCCAGTGAATGGCAGGACACACCGACGAGGAAGTCACTCGACACGATCCCGCGGACGACTTGGGCCGGCATGGACGTGGTTCCCAGATGAACTCCGTGGGCCGCCGCAGCCAGAGCTACATCCAGACGGTCATTGACGACTACTCGCGTGCCGGCCATCCCCGCCTGCCTCGCCGTTTCCACGGCAGACATTGCCAATCCCAAGAGCTCCCGGGTGGCAAGATCCTTTTCGCGAATCTGCACCAGATCCACACCCGCACGGATCGCCTGCTGGACGCGAAGCAGTAGCGCTTCCGATGGGAGCTGGTGCCGATCCGTAATATAGCAGAGCTTGAACGTTCGCAATGCCGAGGCCCCCTCAACCGATCCAGTCAAAGTCTTCGCTATTCACGATGCGACGCGCGTCACGGTGTCCGCAGCAGCGATGGCGAGCGGGCCGCGACCACACAGCTCTTACTGCCGCGGACGCGACCGCACCAGACCCAGTTCACGCCGGAACCGCCACAGTTCATAGACGGCCAGCCAGACGTCGGCCAGGCCAACGCCCGAGATTGCTCCGCGAACGAAATAGTTGCGGGCAATGCTCGAAACCAATGGGTAATGGTCGACAAAGTAGTTCTTGCTCCAAAGCGATACCCAGGGGAAGAGGAAGAGCAGCACTCCCACCTCGAAGCACAACACGATGTACAGGATGGTCAGCAAACGGCTCATGACTCCGGTCGATCCGGAAAGTTAGCCTCAGGTAGGATAGCAGGTGTCGTCACGACGACCGCGGATGGAAAGCCTACGAGACCTTCTGCGAGAGCACCCGGATTTTCTCGGCGACGTCGCGATAGTCGATGTTCTGGCTATAAACCTCGGTGAACTTCTCCAGCGCGGTGCGCGTGTCACCCACCTGCTCATACGCCACACCTAGGTCATATTGCAGGGCGAGCGTGGCCTCTTCGTCGAGGGAGGGTGCTTCCAGCGCCCGCAAATACCACTTCACCGCGACAGCGGGCATTTTCTTTTCCATGAAGCAGAGGGCGAGCAAGCTGCACGCCTGCAGGAAGTTGGGCGGGAACTTGCCTTTGCCCGCGCCCTTCACCACCTTCTGGAATTCGCCAATCGCTTCGTCCAGGAGGCCCATCTCGCGGAAGGCCACTCCCAGGTTGTAGTGGGTTTCCCGATCGTCCTTCGGGCCAGCGACTTCACCCGCCGGTTCGCCTAATTCCTCAAGCAAGCCGCTGAGGGGAGAGGCCGCTTCGCCCGTCGGGCGCGCGGTTGGCGGAGCGGGCGTCGGGGGCGGCGTGCGGGCTGCCAATCCGTCCAGCGTAGACGCTAGGTCACCCGCCAAGTCCCCCAGCAACTCGCCGCCCGCTGCGGCGACCGCAGGGGCGGGCTCTACTGGGGGCGGTGCCTCCGGAATCGGCGGAGGGCTCGCGGCCTTGGGCGCCTCTGGCTCCTCGGCGGACACCGGGGGAGCCTCCGAAGGTGGGCCAACATAAGCGCTCGGTAGCTCCCATTCTGCGGCGCTTGGCTGAGCAGGTGGCGCCGACGGAGTCGGGGCTGGCTCAGGCGCGGCGGCGCCCACATGTGTCTCCACCAGCCGACGGAGTTCGGCGACCTGCTCATGCCCCGGGAATTTCTCCTCAAGCTCCTCGACGGCTTTCCGCGCCTCATTCACAAAGCCATTCTCGAGGTAAAAGTTGATCTCCACCCGGCTCTCCTCGTAATTGAAGGCGGGAGCCTCTGGAGGGGCCGCGGGTGCCACCACAGCCTCCCAGTCCTCCGAGAGGTCAATCTCAGGAGACTCGGTGGGTGGGGCTGGAGGGGCTGGCGGGCCCGCCGACACAGGCGCTGCCGACAAGTCGAAAGAAACCTCCCCAGGCGCGGGCGGCGCAACCTCCTCGGCCACAGAGGGAGCGGGCTCCTCCGCAGCCCCCACTGCAAGCTCCGAAGTGAGAGCAAACTCCTTGGCGCCAACCTCAGGAGCGGGCGCAGCTAGGGGAGCCTCCCGTTCTACGGCTGCCGGGGCGGCCTGTGGGCCCGCCATCCCCTCATATTTCTTGGCAGTGGGCAAATCCCCGCGCTGCGTGAAAATTCGGGCCAGCGCGCCGGCTGCCTGAGCTACCCGTTCCGGCAGATTCCTCCGGCAGATTTCGATGATGCGCTGGTGAATCTCGATCTGGTCGGGGTAGTCCACGAGGACTTTCTCCAGCTCCGTAACCGCCTTCTCCACCAGGTGGTAACGACTGAAGAGGTCGCTGTTTTCGAGCGCCTCTTTCACCATGGCGGCCTCGGCCGCATCTGCACTGACGGGTGCCTCAGCAGCTTCCAGTCCAGGCTCCAGCGCCATTTCGGATCCCGAGAGGTCCTCGGGGCGGGCCAAGATAACTTCCTTGCCTTGCTTTTGCAGGACTTGCTTCAGCAACTCCTTGTAGTGTTCGGTTTCGGGCTCACGATTGACCAGTCTCCGGTAAGCTTGCTCAGCCTTCTCCAACTCTCCGGCCTGCACGTAAGCGTGACCCAGAGCTTCCAGGATTTCGGGCAGCGTGAATTCATCCGCCGTCTGCTCGCAAATCCGGTAGATGAGCTTGAGCGTCGGGAGGTGTTGGGGAGATTTGCTCCAGATGCGGCGCAGGGACTCCATCAATGGGCCAGAATTCCTCTGCTCGATCACTTGGTCAGCCGCTTCGGAGAGGACCTTAAAGGCCGCATCAATGTTACCCTTCTCGACACACAGCGCCGAAAACGAAGCCAGTGGAGCGAAGTCCACGGGATTGGCGCGGTAGACTTCCAACACCAGCTTTTCTGCGGCTTCCAGTTTGTGAGCCGCCAAGTAAGCCTCCAGCAGCAGTTGCCTCGCGGCGGGGTTGGCCCGCAACTCCGGCGTGGAGGTAATGAGCTTTTCCACCTCCTCCGGCCGTTTGCGGAGCAAGGCCACACGCGCCCGAAGCAAGTGGATCTGGGGGTCCTGGGGATTCAGCTCCGCAGCCTTCTTCAGGGCAGGCTCGGCCGCCGCGATGTCCTCGCGACGCAGGGCAACTTCGGCGGCCCCCAAGTAAACCTGTGCCGCCTCATCCTTGCGTCCCGTCTGCTCGCACAACTGCGCCAAGCGTGACCGCGCCACGCTGTTTTCCGGATCGAGTTGGACAATCCTGCGAAGGACCTCTAGTGCTTTGTCGCTCTGGTTCTTCTTCTTGTAGAACTCGGCGGCTTGGAAGTACTGTTCGCGAGCTTCCCGGCCAAGTCCCTGGACCTGGTAGAGTTCGGCGAGCTTCAGGAGCGGGTCCGCCGTGTTCTGGTCAAGCTTCGCAACCTTCTTGTAGATGGCGATCGCCTTGACGGTGAAACCCTCCTGGACATACGCATCTGCCAAGCGGTGGAAGTGTCTGAGACCCTCGGGGACATTCTTTTCCCGGACGTACAGATCGCCGATCGTGTTCAGCAGGCTTAAGTCGGAGGGATCTTTGTCTATGATGTCCAAGTACTGCTTGATGGCCTGAGAGATCTTCCCCTGCATGACGGACTTCTCAGCCTCTTGCAGCGCCTTGGCTTTGTTAAAAGCCATCTAATCGCTCCGCGTAGCCGCTTAAATGGTGGACAATCTATGTACCGTAACACACGCTCCACTTCAAGTCAACGCGCAGAGTCTTCGTCACCAGTTCTCTTGAAAATTCAGTAACCCCTTGCTGCACTAGAAGTTGCCCGCCAATGCGCAAGGCAAAACCGCATCTTGCCGAGCATCTAACCTTCACCCTGCCCCGACGCGCGTGCCGGGTCCTCACTCCGCTCCGGAAGATGCCGACCCACCGGTATCCTGCTCGGCATGAGACGTCTTGACGGACGGGCAAACCACCAACGTGCACGTTGGGTGCGGCAGCTAAGGAGATCGGCTGTTCCTCGCGATACGTTATTGCCCGGCGGCGGCTACCCAGCCGCTTGCTCCGCCGTCGGACCGCGGGTCTCGCCTCAGCGCTCGACGGGCAACTCGGCATTGGCACCCCAATCCTGCCACGAGGCATCGTAAATCCGCACGCGCTCGTATCCCAGCAGGCGCAACGCGAAGTAGATCTCCGCGGCGCGCACGCCACGCTGGCAATAAGTAACCACTTCCTGGCTCCGGTTCACCCCAACCTCCGCGAAAAGCTTCTCCAGCGTGGCAGCATCCCGAAAGGCGGGGACTTCACCCGGCGCAATCACCCGGGTCCATTCAATGTTCACGGCGCCGGGGATGTGTCCGCCGCGCGGGCCTGAGACCTCTTCTCCCCGAAACTCCACCGCCGAGCGCGCGTCCACCAGCTTCACGCCGGGATCTTTAAGGTGCGCGCTAATCCACTGGGAGGTGGCAATGAGCGCCGGATGGGGCGCGGGCGTGAAGTTGCCCGGCGCGACGCTGGGAGCAGCGCTCGAGATCGGCCGCCCTTCGCTCTGCCACTTCTTGAACCCCCCGTTCAAGACCTGGAGGCGCGAGTGGCCGAAAAACTCCAGGACGTAGAAAACCCGGGCAGCGAGTCGATCGCCCCGATCGTCGTAGAGGATCACCCGCGACCTGGCGCTGATCCCTGCCATCCGGAAAAGCCGTTGCGCCCAACTCGCGGGCAGCGGGAACCCTTGCCGGTTGGCTTCCAGATCGTCGGTGGCAGGCGCCGGAAGGTTGACCGCTCCGGGGATATGCCCCAGGCCATACTCTTCCCGAGGTCGAACGTCCAAGAGACGCACGTCGGGATTCGAGAGGAGTCCCGCCAGCTCCTGTGTCTCGATCAAGAGCTGCGGGTTACGGTATTGGGATACCTGAGCGCTGGTCTCCGCGGCCACCAGCACGAGAAAGATCCAAAGCGATCCGGTTCTGCCCATGCCCATCTCCTTGGGTCGGAACGGCAAGCCCCACCACAGTGAGGCGGAAAGGATGCGGACCAATGGCCGAGGTGTTCCCCACCTGACAGGAGGACTCCGCAGTTACCCCGAGCCGTTACCGCCGCTCCCAAAGCCTCGGCCTTCGCGGAGCCTACGCCGCGGGTGGCTTGGGAGCCGATGGAGGAAGCGCTCGGGCTCTCACTTCGGACTGAAAATTGATCTTCTTGTGGCTGCCGTCACAAAAGGGCTTGTTCTCCGAGGCCCCGCAGCGGCAGAGGCTGATCGTGGCGCGCCCAGCCAAGTCGAAAGCGCTACCCTCGGTGTCAAGGATTGTGACTTCGCCCTCCACCCGCAGCGGGCCATTCTTATTCACCGTAATCTTTGCCAAGCGTACCTCCTCTCCTTTGACTCCGGTCGTTGCGCACTAAATACACCAGGTTCGCCCATGGTGCAACCTCTCATCGAGATAGCCTTGCGTGCCTCCGCTCTGCAAAAGCACAGGGGAAAAGCTTGTCGAGGCGCTGACAGGCATGAGAGGGCGCGAGAGCGACCCCCGAACCGCCCTTCCGAAAGGCTTCGTCAGGACAAGGATCAGGATGCCGAAGAACACCAAGGCAATGACCCCATGCAGGGCCATACACTCGCGGCGCCGCATCTCTATCCGCCCCGCCCGGAAGGCCTTAGTGCGGAAATAAACCCGCAGGTCAAAGGCAATCAAAATAACCACCAGGAGCAGCTTGGCGTGCAACCATAACGCGCGCAAGTAATGGGGCTTCTGAGCGACCAGGAGGACTCCCGTGATCACCATCAGCGCCGCTCCGGGATGCGCCAAGCCCTTGAGGAGTCTCATCTCCAGACGCTCCAGCACGGCGCGGGCCTCCGGAGAAGATTCTTCGGCATGAATTGCCAAGACGTGCGTGGCAACCAGCAGGCTACCCAGCCAAAAAACCAAACCGATCAGATGAAAAACCAACGTCCATGCGAACATGCTGCGCTGCCTTTTAGGTTGTGTCTCGTGCTCGTCAATCCCGGGGACTAAATCTGAACCAAACGGGGAGAATATGCAACAGGGCTTCGTAAGGAGGGAAAGCGATGCGAGAATGCTTCATATCCGTCGGGGAAGTTGTCGTGAATCGTGCCCAGTCGGAAGGCATCCATGCGCCGCGCAAGAAGAAACCAACGGCGAATCACGTTGATCACGGAATGCTGCACCAGTCCCAGCAGGGTCAATGCGACCGCAGATGCCCTGACACGACAGAGGAAAGAAACGTCTGCGAAAAACCTTATCCCGGACGGCAAATTCCCACCTACAATGCGTGCTGCACGAACACCAGAATCGGATCTCCCGGCTAATGTAAAGGAGATCGCCCCATGATCATTCCTGAGAAACTACGACAACTATTACAGCGGACAAGTGAAGCGAGGTTTGATCCCGAGCGAAGGAAATTCGCCAAATTGGCTCTCGCCGGCACTCTCGGAGGGGCAGCGCTCTTGTGTCGTTCCGAAAGCGGCGCCGCCAAGGTTGAAAAGAATGCTCCCGGCATGAAGCTATCTGTGCAGGTAGGTTCCGACCCGAGTGACGAAGATCTTCGCTTCGTCAAGCAGCTTGGGGTGGAATACGTTAATATATGGGTGGCCGGCGATAAGGCGACTTACGAAAACTTCCTGCGCTTACGTCAAAAAGTTGAAGGCGCCGGGCTGAGGGTTTGGAATATCGGTAACAGCAGTGTCCATAACATGGAGGAAGTCACGCTCAACCTTCCGGGCCGCGACAGGAAGATCGAGGAGTATAAGGCTTACCTGCGCAATCTGGGCAGAGTCAGCATTCGTTACACAACTTACGCGCATATGGGTAACGGCATCTGGAGCACAAAGCCTGAACATACGCGCGGCGGCGCGGAGGCGAGAGCCTTCGACTTGGCGAAAGTGGATAAGGGCTACTGGAACGGGAAAATATTCAACGGTCCGCTTACCCACGGTCGTGTGTACTCCCCACAGGAGATCTGGGATAACTACACCTACTTCATCAAAGCCGTGGTCCCGGTGGCGGAGGAGGAAGGCATAAGGATAGGTATTCACCCGGACGATCCACCGGTGCCGGAACTGGGCGGCGTGCCGCGCTGTATCTTCAGCAGCTTCGACGGCTACAAGCGCGCTCTTGAAATCGCCAATAGCCCCAATGTGGGGATGTGTCTGTGCGTCGGCTGCTGGCTCGAAGGCGGGAAACTAATGGGGAAAGACGTGTTCGAGACCATCCGTTACTTCGGCGAGCGGGGCAAGATATTCAAAGTCCACTTCCGAAATGTAAGCGCCCCTTTGCCGCATTTTGTGGAGACCTTCATGGACAACGGCTATATGGATATGTACAAGGTCATGAGGGCCCTCCGAGAAGTGAATTTCGATGGCGCAGTAATAGCTGATCACGTCCCCGCCATGGTGGGAGGCCACAAAGCCGGCACAGCTTACAGTGTCGCGTACATGCGCGCCCTTGTGGAAAGGGCGAATGCAGAATTCGCAGGGTAGGTTGCGGCTCGAAGACGCGCGCGTCTTTAGAGATGCGGCGGGGACCTTCGGGCCACTCCAGCAATCAGGGCCACCGCGCGCGCACGTGAGGCCGAGAGGTCATATCATGTTTAGACGATCTCAAGAGGGTTAAGATGCTTGAAATCAGCAATAATAGATCTCGAATGAAACCGCGGCCGGTGTGCGCGTCTACAGGGGCCTATGTAGGAGCCCGCTTGGAGCCGGTTGGCGGCTCGGAGTCATGGTAGGCGGCTGGCTGGGATGGCGCTGACATGCCATGACGTTTAGCTAAAGCCTTTATATTCTTTAGATTGCAGGCGGTTGTTCCACGTGAAACCTTGCCGCTGCGCCACGGCGAGGGACGAACGTTCCACTAAGTTGCTGAAAAGCCCGTTGAGTCGCCAATAAGGCGGTCCTGGTCGTCACGGCGACAAAGGCCTAACCTTTCCGGCACAGCCAAATCCACGGACATCAAAAGAGCATCATTACCCCGCACCACTCGGAAAGCCGGAAGCTTTCCCGCGCAGGGCGGGCTAAGAGGAAGCCGCACAGCGGCGCGGCGAAGCCGCCCCCAAGCACGCCATGAAGGTTTTCCAGCAACCGCCTAAAACCTCCACACCTGGGATCCGAAGCGCCCGCCTGCTTCCACGCGGCACTGGTGTCTTGCGCAACCCAGGACAAGACTCTAGAATCAGCGCACGGTGCTTAGCGAAACCAGCGTCCGTCATTTGCTTGAGCCTTTCGGACTGGAACTCGCCCCGGCTCAGATCGGGCAGCTCGTCACCTACCTCGAGCTCCTGCTTCGCTGGAACAAGAGAATCAACCTGACCGCGATTCACGACCCCCAAGCGTGCGTCACGCGGCACTTCGGCGAAAGCCTGTGCCTCGCTCGCTGGGTGGAACTGCGCGGCAAGCTGCTCGATATCGGCAGTGGAGCGGGGTTCCCCGGACTGGCGTTGAAGATCGTCTTTCCTCTGCTCTCCGTGACGCTGCTCGAGCGGGTGGCCAAGAAGCGCGCCTTCTTGAAAGAGGTCGCGAGAGCATGTGGGATGGACGCGGTGGAAGTGCGAGCGGAACGCCTGGAGGAGTTTGTTCGGCAGGGAGCCCCCAATGCATTCGACTTCGCAACCTCACGGGCGGTGGGGCATCTTGAGGAACTCATCCCGCTGGCAGCTCGCTGCCTTCGGCCCGGCGGCAGGCTGTACCTTTGGTTAAGCCGGGAACAAGGCGAGGCCATCCGGGCGGGAGCGTCCGTGAAGGAAGCGAACCTCGAATGGGTGTCAACGATTCCCATCCCCCTTAGTCGCAAGGGAGAGATTTGGTGCGGCGAGAGAAGGGCTTAAGGAATCCCGCCGAAAGGCTGCGCCCATGAATCCCCGGGCCAAGCTGTTCCACGTGGAACAGGACAGCGTTCGGCGGTCATTACCCCGGTCGCAAATGGATTCTGCTCTCCTCAGCGAAGCTAGGACTTGGCGGCACGTCAGGCTTGCAGAAAAAGTCCGCCTCTGCTAGATTCACCTTAACTTTCATAGGGTTGGAGAAGTTGGGCCGAGTCATTGCAATTGCCAATCAGAAAGGCGGGGTCGGCAAGACCACAACCGCCATCAACCTGGGTGCGGCGCTGGCTGCGCAAGACATGTGGACCCTTATCATTGATTGCGACCCGCAGGCCAACACCACAGGCGGACTGGGCTTCCCGAAGGATCCCACGCGTCACTCGCTTTATCACGCCCTCATGCTCGACGTGCCGCTCCACGACCTGATCGTAAAGTGCGCGGTCGAGGGCCTGCATCTGATCCCTTCCGAGAAGAACTTGGTGGGCGCGACGGTCGAGCTCGTCGATCACCCTGAGCGCGAGCGCCTACTGCGCAGCAAAATGGATGGGTTCCGCGACGAGTTTAACTACATCCTGCTCGACTGCCCGCCCGCACTCGACCTGCTCACGCTCAACGCCCTGGTGGCGGCGGACTCAGTGATTGTCCCGGTGCAATGCGAGTACTTCGCGCTGGAGGGTGTCTCGGAGCTTCTGGACACGCTGATTCGCATCCGCCGCGCGCACAACCCCACGCTGGCAGTGGAGGGGATCCTGCTCACCATGTTCGATGAGCGCACCAACCTTTCGCATCAGGTGCGCGACGATCTCCGAGACTTCTTCGGCGATCAAGTCTTCGCCACCGTCATTCCGCGCAACGTGCGCTTGGCCGAAGCGCCCAGTTTTGGCAAGCCCATCTTTCTCTACGACCCCGACTGCCGGGGAGCAACCAGCTATCTTGAGCTGGCCCAGGAGGTCATCAGCCATGACCAGAAAGGCGTTGGGACGGGGGCTTAACGCGCTCCTGCGCACGGTCGAGACCGCTGTGACCGGCCTCGAGGAGATCGCGCTCGACCGCATCGATCCGAACCCGTTCCAGCCTCGCCGCGGATTATCGGAAGAGAGCTTGAAGGAGCTCGCGGAATCCATTCGCGCCAGCGGCGTAGTCCAGCCGGTGCTACTGCGCCCCGCCAACGGTCGCTACCAGCTCGTAGCCGGGGAACGCCGCTGGCGTGCTGCGCGCCTGGCTGGGCTCGACGCCATCCCGGCCCTCATCCGCGCGCTCAGCGACCGCGAGGCGCTCGAGCTCTCCCTGACCGAGAACTTGCTGCGCGAGGACCTGAATCCGCTGGAAGTGGCGCGCGCCTATCAGGCGCTCCAGGACGACTACAGCCTCAGCCACGAAGAGATTGCCGACCGCTTGGGCCTCAACCGCTCGACGGTGACCAACACCCTGCGACTCCTGCGGCTGCCTCAGGCTGTTCAGGAGATGCTCGCGAGCGGCGAGATTGCGCACGGCCACGCCCGCGCCCTGCTGGGGCTCGACTCGGCCAGCGCCCAGACTCAGCTCGCTAAGCTCATCGCCAAGCAGGGCCTCTCCGTGCGCCAGGTCGAGAACATGGTGGCGCTGCGCGGACCGAAACCCGCGAAAGGGAAAGCCACCGCAGGCGCACCCAAGCTCGACCCCAACATTCGCGCGGCAGTGCTGGAGTTGGAGCGAACGCTCGGCACGCGCGTCAAAATACTAGGAAACGGCAAGCGGGGAAAGATAGAGATCAGCTACTTCTCGTCCGAAGATCTGAACCGAATCTACGATTGGATTGTAAGGCGCTGATACTGCGAACGTAATACTTGGCTGCGGTGAGAGCCTGGAAGTGACTATTCTTGTAGCGATAGGCCGCAATCGCAGGGCAGCTCACTTGGCCGGAGGCGAAGATGCCATTTAGCCTTAGAAAGTCCCGCCACACACGCGAATTCGCCGATCTCCCCGACGACTGGGTAGGCTGGCTGGAGCCGGGTGTGGAAGTCGAGGGCAAGGTGACGGTTTCGGTGGGCCTGATTCGCCTGAACACCCACTTCAAAGGCGAGATCCATTCCGAGGGGACTGTGATCATCCACGATCAGGGCGAAGTCGAGGGCGAAGTCCACACCAAGCACATCAGCATCACGGGCAAAGTGAAGGGCACCATCCACGCCTCGGAGGGGATCGAAATCAAACAACACGGCATCGTCCTGGGCGATATCTACACCCCCTGCCTTGTCGTTGATCCCGGTGGTTACTTCGACGGCCACTGCCACATGCCTGCCCCCGAACCCGAAAAGCAACCCGCCGACCTGGAAGCCCAAGGGCACGCGTAGGGGCAGCAGCCAACCGGGAGATTTGGCATTTGTCGTCGGCGGAGCGCCGAGTCGGATCTGCCAATTACCGTTGGGGCTGACCCATGATTCGCAAGGCGCTCGACCGCTGCCCGAACCGACACCGTGCGCCGACCTCGCGGTGCCTACTCTCGGGATTCGGGTTTGCGGATTAGCAGAGCGACCGTTTTCCCAGATGTGCGGCGCACCCTCCCGAGAGGTAGCCACGGCAAAATAGGTTTTGTCAATTTGCTGTGGGTTTCTGGTCCCGGGAAAAGCCCACGGCACGAGAAGCGTGCTGTGGCTTGTATCTTGATTTCGTGTAAAAGACCGCCTACCCGCTGCTCTGAGAAAGTGGAAGTGTCCTTTGCCCAGCGGCTCACGAATCTATCGCCCACCGGGTGCCGCGACTTGCCTGCAATCGAGCCAATTCAAGAATCCCGGATGGAATGGCCGGATTTGGTGAGCCACAACCCCGTTGTCTTTCGACCACAGGCAGTAGTATTGCCTAATCGCAGCGGCATCGACACCCTTGGGTGAGGACGCCTTTGAAAGAAGGAAAATCTGTGCTTCGACCCTCTCTTTGCTCTGGTAGGCGGTGATTTCTTCCTGCTTGAGGGGTCGGACAGCCTGAATGCTAGCCTCTCGCAGTTGCCTATGGAGAAGCTCCATCTGCGGAGCCTTCTCCCCGGTGGCGTCCACCTTCACTCGACCCCACGGCGCCGCGACCACGTCGGCATCCACTAACCCGGGTCTGAATCCGCTGGCGTAAGCGTAGTAGTAAAGCAATCCCTGTCCATCCGGTGGCCACGCGCCCGGAAACGGCGGAGAGATTACATAGTCCCAACCTACAACTTCCCCAGGTGGCCCGGAAGTATCCCCGAGATCGGGCCGTGGCAACGCTTTCTCGATTCCTGGCCACGATTGCTTCACTAGCGCTTCCACCTGGCCTTTGGGAGGAATGGGGTTCGTGGCTGTCCTGGGGCTACAGGCAAGACAGAGTAGCAGCAACGGGAATGTCACTACAAAAATCCCAACCCGTTTGGGGCGCAGTTCCTGACGAAATGCCGTCTCGCGCTCGCCCTGCATAATTCTTCCACCTACCAATCGGTGCGAACATCATCATAGTTGCCGCCGTCGAAAACAACACAAACCCCGCAAAGGAACCAACTCCCCCTGCGTGCTGGGACAGCCCCACGACCAGCCGGGGCGGGTAAAATCGCCGCCACAAAAGCGCCGGCGCGGCTGCCCTGCAAGGGCAGAAGCGGCCACGGCAAAACAGGTCTTGTCAATTTCCCGTGGGTTCGTCACGAAGGAGCGTGTAGAGGCGATTTCACATCGCCAATTTGGAGTGGGTTCGGAACGCTAGGGTTGCTACGGTTAACTCGCAGTATGAGTTAACCGTGGGTTCTTCAAAGCGGAAATTGCCCATGGTTAGGGAAGCGGCAGCCGAGCCTGCCACTGTCTGCCAGTCGAGGGTTTGGCGCATCTGACAGCTAGAACATCTCCCACACATCCAGTTCGGCTAGGCGAATGCGCTTCTCAGCAATTGCAAGCTCATGGGTACAGCGGTCTCCGGGTCTTCCCGGCCCTCCATTTCCAAGTCCACGTAGCCAGCGTAGTTCGCCTTACGCAGTATGCCCGCAATCCTCCGATAATCAAGGTCGAGGGTATACCATTCGCCGCCGCCGAAATAAGTCTTGAAGTGGACGATGGTGGCGTACGGGGCAAGCTTCTCGATTTGCGGATAGGGGTCGCCAACCAGATTGCCCACATCGAGAGTCAGTCCCAGCCAGGGTGACGAAATCGCCCGGTAAATCTTCAGCACGCCGTCCACGGTAGCCGTCAAACCCCAGTGGTTCTCTAGCGCCAGCACTACTCCCGCTTTCTCCGCGGCAGGGATACATTGCGCAATGGAGTCGATGCACCATTTGAACCCGTCATCCTCCGTGTAGCCCGGGAGCGGCGGTTCCTGCCCCTTGACCTTCATCAACTCGTCGAAGGACGGGATCGTCTTCCAGCGTCCGGAATTGAGCCGGATAGCAGGAGTTCCCAACTGATAAGCAAGCTCGATGCAGTGCTTGGTATGGTCGATAGCCTTCTGGCGCTCGGCGGGATCGGGCGAAACAAAATCCTGATGGATGGTGAACATGATGAGGTCGAGCCCATTGACCAGCGCCAGGCGCTTGAGCCGGTTCAGGGTGGCTGGCGACTCATCGCTCATTTGTCGATGCAGAATCTCGACACCGTCGAAGCCCAGCCGCGCCGCGTTCTCAATGACCCTTTCGATGGGATACTTTTCCTCTTTGAAATGCCAGTAAGAATACGTCGAAACCCCGAAACGAGTACGTTGCGGGGCGGGAGATTGCGGAGAGGCTGGTCCGCCCGCGCTCGCCGGTTCGTAGAGAAGAGCTGCCCCGGCCAGGCCAGCTCCTTGCTTCAAGACTGTTCGCCTCGTCAGTTTCATGGCGTCCCTCCTTGTCATCGCTTTGGCATCTGCCGTCGAGTGGAAGTCTAGCACGTCGGCTCTTCCGCGATGAGAATTCCGCGACCTGTCCCGGCGCAGCCGTGGGCCTGCCCGGGCGCGAGCCCCAGGTCAACAGCCGTGCCGGTTTCATTTTCAGCCCCCGCAGGGGCGAAAGAATCATCGTCGTGTGTATTCGTCGTCGGCAATGTTCGGAACATTTTCTTTTGTCTCTTCAGGGCCAAGAACAGATTTGCGCTTACTCTTCTTACCTGGGGCTGGCGCCCGCCCACGGCGGACTAACAGAAACCCCCGGCTACACCCTATCGTGCGCTTCGCGGGCTTTGACACCGCCCCTGCCGGCTACAGAATAAGATGACCATGTGCCGACGACACTTTCCCACGGCCTACGCGCTCGGCCCGATTCTGCCACCTCCACAGCGGGCCAAAAAGATACATGGGTAGCGCAGGGTCCGCGGTTTGAACCTGCGGCTCTTCCACGAAGTCGAAAAGCCGCGACATTAGAAAGCAAACGTCGCGCTACGTTTGCCCTGACGTAGAAATGGCGTCGCCGGGGGGGCGTTGCCGTCCTAAACTGCGGAATCACA